>Ga0307379_10001784_pt1 | contig 33035 bp, 27 predicted proteins | sample UN2MG_FD_202237 | JGI IMG/M metagenome (GOLD analysis project Ga0307379, IMG submission 202237) | Soil microbial communities from Risofladan, Vaasa, Finland - UN-2 | ecosystem: Environmental > Terrestrial > Soil > Coastal area > Acid sulfate soil | place: Finland: Risofladan, Vaasa | collected...
AACTCCTTTCGGCCACGCATCCTACGGATGTGTTACCTATGTGCCCGGATCGTTCTGTTACCTATGTAACCGGTTTGTACCCTTGCGCCGACCTGCCTGCCGGCAGGCAGGTACATGCTAGCCCACGGCGTGAGCCGATGGGTGGGGGATGGTACCTGTATGCCCCAGCCGCTGGGGGGCGGCACAGTGCCGGTGTGTGTATGGTGTGCCGCCCCTTCCGGGGCAGTGTTGGAAGGTTCGCCTCTCGCACCCACGGTTGCCACCGTGGGCTGACATGTTTCGTCCTCCCGGACTCACGCAGAGAAGCGCATCGGAACTGGGGATAGCGGCCGGGCGAATCGGCTTGACGCGATGCGAAAAGCCTCCTAAGATGCCCGCCGCACTACGTAATTCGCAGCATGGACACCATTGACCTACGAATAGCGTTGGCGCTGGCCGACAACGGGCGGATGCCCAACAGCGAGATAGCCCGGCGGCTGGGCGTCTCGGAAGGCACGGTCCGCCAGCGGCTCCGCAGGCTCATCGGCGCGGGGGCCCTCAAGGTGCAGGCCATGGTGAACGCGGACCAGGCGCCGAACCAGTACATGGCCGTCATCGGGCTGAGCCTGGAGGGCCGGCAGCTCGAGAAGTGCGCTGCGCAGATCAACCGATTTCCCGAGGTTCAGCGGACGCTGATCGTGACGGGGCGGTTCGACATCCTGGTCAGCCTGCTTCTCGACGGCCACGACCGCCTGGTCGATTTCGTGACGCACAAGCTCTCGAAGGTGCCGGGCATCCGCGACTCGGAGACGTTCGTGTGCCTGAAGGACTATGAGCCCTGGTTCCCGGCGGCGTGCCTGGCGAGGCCAAGGGCTGATCGGACGGTAGGCCGCCGCACGTCGCGCAAGCGCAAGAGGGAGTAGTGAACATGATTGTTGGCGTGCCCAAGGAGATCCTTAGCGGGGAGCGCCGGGTGGCAGCCACCCCCGCGACCGTCAAGAAGATGGTTGCCGGCGGGATGAACGTCCTGGTCGAGGCAGGCGCCGGGCTGGGGTCGTACGTCGGCGACGATGACTATCGGCAGGCAGGGGCCGAGGTACTGGCCGACGTGGAGAGCCTGTTCGGCCGGTCAGAGATCATCCTGAAGGTCAAGCAGCCGCTGCACAACGATCGCCTCGGCAAGCACGAAGTCCAAATGATGAGAAACGGACAGGTCCTGGTGACCTTCTTGCATCCTGCGTCGCCGACGAACCACGATACGGTCAGGCAGCTTGCCGAGCAGGGGGTCACGGCCTTGACGCTGGACTGCGTGCCGCGGATCACCCTCGCCCAGTCGATGGATGCCCTTACGTCGATGAGCACGGTGGCAGGCTACAAGGCCGTCATCATGGCCGCCGACCGGCTGCTCAAGTTCGTGCCGATGGTGAGCACGGCTGCGGGGGTGGTCCAGCCGTCCACGGCGCTGATCGTGGGCGCCGGAGTGGCGGGCCTCCAGGCCCTTGCCACGGCCAAGCGGCTGGGCGCCGTCACGTACGCGGCGGACATCCGTCAGGACGCCTGCGAACAGGCCCGCAGCCTAGGCGCGAAGATCGTGGAGTTGGGCATTCCGGAGGAGGTGGCCGTCGGCGCCGGCGGGTATGCCAAGCAGCTTCCGGGCGAGTGGCTGGCCAGGGAGCGCGATGCCCTGGGCGAGCAGGTCGCCAAGTCGGACATCCTGATCCTGACGGCGCTGGTGCCCGGACGGCGGGCGCCTGTGCTCGTGACCGAGGGAATGGTCAAGGCCATGCAGGCCGGGTCGGCCATCGTGGACGTCGCCATAGACCAGGGGGGCAACTGCGAGATCTCCGAGTCCGGGCAAGTCGTGACCAAGTGGGGCGTCACCATCGACGGAACGCCCAACATCCCGGGGACGATGCCGCTGAGCGCGACGCACCTGTTTGCGGAGAACGTTCTCAGCTACCTGTCGAGGCTGGCGAAGGATGGTAAGCTGCACCTGGACCCAAATGATGAGATCATCGGCCCGTGCCTGGTGACCCACGACGGTCGTGTTGTCCACCGCGGGGCGCTGGAGGCGATGGGCCAGGCCGGGCCCGCCGGGACGACGCCTGATGACTGAAGTCTACCTGGTGATCCTCTTCCTGGCAGCCACGGCTGCCGGCTACAGGAACATCCGTGCCGTTCCCACCTTGCTGCATACGCCACTGATGTCCGGCATGAACGCGCTGTCGGGCGTCACAGTCCTCGGTGCGATGGTGACGACGGCCGCCAGCGTCGCCACGGGCAGCGCTGTTCTGGCGGCGGCGGCCGTGGTATTGGCGACCGTCAACGTTGTCGCGGGCTTCCTGGTCACCCACAGGATGCTCAGGATGTTCCGATCGCCCGGCGCCGGCGCGCGACGGAGGGGTCCGACGTGACGGGCGAGCTGTACCATGTGCTGGCCTTGGTGCTCATCGTCGGCTTCCTGGGCGGCATACGGCTGATGAACTCACCTCGCACGGCGGTGGGGGGGAACCTGCTGGGCGCCCTCTGCATGCTGGCAGCCGTCGTGCTGACCCTGGTCAAGTACGGTTTGATCGGAAGGTGGCTGCTTGGAGCGGCGCTGGCCGTCGGGGTCGTCATCGGCGCCGTGGTCGCTCTGAAGGTGGCGATGGTGCAGATGCCGCAGCTCGTGGCGGTTCTGAACGGTCTGGGCGGGGCTGCGTCGGCTATCGTCGCGGTGGTCGTGCTTCTCGGGCAGGCGGCCGCGCTGAACCTGTTCAATCGCCTGAGCTGCGGCTTGGCGCTGGCGATTGGCACGGTCACGCTGTCGGGCAGCATGGTGGCGGCGGGCAAGCTCGCCGGCTGGGTCAGGCAGAAGCCGGTTGTCCTTGCCGGGCGGGCCGCAGTGACCGTGGGTTTGCTGGCCGCCACGGTGGGGCTTGGACTGGCGGCCGCGTTGGCGCCGAGCGGGGCAGCCGCCGCGATATCGCTGGCTGCCGTGCTGGCCGCGGCCCTGTTCGGGCTGGTCATGACGATTCGCGTCGGAGGGGGCGACATGCCCATCACGATCTCCCTGCTGAACTCATGGTCCGGCCTGGCGGCCGCCGTCGCCGGATTCGCCATTGCCGATCCGTTGCTTGTGGCCGTCGGCGGCGTTGTGGGAGCGGCTGGGCTCATACTCACGCAGTCCATGTGCCGAGGGATGAACCGGTCGCTCGTCGAGGTCCTCTCAGGCCGCACGACCGTGATCTCCGCGGCGCCGGCGGATGGGGACGCGGATCGCCCAGCGGCGCCGGAAGCTTCGACCGCGATGCGCCAACAGGAACCCGCCGAGATGGGTCCAGTGCTCCGAGCCGCCAAGCGGGCCGTCATCGTCCCCGGATACGGTATGGCCCTGGCTCAGGCGCAGCAGCAGGTCAAGACGCTGATGGATACGCTGGAGTCCGTTGGCTGCGAAGTGGACTTCGCGATTCATCCGGTAGCCGGCAGAATGCCCGGCCACATGAACGTCCTCCTCGCCGAGGTCGAGGTTCCCTACGAGAAACTGTGGGAACTCGATGCGGCGAACGACGCATTTGCTCAAACCGACGTCGTCATCGTGGTCGGGGCCAATGATGTGGTGAATCCGGCGGCCATGTCGGCCGAGGGGACGCCCATCTATGGCATGCCGATCCTGCGCGTGACGGAGGCCGCCAAGGTCATCGTGTGCAACCTGGACACCGCCCCGGGCTACGCGGGCGTGGAGAATCCGCTGTACCGGCATCCGAAGACAACGCTGCTGCTAGGGGACGCCAGCGAGACAGTCGCAGCCCTGGCGGCGTGTGTGTCGCAGTGATCGGCTCGCTGGTCGGCGTGTAGTGGAGGCGATCCTCTCACCGGGCCGTAGCCATCGATTGTGAGCTGCTCGCTTCTTAGGGGCTACCGCTGACGCCGCAGCTCGCCGCGCCATACGCGCGTTGCGTCTGCTCGCTTCGCTTGCAGCCCCCGCGTGTTCGAATGGATGTCTCAATGAAGCAAGACCTCAGGGACAAGCCCCGAGGTCTTGCTTCACGGAGAGGCCGGGATTCGAACCCGGGGTACGGGAGTTACCCCGTACAACGGTTTAGCAAACCGTCGCTTTCAGCCGCTCAGCCACCTCTCCAGGTTGGGCAGCACCGTTGGGCCGCTTGGAGGTATTATCGCATGGAACGGTCGCAAATGCACTACGCGGAGTCCCGCCCCGGCGCGAAAAACATGCCGCGCGCGGCCGCCGGCCGCCGCACATCAGTTGACCATCGTGACGTAGACATTGAACAGCGCGTGCACCCCCGCGCAGACGCCGAACCCCCGGGCGATATAGACCACGCCCAGATACGCCCCGGCCAGGGCGCGGAAGGTGAAGTCCTTCCACGGGAAAGGCGAATGACCGGCGAGCTGTTCGGCGGGGAAGTGATACAGGCTGAACAGCGCCGCCGACAGCAGCACCGCCACCGTCGCGACGATGTGCTTGTCCAGCCCAAGTGCGTCCACCAGGATCACCAGTATGATCCCGATCAGCAGCATCCGGAAGATGAACTCCTCGTAGATTCCCGCGCCGATGCCCGAAAGGACCTGCTGGGTCGTGAGCGACCACGCCGGCGCGGTGGCCGTCGCCGCGTGCATCACGATCTTGCCCGTCAGATGGCTGATGGCGATCAGGGGCAGGATGCCGATTCCCGACTCGCCCAGCATCCCCGCCAGCACGAGCGGCTGGAACCGCCAGGCGTCGCGCCGCACCCAGTGCTGGATCAACAGCAGTATCGCCACCACCAGCGCCGGCAGGAACGTCACAGTGGTGCCGAAGTACTTCAGCACGCGGTGGACGTCCCGCCAGGCCAGCAGGTTCGTTCCCCACACCAGCGTGCCCAGGTGAAAGGCTACCAGCATCGGCAACAAGAACAGCAGACAGTTCAGCGGCCGATGGGTGTGCTGGCGGTAGGTGCCGCGCCTTCGGAAGTAGTCGCGTCCCTGCCTGGACATGACCTTGGCGTAGAGGGTATCAGCGGGCCGGAGGGAATTCCAGGTATTCGCGGACCCGCTGCACGGTGCCGGGCCCGATTCCCTCGACGTTCTCTAGGTCCTCGCCCTTGCCAAACGGGGCGCCGCCATGCCGGCGGCGGTAGTTCATGATGCTCCGGACTCTGACCGGGCCGAGCCCCGGCAGGCGCCGCAGCGAGGCGGCGCAGGCCGTGTTGGGATTGACCTTCTCCTGCACGGCCGCAACGCGCTGTACGTCCACGGATGGGGCGATGCCCAGTTCGCATCGGCCGCCGAAGGCACGAAGCGCGAGCAAACCGGCTCCAGCCAGGCACACGACGATGAGGCAGGACAGGTTGCCGGCCGTCCAGTGCGGGTCAAACCGCCTCTTCGGTGTCCGATCCATTGGCGGCTCCGTTCTGGTCTGAAGGCGAGCCTGCGGGAGGCGCGTTCAGAGACGCCCGGAAATTCCTCAGCTCCTTGTAGGCGAGCTTGGGCTCCATGTTGTTCTTGCAGAGCCCGCCGTGGGGGACGTAATGGCCTTCATAGTCACCGAGGTCGCGCCAGCAGACTGATTCCACGTACGGCTTGGACAGTGCGATCCGGTAGAACGCCTGGAGCCACTCCGCCTGGAGGCGCTGCGACCAGGGATTGTGCCAGTGCCCGCCGCCGGCGACCGACACCTGCCCGCCCCAGGCGTCCCACCCGTCGGGGCCGATCGCAGAAGGCACTTGGCAGGCGGTGATGTGAGTGGGCTTGCTTAGCACGACGAACTCGTCCAGGAGCGAGCTGATCTGCATGAAGTCGCGGACGTACAGCCCGTCCACCGGAACGCCCATGCATAACTGGATGCCGAACGCGTCGAACTTGATGCCGCTCTGGACGGCCATGTCCGCGTAGAGCAGCGGAGGAATCGTCCGCTGGTTGCGGGCGTAGTATTCGCCCCAGGGCTGAACAAGCTCGATGACCACCGTCGAGCCGGGAACCATCTTCTTGACCAGCAGGCAGCTCATCCGCGTCAGCTCCATAAGCTGCTCGAAGCTCAGGTCGAAGCTGTTGAACGCGTTGACAGCGGATACCACCTTCCAGAGGCGCACCTGGTGCTCGTATCGTTGGACGATCCGCTGGATGTGCTCGTAGATCAAGTCGCGCAGGGTCTCGTAGTCGTGCTCCCAGATATAGAGCCACTCGGGCAGGTTGGCCGGCTCGAAGCTCAACAGCGGACCGGCGTGGACCGTGCGGTTGGCGCGTGCGGCCCAGTTCATCCACGCGTCCACCTGGGTGAACTGGTGCGCGTGCTCCTTGGGCTCGACGTACTTCCACGGGATCGGGACGCTGACGAAATCGAAGCTATCGCGGATGCGGTCGTGGTAGCTGTCGGTGTGCGAGAACAGGTCCACCACGCAGCCGAAGTTGCTTCTGCCGGCCGGCGCCGCGGCGCCCTTGCGGCGATCGAGGAAGACGTCTGCGTGGTACAGCGATATCTTCTCTCCAAGCGTCACGCCCTGCTGGAGGGTCTCGTCGGCGAGCTGGGCGGCCTGGCCGGGCTCGTCGGCCTTCAGGCACTCGACGAACTTCCGGCAAAGCTGGTCGAACTCGCGGCTGAGCGGAGAGGCCTCGTCATAGTCGAACAGCCCCCATTCCTCGCGCTTCTGGGCGATTCGCATCATCTGCGCCCGCGCGAGCTCCACGTTGAGGTTGTAGGGCTTGCTGCGCTCGGGCAGCCGCGTCGTGGGAAGCAGAAACCGCCCCGCCGAGCCCGTCTGCCACATCAGCGCCAGCCCGCACGCACCGGGCACCCGCTTGGAGCAGATGATCTGGCCGTCCGCCGCGACGAGGTCGGCGCGGACTGGAATCGCTTCCTGGCCGAACACGTACGCGCCGCCAAGATCGATCTTGCTGGCAGGTCTGCCGTCGTCGTAGACGTTGAACCGCAGCATCGGGTCTCTCTTGCCTGCCGGCCTCGCCGGACGTTCAGGTTCTCTTGGGCACCATGTGCTTGGCCAGCCTCGCGTACACGGGCAGGCCGTCGTTGCCGATCTCGACCTGGGCCTCACCGGCGATCAGCGGCAGGGCGTATCGGCGGAAGGCCTCCGTCACGCCGGTGCCCGCGGCGTCCAGGAACTCCCTGGGCAGCGGCTTGACGTCGTTGGCGACCTTCTGGAGCTCAACCAGGCCGGTCGAGCAGGAGTACCTGCCGCCTTCGTCGCGCCTCTCCAGCGTTACCATCATGCCGCCGACGCCCTTGACGGCCGCCTGAACGGCCGCCCGCCCGGCCATGTAGGCCTCGGCCGCGTCGGTGGCCGATGCGAAGTGCATGGCGGTGCGCTGGGCCGTGCCGGCGCGGTTCGTGCGACACTTCACGCCCACCTCGCTCTCAATGATCGCCCTCACCGCGTCGGCCGCACCCCCGAGCTGCGTGTGCCCGAAGGCGTCCTTGGCGAATGCGCCGCCGGCCTCGGCCAGGTACTTCCCGTCGGCCGTCCGCACGCCCTCACCGCAGGCCACGAAGCACCGCTTGAACTCCTTCAGACAGTGCCTGACCTCCTCAACGAATCTCTCGGTAACGAAGGGCACCTCCGGCAGCAGGATTATGTGCGGCGCATCCTCGTCGCAGCGTCGCGCCAGCCCTGCCGAGGCGGCGATCCAGCCGGCGTTTCGCCCCATGATCTCGTGCACCGTGCAGGTGTCGTGCGTGTAGAGGGCCTCTGTGTCGCGCCCCGCCTCCATGACGCTGGCGGCGGTGTATTTCGCCACCGAGCCGTAGCCCGGGCAGTGATCGGTGTGGGCCAGGTCGTTGTCTATTGTTTTCGGCACGCCCACGGCGATCATCTCGTAGTTTACCTCGCGGGCCAGCTGCCCCAGCTTCCAGGCCGTGTCCATCGAGTCGTTGCCGCCGATGTAGAAGAAGTGGCGGATGTCGTGGGCCTTGAACACGTCGAGTATCCGCTCGTAGTCCGCGCGGTCCTTGGCGAGGTCCTTGAGCTTGTGGCGGCAGCTCCCGAGGGCGGCCGACGGCGTCCGGCGCAGCCCGTCGATGTCGTTGGCGTCTTCCCTGCCGAGGTCCATGAGATCTTCGTTCAGGACGCCGAGGATTCCGTTGAGGGCGCCATAGACGCCGGTGAACACGTCGGGGTCCTTCAGCGCCGTCTGGATGACTCCCGCCGCCGAGGCGTTGATGACCGCCGTCGGCCCGCCGGACTGGGCCACAACTGCCTTGCCTTTCATCGCTCCCATCCTTCGCAACTCCGTGCTGTCCTGACGGGCGCCCCAGAGGGGGCGTTCCATGATCGAGGCCATTATAGCGGAAGGCCGACAGCCCGCAACGATTCAGCCGCCGCTGCCGTTGCCGCGGGGCTCCAAGGGCTGTAGCATCTGCAAGCGACCTGGAGCTCGATGGGGATTTCCATGACCGCCTTTGACAGCGCCGGGAGAACCGAACCGCCGCCGGGGGCGTTGCGGTGGCTCCGCGAGCAACTTGGGGAGTTCCGGGTGGTGCGCGCCTGTCGGCAGGACAGCCGCCGGACGGGCGTCTGGGAGCTGACCTGCGCGGGCGGGCGGCACTACCTCAAGCTCAACCGCCGCCGCGTGCGGTGGGGGACGGAGCTGTTCGTCTATCGCAACTGGATCGATGCCTTCCGGCCCTACGCACCGGATCTTGAAGGGGTGCTGGAGGTCGACGGGCTGCACGGACTGCTGCTGTCGGCGGTGAAGGGTGTGCCCCTTCGCGAGGCCGGGCTGCCGCCGGAGCGGCAAGACCGGGCGTATGCCAAGGCCGGCGAGCTGATCGCGCGGCTGCATGCGCTGGACACGGGCTCGTGGTTCGGCGTCATGGACGAGCTGGGAAGCCCAGTGGGAGACGTCGGCGGCAGGCTGGACGACGAGCCGACCGATCCGGTGCTGCGGTATCGTGCTGCGATTGAGGCGTCGCTCTCGAAGGCCGAGGCCGCCGGGGCGGTCGATGACGACGAGACGCGCATCGCACGCGACGTGCTCGATTCGCTGCGCGGCCTGACATTCGATGCGCCGGTTCCCACGAGCTTCGACTACACGCCGGGCAACTGGGTAGTCGACGAACGAGGCGAGCTGACGGGCGTGATCGACTTCGAGAACATGGCCTGGGGGCTTCGCGAGGACCCTTTCGTCCGCCTGCTGGTGGACTACTTTCCTCAGTCGCGGCGGCTGGAGGACGCGTTCTGCGACGGCTACGGCAGGCGGCCGTTTGAGCAGCATCCCGAGCGTGTGCGGATCGGGCTTCTGCTCTATGCACTGTTGTACAAGACGGAGGCCGTCGAACTGAAACGCCCGGAACTGGCAGGGCGAGGGGAACGAGCGTTTGGGCTGTGCTCCGGGTAAGCGAGTTCGTCGCGGGGGAATTTGTCGGCGCGGCAAACGAATCCTAGATTTCAGATGGGCCCGCAGTGCCGGCAGCCCCGGCGTTGCAAGCCCCTGGAGTCCACCCCGACACCGGCGAGAGCGATTGTCCGGCAACGGAGAGCGTACATGAGAACGCCCGGCGACATCGAGCAGACCAACCGCATCCTGCTGATGCACCAGAGCCTGTCCGATGCGGCCGGCCTCTGCGCCAAGCTCCGCCAGGGCCGGTGGGATATCCTCCAGGTCATCGAACCTCTGGAGGCCCTCCAGGCTGCCCGTGCCGAACTAGTGGACGTAGCCGTCCTTCACCTGCCGGTTGGCGACACGATCGACATGGACTTGCCCAACGTGCTCCGACGGGTGGCGACGTGCGCCTACCTGCCGGTGATGATCGTGACGGACTGTCCCGCCGAGCGATGGCGCTGCGAGCTTCTTGACAGCGGCGCTGACGATATCGTCCTGGAGGCTACCTCGGCCGCCGAGACCAACAGCCGCCTCCGCGCGCTGCTGCGGATCAAGCAGGCGCACGACCGCTTGGACACCTCCCGCAGCCGGCTGCGCCGCGCGCTGAAGCGCGAGCGGAAACTGCTCGACAAGCTCCGCCGCGATAACGCCCATCTGCGCGACCTGGCTACCACCGATCCGCTGACCAGCGCGGGCAACCTGCGCTCGTTCGAGAAGGCTCTAGACCACGAGTTCAAGATGGCCCGCAGATATGGCCAGTCGCTGAGCCTGCTCATGGTTGACGTGGACCACTTCAAGAGGGTCAACGACAGCTTCGGGCACGGCGCCGGCGACGGGGTGCTCAGGCAGTTGGCGGAGATCTTCAAGCGGTCGGTCCGCGAATCGGACGTGGTGGCCCGCACGGGCGGCGACGAGTTCGGCGTGATCTTGCCCAAGGCCGGCCGCGAGCAGGCGCGGAGCATGGCCGAGCGAATCCGCCGCGAGGTGTTTGCCCACTCGTTCAGCTTTGGCGGGCCCGGCCTGCACGTGACCGTTTCGGTAGGGGTGGCAACCTTCCCGGCCGACGCCCGGGCAACCGGCCCGCAAATGCTGACCGAGTTCGCCGACATGGCCCTGCTGCGCGCCAAGGCGCGGCGAGACTGCGTCGCCGCCTTCGGCGAGAAGGCAGGGCTGGCCGCCTGCCCTGCATAGGCGGAGGCTGAAGAACGTAGGCCGGGATGCCTGCCCTCCGAAGCCTCTGGCGAAGGAGGGTGCCCGCCGCAGGGCTGATCGCCGAACGTCGGGCACCCCGCTTCGTCCCGATAGAGTCGGGACTACGCAGGGCAGGGAGCCTGACCTACACGTCCACGTCGTGGGGGAAGTGTTCCAGGGGGCATCCCTCGCATCGCGCCTGCGGGCGGCAGTAGCGCTTGCCCGTCTCCACGAGCTGCGCGTGGTAGTCCTTCCAGAGATCAACTCCCTGCGGCAGCGACGACTCGAACAGCTCCTTGACGGCCTCGTAGTCGTCCTCCGGGCTGAGAAGCCCATGCCGCACGCCGATGCGGACCGTGTAGGCGTCCACTACGAACGAGGGCTTGCCGGCCGCGTACAGGATGATGCTGTCGGCCGTCTCTCGCCCGATGCCGTTGATCGACAGCAGCTCCTCGCGCAGCGTCGAAACAGACCGGTCCAGGAACGCCTCGACGTCGTCGCCAAAGCCCTCGTGCACGCGGGCGATGAAGTTCTTCAGCCGCTTCGCCTTGACGTTGTAGTAACCCGCAGGACGTATCAGTCCTGCGATCTCCGCTTGCGGTTTCGCATAGAGTGCGCCGACGCTCATGCAATCAGCCTGCCGCAGGTTTCGGATCGCCTTCTCGACGTTGATCCAGTTGGTGTTCTGCGTGAGGATCGCGCCGACGGCGATCTCCAGCCGGCCCTCGGCGGGCAGCGTGGCGGGATCAACCGGCTTGCCCTCCGCAGTCTCGACGTCCGTCGCCGCGGCCGAGGGCCACCAGCCGCGGTGTCCGAACCGCGCCCGCATCGCCTCGTACATCGCCATCAACGTCTCACCGGTCCGCGACATGCCGGGGGGTCTCCTAGCACAAATGGTTCACCACAAAGGGCACAAAGAACACAGAGATTCCCGTTCTGGAACGACTTGCGTCCGGTTGTCCCGACGGGGCGGTTCGACAACCTGTTCGTCGGGACAGTCAGACACGCATGCCGCCAGCCATGTCATGATGGTTCATTGCCTGTAATGCTGCGTCTCTGTGATCTTTGTGGTCTCTGTGGTTCATGAATAGTCTGGGCTAGCGGCCCTCGGGCTTGGTCTGGAGCACGACCTTCTCCCCGTGGCGGACGGACACGGCGTGGTCCTTGCCGAGCGTGACGATGTCCGTCGCGTCGCCGCACCAGACGCTGACCTCGATCGAACCGGATCGCTCCGCAACACTGGTGTTCATGACCGCGGGCAGCGGGGCCTTGCGCGTCGGCTCGAGAACGGCTACGAAGCGCGCCGCCTTGCCCTGCTGGCCTACCACGACCATCGGCACGCGGTCCAGGACCGATGCGCCGACGCCGTCGCCGACGAGCACGCTGAGGCTTACGCCGGGGTTGCTGCCTATGGCGAGATAGGTCGTGACGTCATTGCCGTCGAATCGCACTGAACAGCCGCCTTCGGCTGCCCCGCGCTTGAGGTTCTTGACGTACTCCATGCCCTGCATGTCCTTGGGCGGCTTGACGTCGTCGCGGGCGGTCTCGCAGCGCACGGCCTTGCCGCGGTTGTGATAGACCCAGTCGTATCGGTGCGGCTTGTCGGAGGACAGGTCGTCAACGACCAGCAGGTATGTCGGCGTCAGGCAGAGCATCCGCCGGTGCTTCACGCCGGGGTAGGCGGCGTCGCAGCTCGCAACGACGGCTGCGTAGGAGGGCGTCGCGCCGAAGCTCTCCAGCTTGCCGGTGGCGGGCTTCTGGCTCTTGCCGTCCACGAGGACGGCGTTGTGGCCGATGGTGGCCTTGTACCAGTTGCCGTGGATCGGCAGGCGGTAGGCCTGACTGGCGGCCCGGCCGGGGTCAACGCCCAGTTCCTGCCCGCAGCCGAGCAAGACGAACGACAGCTTGTCGAAGTGCCCGTGGAAGCCGCCGTATGGGCCGAAGGTCATGGCCGCCGTCAGCCCCGCGGGGCCCTGGGTCCGCAGGATGGCATGGCCGGCCGACCGGAATACCTCGCTGCCTTTGGGCAGCTCCGGCTTGCCGCCTCGCGGCGTCAGCCCCAACAGGACGGTCTCCCACGTGGGCCTCTCGGGCAGCAGCGCGCCGATGGCCGGATCTTTGTATGCGTGCGTCGCGACGGCCATCAGGCTCGGCTGCCTGAAGGCCGAGCTGTTCACGTCGTCGCCGAAGCGCGGCAGCGAGCCGTCCGCCATCGTGTAGCGGACCGGCAGCGTGAACATCTTCTTCATTGCCGGGTGCGAGTAGAGGTCGATGCCGCAGCGCCGCGCGCCCTCGGCCATCTGGACCATGGCCATCAGCGTGTAGAAGTGATAGCCCCATGAGTTCTCGTACCACATGCCGTCGCCGCTGACGGAGACCTGCATCTGATACGCGAATCCGTTCTTGGGGTCGGCGACGGCCTGCCGCACCCAGTTGGCGTCGCCGATGGCCGCCCCGCCCCAGACCATCGCCGCGTTGTGCCACGTCTGCCAGTTGCTCTTGCCGGCCTTGTGCTTGGCGATGTTGCGGAGCATCGGCTCGATCAGTCCCGTGCGGATCTTCTCGCGGTCGGCGTCGGAGAGCGCGTCGCTGCCGGCGATCAGGTCGTAGGCCGGGCCCACCTGCCAGGTGACGTTCATGGCCTCGTTGAGCGTCTGCTCGAAGAGGCGCCCGCCGCTCCTGCTGGCCTTCGCGCCCGTGAGGCAGCGGCTGTCGTGATAGGGGTACTTCAGGTAGCGCTCCGCGTAGCCCAGCAGGACCTTGGCGGCGAATTCGGCGTACTTGCGCTCGCCGGTGATCGCGTAGGCCCAGGCGGCCGCCTCCATGTCCCAGAGGTTGCGGCCGTGCTTGCGCGCGAAGATCACGTCGTCGTAGGGCGGGCCGGAGTAGACGTGCCCGCACTTGGGACACTTGTGGTGCGTGTCGTCGATGGTCTTCAGCCCCATCTGGCAGGCTTCGCACTGATACCACTGGTTGTGCTGCCCGCCCCGCGGGGGAAAGCTCAGCGCCTTGCCTATCGCCGCGTCGGCCCGAGCGACACGCTGGGCGATGGGGCCGCGCTGGGGGCCGTCGGATCGGTAGGCCGCGCGCAGCCGCTTTAGCTCCTCGGCTGTGCAGGCCACTACGGGATGCTTGGCGTCCTTGGCCAGCTCGATCTTGGGCACCTGCCACTCGCCGCCTGCCGCGCGCCGCGGCAGCGCGGCGATGCCGACCAGCAGGACCAAGGCCGTCGCCACCACGAATAGGTCCGCGTGTGTGCCGGGCATGATGACCATCCTTTCAGCGTTCGCTTCCGCAATCGGGCCGCTCGCACCCCGCAGCCCAACGGGTATAATGCAAGGTTACAGTTCTTCTTCGCGGCGACAAGGGACCATGCCCAAGTTCAAGGTAGTTTCCGAGATGAAGCCGGCGGGGGATCAGCCGCAGGCCATCGAGCGCCTGGCGGCCAACTTCGCCGCCGGGCAGAAGCACAACGTCCTTCTGGGCGTCACCGGCAGCGGCAAGACGTTCACGATTGCCTGCCTTGCCGAGCGGGTGCAGAAGCCCACGCTGGTGATCTCGCACAACAAGACACTCGCCGCGCAGCTCTACGAGGAGTTCAAGGACCTGTTCCCCGACAACGCGGTGGAGTACTTCGTCAGCTACTACGACTACTACCAGCCGGAGGCCTACATACCCCAGCGCGACATCTACATCGAGAAGGACGCCTCCAAGAACGACCAGCTCGACCGCCTGCGCCTGAGCGCCACCACCAGCCTGACCAGCCGCGACGACGTGATCATCGTCGCCAGCGTCTCGTGCATCTTCGGCCTGGGCAGCCCCGAGGAATACAAGAAGATGGTCACGCCGATCCGCGTGGGCGCGACCGTCGATCGCGACGAGCTGCTGCGACAGCTCATCAACCAGCAGTACGACCGCAACGACGTGAACTTCAAGCGCGGCACGTTCCGCGTCCGCGGCGACACCTTCGACATCTATCCGGCCTACGAGGAGTTCGGCTACCAGGTGGAGCTGTTCGGCGACACCGTCGATGCGATCCGCCTGATCAACCCCACCACGGGCGACGCCCTTAGCGACACCGACCAGGTCTTCATCTTCCCGGCCGTCCACTACGTGGCCGCCGAGGGCACGATCGAGTCGGCCGTGCAGACCATCGGGGCCGAACTGGAAAACCGCCTGATCGAGCTGCGCAACGCCGGCAAGCTCCTGGAGGCCCAGCGGCTATCGGCTCGGACGCGATACGACATGGAGATGATGGTGGAGGTGGGCTACTGCCCGGGCATCGAGAACTACTCGCGCCACCTCGACGGCCGCGCGCCGGGCGACAGGCCGTTCACGCTGATCGACTACCTCGGCGATGACTACCTGCTGATCATCGACGAGTCGCACGTGACGATTCCGCAGATCCGCGCGATGTACAACGGTGACCGCAGCCGCAAGGAGGTGCTGGTGGAGCACGGCTTCCGCCTGCCCAGCGCCCTGGACAACCGCCCGCTGCGATACGAGGAGTTTCAGCAGCTCTGGAAGCAGGTGGTGTTCGTCTCGGCCACCCCGGGGCCTTACGAGGTCGAGCTTGCCGGCGGAGAGGTCGTCGAGCAGGTCATCCGTCCGACGGGCCTGGTGGACCCGGCGGTGGCGGTGCGCCCGGCGCGCGGGCAGGTGGCCGACCTGCTGGTGGAGATCCGCCGGCGCGTGGAGGCCGGCGAGAGGACGCTGATAACCACGCTGACCAAGCGGCTGGCCGAGGACTTGGCCGAGTACATCCGCGAGGAGGGCTTCCGCTGCAAGTACCTCCACAGCGAGATCGACACGCTGGAGCGGGTGGACATCCTGAAGGACCTGCGCCTGGGCAACTTCGACGTGCTGGTCGGCGTGAACCTGCTCCGCGAGGGGCTGGACCTGCCGGAGGTCTCGCTGGTGGCGATACTCGACGCCGACAAGGAGGGCTTCCTGCGCTCGGCGACGAGCCTTGTCCAGACCATCGGGCGCTGCGCGCGAAACGTCAACGCGCAGGTGTTTCTCTACGCCGACAAGGTAACGCCGGCGATGCGGCAGGCGATGGACGAGACCGATCGAAGGCGGCGGATGCAGTTGGATTTCAACCGCGAGCACGGCATCACGCCCAAGACGATCCACAAGGCCATCCGCACGGCGCTGGCCGACCAGCTCCGCGCCCGCGACGTGGCCCGGCAGGCCATCCGGGCGTCGGAGGATGAGTTCGACCGCACCGAGCTTCTGGCCCGGCTGGAAGAGGAGATGTACCAGGCAGCCGAGGAGCTGGAGTTTGAGAAGGCCGCCGCCCTCCGCGACCGCGTCGCCGAGCTGAAGGGCGCGGGCGACGCAGAGCTGGCGGCCGCTCGCCCGCCCAAGAAGACCGGCCGCGGAGGGCGGGTTGTGAGGTAGAACGGCACGAGCATTAGGGAAAGGAGCACCCATGATCAGGGCGATTCTTGCCGGGCTTCTGGCCCTCGCGGCTACGGTGGGAGCCTGCCTGGCAGTCGTCGGATGGGCGGAGTTTGTCCCCCGGCTTCTGCCCGACTCTCCGGAGCCACAGCGTTATACGTTCGACGAGAGGTCCGATGTGATGGCGCACAAGCTGTCCGCCAGGGCCGTGGCGGCAAGTCCCGTGGTGGCGGTCTTCGCGGTGTTCTGTCTCTACGCGTTTCTTCCTCGCCGCGTGTCGCCCATCACGGGCGCGTTCCTTGGGGTCGCCGTGGTGAGCGCTTATTGGCTGGTTGTGCCAATAGTGGTCCTCGCGAGGGGAGGCGAGGACATCTACGCATACGTGATCATCGGGTCGCTCACCGTCGCATGCCCGATTGCCATGGCGAGGTTCTTCGCGTCGGTGCTCGTCAAACGCCCCATCGACGGCAGCAAGCCCGAACACGGGAACGTCTGAGCCGCTTGGCGCTCGAATCCATCTGTTGCGCCTAGGCTGTGATATACTGGCCGGTCCGTGCTGACGCTGATCAACGCCAACGGCATGTCGCCGCTGGTTGACGTTCGAGCAAGGACTAGAGCATGACCGTTGCGGCAACAGATAGAGACACGTTCCGCGAGCTGGCGCAGCGGATCGCCGAGGCGGCGGCAGAGCCGATTCAGGCCGAGCGCGCGCGGCTGTGGAAGGACCACAACTCGCTGCGGCCCACGCGCCCGCTCGTGATGGCCTGGCCGGAAGGGGCGTGGGAGGAGATCGTGCCGGAATCGAGCTGCACGTGCTCCGACCCGCTGCTGCGCCAGTGGGAGCAGGGGCTGCGGATGCTGGTCTTTCGCCACGAATCCCTGCCGGACGACGTGCCGATCACGAATCGCATCCTGGTCCGCCCGGTCGTCGAGATCGGCGACTTCGGTGTGGAGGTTCCATACACGCACGGCGCCAACCGCGGCTCGTACGTCTGGGACGCCCCGATCAAGGAGGCGAAGGACTTCGATAAGCTGCGCGCCCGCGAGGTGGCCGTCGATCGCGCCGAGAGCCGGCGGCGGCTTGAGCTCGTCCATGACCTGCTCGGCGACATCCTGCACGTCGAGCCCGGCGGGTCGCTATGGTGGACCTGCGGGCTGACCCAGACGCTGATTGCGCTTCGTGGCCTGGAACAGTCCATGCTGGACACATACGACAACCCGGAGCTGCTCCACAGGCTGATGGCCTTCCTCCGCGACGAGATGCTACGCTTCATCGAGACGCTCCAGAGCGAGGGTGCGCTCTCACTGAACAACGCCCCGGACAGCTATGTCGGCTCCGGCGGGCTCGGGCACACCGACGAGCTGCCGGCCGACGGCTTCGACGGGCGCGTGCGGCCGAAGGACATGTGGGGGCTCGGCGAGTCGCAGGAGTTCGTCGGCGTCGGGCCAGGTCAGTTCGACGAGTTCGTCCTGCAATACCAGCTTCCGCTGATGGCCAAGTTAGGGTTGGTGTGCTACGGATGCTGCGAGCCGATGGACCAGAAGCTCGACCTGGTGCTGGCGAAGGTGCCGAACGTTCGGCGGGTGTCGATCTCTCCGTGGTCCGACCGCCAGGTCGCGGCTGAGAAGCTCGGCGACCGTTACGTCTACTCATGGAAGCCGAACCCGGCCATGGTCTGCGCCCCGACGGTGGACTGGGACTTCGTGGCCAAGACCACGCGCGAAACCATCGAGCTGGCCCGGGGCTGCCGGCTGGAGATGATCCTCAAGGACACGCACACGGTATGCAGCGATCCCGGGCGGTTCACCCGCTGGTGCGAGATCGCGCGGGAACTCGCAGAGGGGGCATGAAGGCCTGGCGATGGGCGTTGCTCGGCTTTGGGGGGCCGCTCGTCTGATTTGCCCTTGAAGTGGGAAGGCCGCCTGCTAGAATTGCCGTGCTGCGCGCCGCCAGTGGGGCTGCGGAGAGCCTAGCGGCGCCCGGCAAGACGTCGAGGATTTGCCGCGAAGGAAAGGGCCTATGGAAGTCATCATCAAGGAAACCTACGACGAGATGAGCCGAGCGGCCGCCGACAGGGTCGTTAAGGTTCTGAACGCCAAGCCCAACGCCGTGCTCGGCATGGCGACGGGTTCCACGCCCCTGGGCCTCTATGAGGAGCTGGTGCGCAGGCACAAGCAGGGCCTGGTGGACTTCTCGCAGGTGACGACGTTCAACCTCGACGAATACGTGGGCCTGCCCGTCACCCACGCGCAGAGCTTCCACTACTTCATGCACGAGAACTTCTTCAAGCACGTGAACATCCCCCGGCAGAACATCTACATACCCTCGGGCACGACGGACAACTACGAGGCCTTCTGCCAGTGGTACGAGAGCCGGATCCGGGAATGCGGCGGCATCGATCTTCAGATTCTCGGCATCGGTTCGGACGGGCACATCGCGTTCAACGAGCCGACCAGCTCGTTGAGGTCCCGCACGCGCCTGAAGACCCTCGCCAAGCCGACCATCGACGACAATGCGCGTTTCTTCGACAAGCGCGAGGATGTGCCGATCTACGCGATCACGATGGGCGTCGGGACGATCCTGGAGGCCCACAAGATCGTGCTGTTGGCCAACGGGCGACAGAAGGCCGCCGCGGTGGCCGCCACCATCGAGGGCCCCATCACGAGCATGGTGACGGCCAGCGCCCTGCAACTGCACGCGAGCGTCAAGATCTTCGTGGACAGCGAAGCCTCGTCCGAGCTGAAGCTGCTCGACTACTATCACTGGATTCAGCGCATGAAGCCCGGAGCGCCGCAGCGCTGACGGGCACGTCCGGGGCGAGGCACGGATGGCCCATACCCACGCGAGGCCGATTGCGGAAGCAGACGCTGCGCGCCGAAGGAGCAGACGCGGATGAGAGTTGTACTATATGACGGACCGGCCGAGACGAGGGCCCGATTCCATCCCCTCTCGCTGAGCCGCCCGGTGTGGGAGCTGCGATGCGGCATGCGCTCCATCGGCGACAAGCTCCTCGAGAAGGTCGGCGCGGCGGACGTGGCGTGCTTCGTGCCGGACTACATGGCCGCGGCTTGTCGGCAGCGCACCGAGCACAAGGTCAACGATCCGACGACGCTGGCCGGCGATGACCTGCTTGTGGTTCACGGGCGCGTCAAGGCCGAGGGGTTCAATGTGGCCGCCGCCGGGCCCAGCGAGGTGCACGTCGCCGACGACGGTGAGGTGCTGGCGGCGCGCATTGCCGAGCAGGACCTCGGCAAGCTCGGCGGCCCCAAGGACGTAGAGTCACTGCTGGCGGCCGCCAAGGCCAAGCTGCCGAACGTGCCGAGCAAGCTGGATACGTGGGACTACACCTGGGACCTGGTGCTGGCCAATCCGGAGGTGCTGGTGGCGGACTTCAAGGCGGCCGGGCGCAGCGGCATCGAGGGCACGGTCGAGCAGCCCAACGCCATCCGCGGCAGCGGCAAGGACGTGTACGTGGCCGGCGGCGCGACGGTGCATCCGATGGTCGTGATCGACGCCGAGCACGGGCCGGTGTACATCGACGCCGACGCCGAGGTGTACCCCTTCACCAGGATCGAGGGCCCGTGCTACGTCGGCCCCAGGAGCATGCTGCTGGGTGCCAAGTGCCGCGAGGGCATGTCGATCGGCCCGGTCTGCCGTGTCGGCGGCGAGGTGGAGGAGTCAATCATTCACGGCTACTCCAACAAGTATCACGACGGCTTCCTCGGCCACGCGTACGTCGGCGAGTGGGTCAACCTCGGCGCGCTGACAGCCAACAGCGACCTGAAGAACGACTACTCGTCGGTCTCCGTGACGCTGGACGGCCGCAACGCCATCGACACCGGCTCGACCAAGGTCGGCTCGCTGATCGGCGACCACACCAAGACCTCGATCGGCACGCTGTTCAACACCGGGGCGTACGTCGGGGCCATGGCGCTTATCCTGGCCACGGGCACGCCGCTGCCGAAGTTCATCCCGTCCTTCTCGTGGTTCCTGGGAGGGGCCGTGACAAAGGGCTTCGGAAAGGGCAAGCTGTACGAGACGGCCAAGGTGGCCATGGGACGCCGCAAGCGCCAGTGGACCGAGGCCGACCAGTCCATGTGGGATGCGGTTTTTGATCTGACCGCACCGGCGCGGACGGAGGCTATCCGTCGCGGACGCAGAGGCAAGAGGTAATTCCCGCGGAACGCACCGGGAAGCGGGACCATAGACAGGAGAGCCTATCCAGATGGCAACTGTGCTGGAGAGAGTCAAGACGGTGACCGGGCGAGTCATGGGTATGGCGCCGGACGCGATCGAACCCTCGCACGACTTCGTGGCGGACCTGGGCGCCGAGAGCGTCCAGTCCGTCGAGCTGGTGGCGATGTTCGAGGAGGAGTTCGGCATCGAGATGGACGAGGACGCGTCCCTGTCGGTGCAGACGGTGGGCGCCGCCGCCGAGTTCATCACCAAGGTCTGCAAAGAGCAGGGCGTCGAGGTCTGAGTCGGCGCGCGGCCCGTGAAACGGCAAGCCCTGCCGCGATCGGCCCTCGCAAGGGTTCATCGCACGAAGGAAACACCAATGGGTGAGACGAAGACCAAGCATCCGCTTGTGGATCGCACGGAGCCGGAACTGTTGGAGAGCATGTTCCCGTACAGCCTGCCTCCGCTGATCTGCTTCGACGGGCCTGTAGTCGAGGACCTTGACGGCCGGCGCGTGGAGGTGGACCCCAAGGCGCTCAAGAAGCGCGACATCCACATCACCGACACGACCTTCCGCGACGGCCAGCAGGCCCGCCCGCCTTACACGACCGACCAGATGGTGCGGATATACGAGCTGCTGTCGCGCATCGGCGGGCCAAACGGCGTGGTGCGGCAGACGGAGTTCTTCCTCTACACCAAGAACGACCGCGAGACGCTCGACCGCTGCCGCGCCCTCGGCCGCGAGTTCCCCGAGTGCACCGGCTGGATCCGCGCCGTCCGCGGCGACCTGAGGCTGGTCAAGGAGGCCGGGCTGAAGGAAACCGGGATGCTCACGAGCATCTCCGACTACCACATCTTCCCCAAGCTGAAGTTCAACAGCCGCGCCGACTGCATCGAGAGCTACTGCGCCGTGGTGGCCGAGGCGCTTGAGGCGGGCATCCGCCCGCGGTGCCACTTGGAGGACGTTACGCGGGCCGACGTCGACGGCGCGGTGCTGCCTTTCGTGGAGAGGCTGATGGAACTCAGCCGCGGCGCCCCGCCCGAGCTGAGCGTGAAGATCCGCCTGTGCGACACGATGGGCTTCGGCGTGAGCTACCCCGGCGCGGCCCTGCCGCGGAGCGTGCCCAAGCTGGTGCTCAAGCTCAATCGCCAGCTCGGCGTGCCCAGCGAGCAGCTCGAGTGGCACGGTCACAACGACTTCCACAAGGTCCACATAAACGGCGCCACGGCTTGGCTTTACGGCTGCGACGCCGTGAACACGACGCTGTTCGGCTTCGGCGAGCGGACGGGCAACCCGCCGCTGGAAGGCGCGGTCTTCGAGTACATCGCCTTGAAGGGCGACCTGTGCGGGATCGACACGACGGCCATCACCGCCGCCGCAGACTACATGCGGTCGATCGGCCTGCCCATTGCGGAGAATTACCCGTTCGTCGGGCGGGCGTTCAACACGACCCGCGCCGGCATCCACGCGGGCGGCATGCGGCAGGACGAGCGGATCTACAACATCTTCGACACGGCGGCCCTGCTGGACCGCCCGCCGCGGGTGGCAATCACCGACAAGAGCGGCACCGACGGCGTCGTCGTCTGGGTCAACGAGTACCTCGGCCTGACCGGCGAGGACCGCGTAAACAAGATGAAGATCCACCGGCTGGCCCGCTGGGTGATGGACGAGTACGAGGAACGCCATCGCACCACCGCCATCGGCGACCAGGAGATGGAAACCAGGCTCAAGGAACTCTGCCCCGAGCTGTGCGCCAAGTACAAGGGCAGCGGCAACTAACCCAAACGGCCCCATCGGGGGCAGGGAGGTCGCTATGAAAGACCAACGCGCATTCCTGGGAAGGTTGTGCGTGATCGCCTCGCTTCCCGCTGCCGTATTGATCGTGGTGTCTAGCGGCCCGGCGGCTGCGCAACAGGACGGGCCGTCCAAGGCCGTGAGGGAGGTCATGCAGTACGCTCCGCCGCAAGCCGATGGCCTGGCTCACGTCGACGTCGGGGCCGTTCTCAAAGAGGCCTTTGCGGAGCTTCGGAAGCATGCAGACCTGATGCAGGATATCCCCCCCGGTGCGCTGGATGCGGTGGAGAAACTCGCGCAGAAGGTAGATGCCGTTGACATATTCATGATCTTCTCCCCCAAGGGCCCGCCGATTCCGCTGGCTGTGATTCACGGCAAGCTGGGCGCGGAGGACATCAACGCGATGCTTGGGGCAATCACCGACGGGGGGCTCGCCCTGAAGCCTATGGAGGAGCCCAAGGGCTTCCACGAGCTCCGTGTGCGAGGGCCTGACCTTCACCTGGCTGTCGGCGGGGAAGCGGACGGCCTGCCTGCCGGAGTGTGCCTGTTGGGGCTGGGACCCATGCTCAACACCCGAGCCCTGGCCAACTTGGGGAAGACCCCCAACCGGGCACTCATGGAGCTGCTCAAGGAGGTGGATACATCCGCGCCGGTCTGGTTCGCTTTGGATCTGAAGAAAGTTGCTTACGAGGAAGCGCCGAGAGCGGTGTCGGGTGCAATATGCCCGCTGGGCAAGGGGCGTTCGAAGGTATCGACGGTTTTCAAGGATGCCAAACAGGCTGAGGCCTTCGCCAAGCAGTGGACTGAGGGCGGCTTACTGTCTGCGTTGACGGCTGTGGCGGACCTTCGTCGCGATGGTGCGACGGTGACGATTGTGGGCAAGTCCGACCGTCCGCTGCTCAACGCGCTGGCGAGGGCGACGGCTGAGGCGCGGGCTAAGGCCAAGCGGGCCCTGTCCATGGCAAACCTGAGGCGCATTGGCATGGGGCTGCTGGCATATGCAGCCGACCGGAAGGGATGCCTTCCTCCGGACCTGCTGTCGCTGAAAAGGTACGGAGTATCCGCCGATATGCTCGTCAGCCCCGTCTCGGGCAAGAAGGTCAAGCTCGACAAGGACGGCAACCCCGTCGGGGGCTTCGAGCCGGAGTACGTCTATCTCATGGCAGGCGTAAATGTCGAACAGGTGACCGAGCCGGCCGGGGCCATCCTAGCCTATGAGAAGCCCGAGAACTATGACAAGAAAGGCACCTCTGTGCTCTACGTCGACTGCCACGTCGAATGGGTCAAGATGGAGCAGTTCAAATCCCAACTGAAGGCGACCACGGATTGGCTCGCAAAACAGGAGAAATGATCGGCGACTGGGTGTTGATTTGAACAGTTCGTGGCTTCAATCGGGCAAGGGACTGAGCGTCGAAGCCCTCAAGCGTCTGGGCGCGGTGTTCTATCCGCGGAGCATCGCCGTTCTGGGCGTCACGCAGACGCCCGGCACGGTGCCGCACGACATCTTCAGCAACATCCTGATGAGCGGCTACACGGGCCGGCTGTACCCAGTCGCGCCGGGCAAGAGCTACATCGAGGGCATCAAGGCCTACCGCTACGTCCTGGACATCCCCGACGCGATCGACCTGGCCGTCGTGGTCTTCCCCGCCAACGTCTGCGACAGGGCGCTGGCGCAGTGCGCCGAGAAGGGGGTCAAGGCCGCGATTATCATCTCGGCGGGCTTCCGCGAGGTTGGCCCGGCCGGCGTCGAGCGAGAGCGCAAGCTCAAGGATATCTGCGCCGAGCACGGCATCGCGCTGGTCGGCCCGAACTGCCTCGGCGTGATCAACACCGACCCGGCCGTCGCCATGAACGCCTCGTTCGCCCGCAAGATGCCCGCCGAGGGGCGAATCGCGTTTCTCTCCCAGTCGGGCGCGCTGTGCACGGCCGTCCTGGACTACGCGCGCGACAAGGAGATCGGCTTCTCCAAGTTCGTCAGCTTCGGCAACAAGGCCGGCGTCACGGAGATGGACCTGATTCATTACCTGCACGCCGACCCGCGCACCGACGTGATCATGCTGTACCTGGAGGAGCTGAGGGACGGTCGCGGGCTGATCGAGGCCGCCCGCAAGGTAGCCAGCGGGCCGCGAGGCAAGCCGATCCTGGCGATCAAGTCCGGGCGCACGCCGCAGGGCGCCCACGCCGCCGCCAGCCACACCGGCTCTCTCGCCGGCCAGGACGCCATCTGCGACGCCGTCTTCCGCCAGGCGGGCATCATCCGCGTCAACAGCATCGACGAGATGTTCAACTCCGGAATCCTGCTCGCGTATCAGCCGATGCCGGCCGGCAACCGACTGGCCATCGTGACCAACGCCGGCGGGCCCGGGGTGATGGCCACCGACTCGGCCGTCTCGGCCGGCCTGGAGATACCCGGCTTCGAACCCGCCACCACCGCAACTCTGAAGGCGGCCCTGCCCGCTACCGCGAACCTGGCCAACCCGGTGGATGTCATCGGTGACGCCCGCGCCGAGCGCTACTCCTCGGCGCTTCAGGCGGTGCTGGCCGACCCGAACGTGGACGAGGCGCTGGTGATACTCACGCCGCAGTCGATGACCGACATCGAGCAGATCGCCCACGGCATAGTTGAGGTGCAGCGGCACGCCCGCAAGCCGATCGCGGCTTCGTTCATGGGCGCCACCGACGTCGCGCCCGGAGTGCACATCCTGCAGGCCGCCCGCATACCGCACTACATCCTGCCGGAGTGGGCCTGCCGCGCGATGGCCGACGTGCAGCGCGTCCGCGAGCTGAAGCAGCGAATCGAGCCGCCGTTTGAGCCGCTGCCGGTGGACCGCGACGAGGCGGCGGCCGTCATCGACGCCGCGCCCGACGGCTTCATGCCCGAGGACCAGGCCCTGGCGGTGCTGAAGGCCTACGGCCTGCCCGTGCCGCGGTACGAGCTGTGCGCCGACGCCGGGCGGGCGGTCGAGTTTGCCGAGCAGATCGGCTATCCCGTCACGGTCCGCATGGTCTGCCCGCAGATCATACACAAGACCGAGGTGAACGCCGTGGTGCTGAACCTCCGCGACGCCGACGCCGTCCGCCGGGCGTTCGACCAGACCGCCGACCGAGTCGCTAGGGCCTTGCCCGGGGCGGAGGTCCTCGGTGCCGTTGTCCGGCGGATGATCCCCGCCGGGCACGAGGTCATCCTCGGCGCCAAGCGCGACGCCGTGTTCGGCGCGACGCTGATGTTCGGCCTGGGCGGCATATTCGTGGGGATCTTCCGCGACGTGACGTTTGCGCTGGCGCCGATATCGTTGACCACGGCGGCGGCGATGGTTCGACAGGTGCGGGCCTATCGCCTGCTGGCGGGTGCGCGCGGCGCCCAGCGGGCCGACATAGAGGGCGTCGAACAGTGCCTGGTGCGCCTGGGCCAGCTCGTGAGCGACTTCCCGCGGATCGCGGAGCTGGATATAAACCCGCTTATAGTCGGTGCCGCGCCCGACGGCTGCAACGTCGCCGACGTGCGGATTCGCCTGGAGAGAAGTGATGAACAAGAGTGAACTCAGGGAGAAGGTCGTCAGGGTAGTCTGCGACGTGCTGAGCGTCGAGCCGGACATGGTCGCCGACGAGAGCAACTTCGTCTTCGACCTCGGCGCCGAAAGCACGCAGTCGGTGGAGTTGGTGGCCGGCTTCGAGGAGGCCTTCGGCATCGAGATGGACAACGAGTCGGCGCTGGCCGTCCAGACCGTCGGTGAGGCGGTCGATTTCGTCGGCAAGTACGTCAAGGACTGACAAGCCGTCCCCGGCGGAAATTGTGCGAATACGGCTTGACTCGGCGGCCATGGTGCCGATATTATTCCGACAGTGGCATCAAGAGTGCGCGAGGGTACTGGCCCGGCGACCGCACGGCAACCTGCTCCGACCCCTCGGTCGGGATAAGGTGCCAATGCCAGCCCGTAAGGGACCGATGTGGCCCAGAGCCTGAGGTGAGATGGGCAACCCGAATCGTGCCCCCAGCCCGGCAGGCGCCCGTCGCGTAGCCCTTGATGCAGTCAGGTCCGCGGCCGATCCGCGCGTTCGCAGGTCGCCCGGACCGAGGAGACGTAGATGAGCGACAACCCGTCGAAACATCGTCTGGGCACCCTCGCGCTGCACGCCGGCCAGCAGCCCGACCCCGCCACCGGCGCCAGGGCCGTGCCGATCTACGCGACGGTCGCCTACAACTTCCGCAGCACACAGCACGCGGCGGACCTCTTCGCGCTGAAGGAGTTCGGGAACATCTACTCCCGGCTGACGAACCCCACGAACGACGTGCTGGAGAAGCGCCTGGCTGCCCTGGACGGCGGGGCGGCCGGCCTGGCTTTTGCCAGCGGGCAGGCGGCGATAACGGCGGCCATACTCACAATCACCCACGCCGGCCAGAACTTCGTCTCCTCCACCAGTCTCTACGGCGGAACGTGGACGCTGTTTACGCAGACGCTCAAGAAGCTGGGCGTCGAGGTCCGGTTCTTCGATCCCGATCACCCCGAGCGGATCGCCGGCCTGGTCGATGGGCACACGCGCTGCGTGTACCTTGAGAGCATCGGCAACCCGAAGAACGACGTGCCGGACTTCCGTAAGATTGCCGACGCCGCCCATAAGCACGGCCTGCCGCTGCTGTGTGACAACACTGTGATGACCCCGGCGCTGTTTCGGCCGATCGAGCACGGCGCGGACATCGTGGTCTATTCGACCACGAAGTACATCGGAGGCCACGGCGTGCACGTCGGCGGGGCCATCGTGGACGGCGGCCGCTTTCCGTGGGCCGACGATCCGAAGAAGTGGCCGGAGTTCTGCTCCCCGGACGACGCCTACCACGGCGTGGTCTTCACCGAGGCCCTCAAGCAGGTAGGCAACATCGCCTACATCGTGCACATCCGCACGCATCTGCTGCGCGACATGGGCGGATGCATGAGCCCGTTCGCGGCCTGGCTGTTCCTGCTGGGGCTGGAGACTTTGCACGTCCGCATGCCGCGGCACTGCGAGAACGCGGCCGCCGTCGCCCGATGGCTGTCGCGGCACCCGGCGGTTGCGTGGGTGAACTACCCCGGTCTGCCGGGCCATCCGCACCAAAAGATGGTGAAGAAGTACCTGCCGCACGGGGCGGGCGCGATCATCGGCTTCGGCATCCGGGGCGGCCGGGAAGCCGGCGTCAGGTTCATCGACAACGTCAAGCTCGCCAGCCACCTGGCCAACATCGGCGACGCCAAGACGCTGGTGATTCACCCGGCCTCCACGACGCACCAGCAGCTCACGCCCGCCGAGCAGAAGGCCGCCGGGGTCAGCCCCGAGTTCATCCGCCTGTGCGTCGGCATCGAGGACGTTCAAGACATTAAGGAAGACCTGGACCAGGCGCTGAAGGCCTCCCGGAAGAGGCGCCGTGGGCGGCGGTGAAGGTAGTCGTACTGCGGATAGGCTCTGATTCTGCAACGCAAGTTGCTGTCGTAAGATGCCGTGCGGTCTCGAAGTCCGAAGCGCGAAATCCGAAATCCGAAATCCGAAACAATGACTAAATCCCAAGGCCTCAATGCTCAAAACAGAAACTTCCGGCGCCGACGGACGGGACGTTTGGAGCATTTGATATTCGAGTTTCGGATTTCGATATTCGGATTTCGGACGTCGTCACAACCGTTTTGTCGACAAGATGTTACAGGAGTCCCTGATTGTGGACTCTCGCTGAGTGCTATGGATTATGACTGACGCATTCCTCAACAGCAGCGACAGCGTCCGCAGCGCCAGGCCGCTCAGGCACGCGCAACAAGTGACGTTCGACGGGCCGCTGGAGCTGGAGCAGGGCGGACGGCTGCCGTCGGTGACGGTGGCGTACGAGACGTACGGGCGGCTGGCCGCGGAGAAGGACAACGCCGTGCTGATCTGCCACGCGATCAGCGGCGACTCGCACGTAGCGCGCCACGACGAGAATGACGACGCCGGCTGGTGGGATGCGATCGTCGGGCCGGGCAAGGCGATCGACACGGACCGATACTTCGTGATCTGCCCGAACCTGCTCGGTGGCTGCCGCGGCACGACCGGCCCCAATTGCGTCAATCCCGCCACGGACCGGCCGTACGGGCACGATTTCCCCACCGTCACCATCGGCGACATGGTCGAGGTGCAGCGGCGGCTGATCGACCACCTGGGCATCGAGCGGCTGCTGGGCGTTGCCGGCGGCTCGATGGGCGGGCACATGGCGCTGTGCTGGGCGCGGCGCTACCCGAGGCGCGTCCGCGGGGCGATACCGATCGCCACCTCGCCGCGGCTGACAAGCCAGGCGCTCGCGTTCGACGTGGTCGGGCGCAACGCCATACTCCGCGATCCGTGCTTCCGCGGCGGGCAGTACTACGACCAGGCGCCGGGGCCGGACCTGGGGCTGGCCATCGCCCGCATGATCGGCCACATCACCTACCTTTCGCCCGAGGCGATGAAGGAGAAGTTCGAGGCCGACCGCCACCGGCCGCGCCAGGTCGCCACCGACTTCGAGAAACGTTTCTCCGTCGGCTCATACCTGGGCTACCAGGCCGACAAGTTCGTCGAGCGGTTCGACGCCAACAGCTACATCACCCTGTCGATGGCCATGGACCTGTACGACCTGGGCGCGACGAGGGATGAGTTGATCTCGGCCCTGCGAAGCAGCTCGTGCCGCTGGCTGGTGATAAGCTTCACGAGCGACTGGCTGTTTCCGCCCGAGCAGTCGCGCCAGATCGTGGACGCCCTGATCGTCGCGGACAAGCGGGTGAGCTTCGCCAACGTCGCCAGCACGTGCGGGCACGACGCGTTTCTGCTGCCCAACGACGCGGACCGCTACGGCGAGCTGATCCGTGCGTTCCTGGACAATCTCAGCCGGCCGGAGGCCGACACGCCCGCGCCGAGCGATGAGCTCAACGGCAACGTGCGCAGCATCTTCCACCATCGGCTGGATTACGACCGCATCGTCGAGCTGATGCGCCCCGGCGCCTGCGTGCTGGACCTGGGCTGCGGCAACGGCGAGCTGCTGGTGCGGCTCAAGCGCCGCGGGCACAGCCGCATCGTCGGCGCCGAAATCGACGAGGAGGAGCTGCTCGCATGCGTCCGCCGCGGGCTGGACGTGGTGCAACTCGACCTGAACCGCGGCCTGTCGTCCTTCGCGGACAAGCAGTTCGACTACGTCGTGCTCTCCCAGACGCTTCAGTCCGTGCGCGACGTCGAGGGCATCATCGGCGACATGCTCCGCGTCGGCCGGCGGTGCATCGTGAGCTTCCCCAACTTCGCCTACAGCAAGCTGCGGACGATGATGTGCGTGCACGGCCGCGCGCCGCGAAGCCCCGACGGCCTGCTCCACTACGAGTGGTACGACACCCCCAACATCCGCTTCTGCTCGATCGAGGACTTCCGCAGCTTCTGCGCCGACAAGGGCATCCGCACAGAACGGGAAATCTACCTCGACACCGAGAAGGATCAGGAGGTCAGCGAGGACCCCAACCTCAACGCGGACCTGGCCATCTTCGTGATCGGGCGGTAGGCCGCCTACTTGCCCAGCGGGAAGGGCCGGCCGGTCATAGCGGTCATTACCCGCGGCACGTCGCGGGAGCGCATGAACGGCGGCAGGGCACCCGCGGTGGACATGATGAAGGCCGTCGAGTTGCTGCGGTTCAGCCCGCCGTGCGTGGAGGCGACGTTGACGGCGCCGCCGAACGACTTGCTGCCGCTGTAGTATCCGTCAGCCAGCGAGAGGATCACGTCCGGCACGTTCTGCGCCAAGGCGAAGTGCGCCCGCCACAGACGCGTCAGCGGCAGCGGGTAGTAGTGCTCCCGGGTCAGCTTGGTCTCCAACTCGTAACTCAACTCGCAGCCCGCGCCCAGGTCGAGCGATTTGCCCTCGGCCGACAACGCGGATATGCCGCCCAGGCGCAGCGGGTCGCCCGAGGCCGGAGCATACACCAGACCGTGCTCGCCTGAGCGGATGATCGCCCGTCCGACGGCGTTGGGGTCGGAGGAGTTCGGGTCTCGTCCGATGACGACTACGGTGTCGCCGTCGGCGTAGCTGGCCAGTTCCACGCCCTCGCAGCGGGTGCAGTCGGCGGCGAGCGCCGCCGGGCTGCGCGCCGACAGGCTCGCGTAGGTCTCCAGGCCGAAGCGGACGTACACCACGTCGCGCGGCCCGTCGAGCCGCTTTCGAATCCGCCAGCCCCTCTCGGTGAGGTGCTCCTCCAGGTCGATGCGCCGGGACGGCGTGTAGCTGTGCCCGTGGTCGGCCATCAGCGTGATCTTCACCAGCCCGCGCGTCTCATAGACGATCTGCCAGATCACGCGATCGAGCTGCCGCAGGGCCTCGGTCTGGCCCTCGGCGCCGTAGCGCGTGCCGATGCCGGCCGAGCTTACCAGGTATGCCACCAGCTCCTTGGTCTGAAGCTCGTCGAAGCGCTCCTTGAGCCCCTTGAGCTCCCTGCCATAGACGGCCCGAGGGCGGACGTAGCCGACGGCGTCGATGATGGTGTTCGCGCGGTACTGGAGCAGCCGGCTGTACGGCTGGTTCCCGCCGGACAGGTAGTGCCTCGACCCGCCGACGAGACTGTTGGCGCGCCGGTCGTAGTATTCCGACTCGAACGCCGGGGCCGGCCCGCAGCCCAGCAGGTCGCAGATGGCCGGGTCCGTCATCGTCGGGTAGGGCGCGATGACTCGCGAGGGCGGGTGAAACAGCCTCAGCCCGCCTGCGTCCCAGTAGCGCCTGAGAACGTCGTAGCCGAAGCCGTCGAGGATGATGACCACGTGCCGACAGAAGTCGAACGGGATCGAATCGAGGTTGACCATGGCGTCGGGCTTGCCGTCGCCGCTGTGATCGTACGCGATCCGGTCCACCCGCCCGTTCGAGTCGGTGTAGGCGAAGAAGTCCGCCTCGTCGTCGCCGTCGACGTCATACTTGATCGCGGCGCCGGCGGGCACCGCCGCCGTCATGGGCGCCTCCGGGAAGTACACGACCTTCCGGCAGCCGCACAAGGCCAGCGCCGCTGCCGCGACCAAGACAAACACGACCGTTCTGTCAATCATCATCGCATCCCGCATCGCCCCGGTGCGCGAATTATACCTTTCCAACGCACGCCGTCACGGATATCTCTATCGACATGAAGGCGGTGTTCTTCGATATCTGCCCGGTCGGGTGGGTCACCTGCAAGTGGCTGCGGCATTTCTGGCGGGGCTGCCTTGTGTCGCGGCTGAACGGGATATCGCTCCGGGACGTGCCGCCGCCCGAGCTGCCCGGCGACGATTGGGTCCGCGTCCGGACGCTGCTGGGCGGCATCTGCGGATCGGACGCGGCACTGGCGCTTCAGAGGCAGCCGGCAAGCTCCATCCTCCAGGCGTTCAGCTCCCGGCCGATGGTCCTCGGCCACGAGAACGTCGCCGTCGTCGAGGATCTGGGGCCGGCGGTCGATCCGGCCTGGCGGGGCCGGCGCGTCTGCGTCGAGCCGACGCTCGGCTGCCAGGCTCGCGGTATCGATCCGCCGTGCCCGCGCTGCGCGGCCGGCGAGTTCGGGGCCTGCGAGAACTTCGCCGGCGGCGGAAAGTACGAGCTGCCCGCAGGCACGAGCATCGGCTACAACTCACGAACCGGCGGGTCGCTGGGGGATCGCTTCGTCGCGCACGCCAGCCAGCTCGTGGCCGTCCCAGACGCGCTGAGCGACGAGCAGGCGGTGCTGACCGATCCGATCGCGTGCAGCCTGCATGCGGTTCTCCGGGCGGAGCTGGCCGAGGGGTCCAACGTCCTGGTCTATGGGTCCGGCGTGCTGGGGCTGGGCGTGGTAGCCGCGCTGCGGGCCGTCGGGTTCGCCGGGCGCATCGACGTGCTCGACCGGGCGGGCTACCTTAGGCAGACGGCACTTGCCCTCGGCGCCGACGAGTTCGTCGTCACGCCGGCCTCCGCGAAAGACCGCTTCGGGCGGATCGCCTCGCTGACGGGCGCGACCGTCCAGAGATCGCGGTTCGCAAACTACATGCTCTCCGGCGGCCATGACGTCGTCTTTGAGTGCGTCGGGTCGTCGCAGTCGGTCGCCGAGAGCCTCAAGTTCGCGGCCGCCCGAGGGCAGGTGGTCATGGTGGGCACGGCGCACGGCCGCGGGGCCGACCTGACGCCGGTATGGTTCCGCGAGCTGCACGTGCTGGGCGCCTACGGCCGGCAGGTGGAGCAGTTCGCCGGCAGGCGCATCGGCACCTACCAGCTCGTGCACGAGCTGATGACTTCCGGTAAGCTTGACGTGCAGTCGCTGCTGACGCATACCTTCCGGATCGACCGTTGGCGGGAGGCGTTCGGCGTGGCGATGTACAAAGGCCGCCAGCGCGCGATCAAGGTGGCGCTGGACTTCCGTAAAGACCAGACAGACCACTAGGATGTAACCGGGCGTGGCCGGCCTTCGGGCGGCGGGGCAGCCCGGTAAGGGAATGACGAATGACGACGCTCGAATGACGAATCAATGACGAATCCCCAATGACGAACGGATCGGACCGGCGCCTTCTTCGCTATTCGGCACTCGTCATTCGTCATTAGTTCGGCATTCGTCATTCGGCATTTGTCATTTGCACGTTCGTGTCCTTTGCGGTGAATCATCCGAGATAGAGGATCGAGACATGGCAGAGCAGCCCAAGGCGCTGGTTGGCGTGGTGATGGGTTCGGACAGCGACCTGGAGGTCATGCAGCGCTGCGTGAAGCAGCTCGAGGCCTTCGGCATCGCATGCGAGGCGCGGGTCATTTCCGCGCACCGCACGCCGGTCGCGGCACACGAGTACGCGCAGACCGCCGCCGGGCGCGGGCTGAAGGTCATCATAGCCGGCGCGGGCATGAGCGCGGCCCTGGCGGGCGTGCTGGCGGCCAACACCACGTTGCCCGTGATCGGCGTGCCGATCGACGCCGGGCAGCTCAACGGCCTGGACGCACTGCTGAGCACCATGCAGATGCCGCCCGGCGTGCCGGTGGCCTGCATGAGCGTCGGCGCCGCCGGCGCGACGAACGCGGCGATCCTGGCTGTGCAGATCCTCGCGACCGCCGATCCGGCCCTGGCAGACCGCCTCGCGCAGTTCAAGCAGGACCAGGCCCGCAAGGTCGCCGAGAAGGACGCGCGCCTCCGCGGCAGCAGCGACGGTTGACCTTCGCGCGGCCGAAGTGGTAGATTGCATGGGGACGGCAGC
>Ga0307379_10001785_pt1 | contig 33023 bp, 77 predicted proteins | sample UN2MG_FD_202237 | JGI IMG/M metagenome (GOLD analysis project Ga0307379, IMG submission 202237) | Soil microbial communities from Risofladan, Vaasa, Finland - UN-2 | ecosystem: Environmental > Terrestrial > Soil > Coastal area > Acid sulfate soil | place: Finland: Risofladan, Vaasa | collected...
AATCAATCAAATCTTGCTCGATAAGCTGAGTATGGCCGTTACCGTTATACCGTTCTAATTCAGACTGATAGCCATCAATGAAGGGCGTACTTTCATCCATAAGAGCTTTGTTCGCGTTGTCTGCTTTCTGAGCTTTAATCTTTTCGATTTCAAGCTGGGCCTGCAGATCTGCTGAATTCTCATTCTCTTTTGGAATATCTATGATTTTTTTAGAGATCTCTATTCGATCTTCTTGAGATAATGCCATATTTTAAAGATTGCCTTAATCCTCTAGAATCTCGCGTTCTGTATCTAAATTACGATTTAAGGCTTTATCTTCTGTAAATTTTTCAGGATAACGTGCCTTAAGTTTTGCAATATTAGTTTCCATCACTTCCTCGAAGTTTGTATCTAAAGCTTCAAGGGCAATGGCCGCGTACCAAAGAATGTCACCAATTTCCTCTTTTAAGTTAGTTGTGTCTTGTGGTTTTCCATAGAAAAGATGTTTCTTCATCATATCCATAAATTCACCAGCTTCTGTTACCATGCCCATTGATGCGTGTAAAAGATCTAAAGACTTTTCAGTATCTTCACCACTATTATATTCAACTAGTTTGGTAGAAGTGAGTCTTTCGATCACACCTTGGTAGTCTGGGCCGTTAGTTCTTAAAGCTGATTTCTGATATTTTTTGTTGTCCACTATTTCTCCAAATGTGCGATTGAAATTCTTAGTCTAAATCCTAAAACATTACCATTCTCTTGTTCTTCAATAAGGCAATGGCGATAACCTAATTCTTTAAGTTGAAGGGTAAATTCTACAATATCATCTAACTCATTATCGTCTAAATCAATTTCTGTAATCAGATCTCCTGCCTTCATCATTTCTGTAACAGCAAGAGTAGCTTTATCGCTTAAAGAAGTGTAATCATTTTTCTTCTTTAAGATTTGATTCTTTTTTGCAACTTTATAGATTTCTTTTGCAGTTCTAGCCATTTTACTTTCCCTCTGCTAATCCAAAGTTTTTTAAAATATTAAAGATCTGATCCTCTGTATCTCCTAAAGAACCATTGTTATCAACCTTAACACATTTCTTATTGAATTCAAAGACAGAAGTTTCAGATGGATGAGAGTCTTTAGTTACATAAGACTCGGCCTCATTACGTTGAATGTAGAGTGGTATAAAATTTACACTGTTCTGCCCTTTGGAGATTGTATCGAAATATTCAAACTCATTAGGGAAACGCATATCAGAAACAATAAGTGTATCTGCATCCAGATCTAACCCTTCACAGTGAATGTCTGAACCAAACTTTCTAAGGATTTCAGTACCAACAATCTGAGCAATCTTTCTAGGTGTTTCTAGCTCCATGCCAATAACATCTTTATAGACTGTTTCAACATCTGTACTTTTACCAAAGTAACTTAAGACTTTTTCAATAGACTCTTTGGTCAAAATTTTAGGCTGAGCAAAAGGCACTTCTTTTAATTCTTGAAGGTCAAAGGCATCTCGATCAACATCAAAGGCTACTGCGGAAGCTTCTTTAAGCTTGTTCGCCAAAGCAACTTCTTTTGCGTCTAAAAGATATTTTTTAATCATAGTAGCTACTGTAGACTTACCTGAAGTTTTTACACCTGCTAAGCCAATAATCGTCTGTACCTTATTTTCGCTGTTCAACATCCTTCTCTTCTCCTTCGTATGTTTGAAATTTGTGTAAAGTTTTTCTCTCACTTATGTTTCCAAATTCATCTGATTTCCAAGCTCTTCCTTTTAAATCAATATATCCCCACTTACCAATCTTATCAGTTGGTGACACGACATCGTCAAGGTGAAAATCAATTTTTGGCATAACTACATCAACCCAATCTTGAATACCCAATGCTTCAACTGCAACTTCAGCCCAATCAGAACCGCCTGCACTCCATACAATAATAGAGTAGCCACGAGCTTTCATTTTCTTTAAGTGATTGACTGCATGTAGGTTAGGGATGCCCGTATCTTTAAAGCCTTGATAGTTTGTAGTAACTAGTGGTCCCTTATAGTCTTGTGGAATTGTCCACATAACTAGAGTATCATCTACATCAGAAGCATAGACTCCGCCATCCTTTACTTTATAGTAAGGCTGGATGTCAAATATAATTCTACCTAATGTTTTCCAGAGTTTTTCCATTTCTTACTTTCTCCCTTGCAATATATTCTATATTATCGTGCATCTACTTCAATATCTAAATCTTGTAAAATCTTATCAACAACCTCATTTGCATTCTTCTTATATATTCTGTAAATTTCTTCTTGAGAAAACTCTTTCAAACAATCAAATTTGAAATCTTCTAAAAGCTGATGAAACACAACTTCGGCTCTCGCATATAATCCGTTGTATTCTCCTATACTCAGTTTCCTTTTCATAAAATCTCCCATGCAATATAATCTATATTATCATGCATTAACATACATCTTAATTCCTTGTAGAGTAAAGAACCCAAGCAAACCAGCCACGAATAAATTAGTTCCGTAAAGCAACTCTCCAAGAGCGCATACAAAGGAAATAAATATCCAGCCGACTATAATTGTTTGCATTAATAATTTGATTAACTTATCTTTCATATCTACTTCTTATACATCTCAAACAATGACTTTCTAAGTCTGTTGCGAGGAGTGATGCCTAGTGGCTCTAAGATCTTTTCATACTTAGAGATAATGGCCCAAGCCTCTTCTTCATTAATGCTGTGTAATAATTTCTCATCAACTTCAATCTCAGCAAAAGTATCTTCTTTACCTTTTTCATCTATAACAGTGTACCAAGGTATTGTCGCATCTTTGAACACATAGATCTGAACATACTTACTGATTTTAAAATTATAATCATATCCAAGTCCATCAGTAACGAATTCAATAATAGTCTCTTTGTCATTACTATCAACTCTTACATTCTGCTCTTTACGGATAATATTATTACTATCTTTTAATTTTTTCTTTGTTGTAAGTTCTGCCCTTTTGTCTTTTTTCCTATCGTCGGAAAATCTATATCTTACAAATTCATAGTCAATATCTGGATCGTTAGACTCACGAGTGTAATATTCATCATCAGAATCGACCATTACATGCTCTTTGTAATCATCAGGGTTGTCATCCCTATACTTTCGCATAATGGATTTCCAATCATTTAACCTAGCGGCATCTACACGAAACTTAACTTCAAATTCATGAAATGCCAGTGTCTTTTTTTCTTTGACTACTTCTTTTTCTTTTTCCATATCTATATCCATTTTCCATCCACGTTTTCTTGTTGATACACGATCATTTCTGGAAACTGCAACGCTGTAAGCTTAAAATAGCCTGGTTCATTGCTGTAGAAACAACCTGTATCAATATTTGCATAATGATCTTTAAGTCTAGGGCCATTTGCAATAGGAGTATGGCCAAAAACATTGAAAATATTATCAATAGGAAGAATAGTATTAGGGCGACCCCAAGTGAGGTGGCCAATAAAGTGTTTATATTGTTCAGTGCGTCTTTGCTCAGACCACTTCCATACTTTTGCAGCCGACGAATGTGTGACCAATAAGTGCTGCCCTTTATCGTTCTTAACATCTGGAAACTCCAAGTAATAAGGTAAACTTTTCATCCATTCTATATGATCATAAAACACTTCAATATCAAAAATAGTTTTTTTTTCTTTTTCATCGTATTCCGCGTATGAGTGAAGAGCTTCTTTTCCACCATTCGATATCCACATAGATGGTGTGTTTCTACCGTAAGGGCCTGTAAGAGTACCTAAAGTGTTGACTACGCCATTTTTCATAAAGTAACTAGCTTCAAGTAAGCCAGACTCAATCATAAGTTCTTCGTGATTTCCGCGTACTGCTTGAATCTTATCTTTGTTGTCAATACAGAATTGAACCACTTCGGCAGACATAGGTCCACGGTCAATAAGGTCGCCAGCTAGGACGATACCCTTATCCTTCTCTTCTTTTGGTATTGACTCCAAAAGCTTTACAAGGGTTTTAAAATTACCATGAACATCACTGATCACAATCACTTCACTCTCCTACCTGGGCCTTGTACTATAATTACCTTACTAGCATTCATAAATCTAGTCACAGGTATTAATAGTGTTTCTTCTTCGCTTAATGTAATTTCTACTTCATTAAAACCAATGTGTCTTAAAGATCCTTCAACACCTTCAATACGAATCTTAGTGCCTCGACCAAACTCCGACATCTTAAGCTTTAGATAATTAACAACTCGACCACTGAGATCTTTAATAAACATAAAGACAGCGCCAACAACAATTAGTTGCAACACCAAAGTAAATATCTTTGAATCCATTGTGTCTAATAGAGCGTTTAATAATTCGCCTTGCATTAGTTAACTCCACATCTTGATTTTGGAAAGGTTATTTCAATTTTTTCTTTCTTGTCTTTACTTTCAACTAAAATAGTAATAAAAGATTTAAGCTCAATGGTAACAGGGCCTGTAACTTTTTCTGGAAAACCATCAAAGCCACTTAGTTTACACGTAGCCCTTAAAGTAGTAACTTCAGATTGAGTTATCGTAGATGCTACGTTGTCGCAGCCTGTTAATAAGAAAATTAAAGGTAAGAGGTATCGCATCTGCTTCTATTCCTTGTTCCATCTTGTTTATGCATTAGATCAAACGCCTCATACATCCAGTAACTATGGTTAGCTTTTAAAATTGGAGCTTTGTACCTTACTTTACTGGTATCTATAGCTTTTTTCCATTCTTTTTTGATAGCCTTCAGTTCTTCTTCGGATACACATGAAGCGTGATATTCAGGTCCACCTACATAATACATACTCATAAAAAAACTCCTTCTATATATAGTGAACCATAGCTAAAGCTATGAGGCAAGATATTCCTACTTTTTGTAAGATCTACCCTTATTCGCTCTGTCCAAGGACTTCTAATTTATACGTGCTATTTAGTGTATGGAACATAAATTCACCATCTATTTTCTCTACAAGCTCGATGGGTGTAGTATATACAGATCTGAAGTCTGCATTGGGATTAAGTGGATCGGCAATAAGAGTGAAGCTTTTGCCTTTTTCTGGTAAAGATACTGTTTCGCCTTCAATAGTGTCAGTTCTTAGTTTAGTGTGATTACTCCGAACTTTTGTCAGTCTTACTTTGTAAATCGGAATCTTCATTGTTATCCTCCTGTAGCTTGTCGTATTTATCAGCGATGCGCTTTAAGGTATCTTGAAATATCTTTTCAGCTTTATCATCGTTCTTCTTCTGTAAGTACATCATAAAAGCGAAGATAAGTCCAGCAGTAATTATTGTTAATAGTAATTTTAGCTCAATCGAACCCATGTTCCAGGCTCCTCTTCCTCGGTATCTTCAGGTCCATAGAAGAAAACTGGGTGTCCACCTTCTTCATACTCTTCTTGAGCATCAGGTCTATGAACCACTAGATATCCGTAAATTAAATTTAAAATATCTCCCCATTGGAGATCATGATCATCAACCATTTCGGTAGCAAGTGCTTCCAGGTCATGCATGATATCACCGAGAGGTCTCATTACTTTTTAGCGCCTGTATCAACCCAAAGCTTTACAAGCTCACGGTCTGACTCTTTAAGAAAAGGACCATGCTTGGGCATAGAGCGATTCTCATAAACACGACGAACAATTTCGTTACGAAGTGGGTAGGCTGTAGTATAAGTTGTAATATCTGCAAGACCTTTATTTTGATGACATCCAGCACAGTTTTCTTTGAAAACTGGTTGAACTTCTTTTGTAAAAGACACAAAGTCTCTCATCTCAGCTTTTTCAAATGAAGCGCCTGATAAGGTGGTCCAAAGTAAAACTCCTAAAATTGAAAAGCTTAGTATTTCTAATGCTTTCATATTATCTCCTATCTCCTGATACCATATCTGGTTTTGATATCGTAAGTATATATTTTTTCATAATATCTTCTTTTTTACTATTGCAAGTTAAGCAATCGTAATACTTATTTTTCATGATAATAGTCTCTTGCCATTCATTGCGACAAACAGGGCAGACTAATTCACAGTTAGGTGTATCTGGCACAGCGTTTGTACTGACTGGACTTAAACCAAAGCCACATCCAGCCGGAAGACTTGTATTTTTTTCACCAACAAATAAAAGATCTTTATAGGGGATTCTCATTTCCGGTGGAACTAGATTCTTATCATCCCATTCAACCATAGCGCCAAGTTTGCCACCATCATCTTTATTAGACACACTGGTAGCAGTAATAACACCAATATGACCGTAATGATCAACCTTGTCTCCAACTTTAAATTTCTTGTCGCTCATCTCTTCTCATTTCCCTAGTAAAAAAGTGCAGGCCATGTTTTCCGGCCTGCACCACAGGGAGGGGTGAGGCTTTCGCCTCTGGGGGTTTTAATTCAAAGCTAAACTTAAGCCAAGCTTTTCGGCTTTGCGACGAATCGCTTTTTCAGTACGACCAAGCACGTTAGCGATTGATCCTGCAGCCATAGAGCCTGCATTTTTTGCCAAATAACTTTCAGCTTTTAGACTGAAAGGTTTACCAGCGTTTCGTAAATTTCTGGAACTAGCCATTATTTTCTCCTTTGGGGCGTTCTTGTTTAATTAAATAAACAGTACCAGATTCTACATCTTTTACTCGTAAAAAAAGCCCATCTTGATCAATAATTGTTAAATTTCTTAGCCAATTTGTAAGTCCTTCAATATTAACAGCAGCATTGTTCGCTGTTGCATCTTCCATATCACTTGGATGTAAATGTGTTCCACTCATGTCAGCCTCCTCCGCCTGTAACCTTGCTATTTCCTTCATTTTTCCCATCTTTATCCTCTCCTTCTTCTAAAGAACCAAAACTATTCTTCCATTCATTATACTCTTCTTCGTCCAGTTCTGTCAAGGGATCGTATGCACATTCTTCACACTTTACATTTCTGGCCCGATAAAACTTAAAATCACCGTGATTTCCACAGTTTACGCACCAGTAATATCTCACTTCGATATACCCTTGACATTTAATTTAGTTATAACATAGTGAAGTGGGTTTATTACCTTGAAATTAATTTTAAACTCATCCATGTCATAGGTGGCTTTTGCATTTGTTGCTACAAGTGTATCATTTTCATCAAAGATCTCTTCATTGAAAAGTCTTAGATCCATAGCTTCAAAATACCTAATGGCTATAAAGTAAGCTAGATCATCCATCTCATATTTTCCTGAATATTTAGACACAAACTCCGCATGGGCATTGATGATTAAATCTCTGGCCTTATCTTCAGTCACCTTTTCTGATCTCCCAAAGCCAATGTTTGCTGTCAAATTTTACAATTAAATTCTTAGCTTGCTCTGAACCAATATATTTTAAGAAATAGTGATGAATTGGATCGGCTATAGATATCATGGACTCAGAAAGAGTTCCATCAATTAACACGTAATGTTCTGTATATGGAGTTTCATCTTTTATTAAAGTAAGGATTGGTCTCTTAACTCCATTTTTCAAAATCTTATCGAGTGTAGTTCTTACCCTAATAAGACCAAGTTTTTTAAGACCTTTATCTAAGTCCTTTATTTCTGTACCATCAACTGTTGTATTGCAGATTTTTTTAATATTACGAAATGTATGTAGTTGGCCATTTTTATTCTTAATTTTATAATAGTCAGCAAGCATTTTTATACAGTGGGCTCCGCAGGAGTAATCATCTTCTTGTAGTGATTTAGGTATTTCCAGCATTTTTATTTTCCTGTGTTTTTATAGTTCGTGCTTCTTGTTTGCAAAAATCAAACTTCTTCGACTTATCTTCTATTATAACCTCCGTTAGTGTTCCATGTCCATGAAGTTTCTTAACTGTTGTAATCTTGTCAAAAACTGTAACTGTTTTGTATTCGGTGAGCCAAGTCATTGCACACATTCCAGAGTCAAAAATGATACCTTCTGCAACAACGCCTGTGCCACTATTACCATGAACATCCCGATGTCTTAGTAAATAAAAGGTTTTCATCTCACTCTCCTGTCTTGATAACTTATCTTATCAATACTCCTTATATACCGCATAACCCTTAACTACCAATTCGTCACTTAAATTAATATCATTAACCGTTATTTCAGCAATCCATCTGCCAAATTTTCCTCTTTCTGTAGTTGTAATTTTAACTGACTTTGGGTTTTCTTCAATCATCTTTGCGATAAAAGCTTTTCCCTCTAGGCCTTTTTCTTTTTCTGCCTGTGTAGTGTTTTTACCCAGTCTGGTTTCAAATGCATCTATGCGATTGAACCTTAATCTAACATCTCTAACCCAGGTATCAAAACCAAGATCGATATCAACATCAATTGTATCGCCATCCACTACTCTCGTTACTTCAACTGCGTATGTAAACATATTACTCCTTTTTCATTTCTTCTAAAGCATCTTTAGCTATAATCTTTGCTATTTCTATACTAGACAATAATTGAACTTTACGCAAGGCTTGTTTAGCCACACCCAATTGTCTGGCCTGCTCTTGCAATAAATTCACAACAGTAGCAGGAGTTTCTACACCATTAGCATCGTATTCTACGTCTTTTGCATCATCTTTTGCCATGAGCACCGTTCTCTATTCGAGCAGAAGAGCTAACCTGAATAAAATTGGCATTCTCTCTAAACTCTTCTAAATTTCTAGCACCTACATAGGTGAGCGCAGATCGAAGTCCACCTTCGATATCTTTTAGAATAAGATCTACTGGACCTTTCTGTGGTACGAAAAATGACTCGCCTTCTGCTGTACGCCAAGATTCGTCTTTGCCTTGATCTTTGTAAGATTCTTTAGATGCAGAGCCACGATATATCTTTACAGCGTTATTACTAAGTCCTAATCTTTCTGCTTCATGTAATGTAATTATTTTTTTCTTACCAGGTGATTCGTCTGTACCTGCAAGCATTCCACCAAGCATTACGGCATCGGCACCAGCAGCAATTGCTTTGGCTATATCTCCTGGTGTTTTCATACCACCATCGGCAATTACAGCAATATCCATATCTCTTGCCATTTTAGAAACATCTTGAATAGCTGATAGCTGTGGAAAGCCACATCCTGTTTTTGTTCTAGTTGTGCAAGCAGAACCTGGACCTATACCAACCTTAACAGCGTCTGGCATAAACTCTGAATTTTCTACAAACTTTAAAAGAGAATCTCCTGTTGCAAAGTTTCCAATCATAATAGATATATGGTCGTCCATAAACTCATGGTGAAGCCTATCTAGCATGTCACAGACCGCCTGTGACGCACCGTGAGCAACGTCTATACAGAACTTCAGACATCCAGCCTTATACAGCGCCTTGGCCCTCTCAAACTCGTAATCCGATAGTCCTACAGAGGCTATGTAGTTGTTATCTAAGTTTTTCTTTCTACTTTCAATCATATCGATAAGATCTTCAGTACTAGAAAATCTATGGAGACAACCTATACCTCCGGCTCTTTTCATGGCCATCATCATAGCGTATTCAGTAACGGTATCCATATTGGAAGAAATTACAGGTAGAGTTAATTCTCCATGCATAACATAGCTTGAAATATCTACATCTTTACGAGAGGCCACAGTATTAAACTTAGGCTCAATTAAAACGTCATCAAACGTCAGCTTCATTTTATCCCCTATGGTAACGGAACACCAAGATATGTTAGAATAAATGCGGAAAGTTGCATTAATATAATCATCAACATTAAACCTAAAACAACGCCACAACCTTGAGCTACACCTTTAAAGAAACTTTTAGTCATTTTTGACTCCAGGGTTTGCCTGTCAAGCTTATAACTTCCATACCATTGTCTTTGATTTTAAAGATATCAGAATCATAAAGTTGACGACCAAAAGTAACTGGTTCTTTAAATAAAGGTTTAGTTTTTATCTTACTAATGCTATTAAGTTCTAGATCTACAAAGTCACCATTTAAGGCGTTCATTTGCGTATCTTTTACAACAACCTTCATACCTGGTTCATACTTCTGTAGAAACAGAATTAGTTGACCTACTGTCATCTTTGACTCCTTCGTTTAAATCTATAATCATAACCGACTCACTATTTACAAGGCCAGGTGGAATAAATTCAAACTCAACACCTTTGCTTTGTAGATAACTCTCTAACTCTTCCATATTTCCAGGGAATATAATATTAACAGTATGATTCTGGCGCATTTTTTCTCCTATGGTAATTTTTAATTAAGAATCTTTTATATTTTAACCCACCGCGCAACTTAATTAAAGAATTAATTTCGTCTTGTACTTTATTTAGTGCAATTAAATTATTTTGTACTATAAGTGGTTCTTTTTTATCTTCAAACTTTTTAACTTCTAAATCGATAATATAGATCATCTCTCCAATTTCTTGTAGAGCAGCTATTCTAATTCTACCCATAGAATAAGTCATTTGATTCTTGGAAAGTATTTGTACTTTGCTATCCATGTAAAACCTACCAATTGGCCTATATATCCTAAAAGTAAAACTACATCAGAGTTAAGCCTAACTATAGTGTACCATAACATGATTATAAATCCAAGAATTAACATCCAGATAAGGCCATGGGATAGGCCATCAGAATTTCCATCTTTGTAAACTTTATAGCATTGAACAAAAGTAGCGCCCACAAATAAGAATTGGGCGAATATTGCTATGCAGTTAAGTGCTTTACTTCCAAAATCCAAAACCACGCATCTTCTCCGTAAATTGAGCCTTAAAGTCGGCCTGACGTTTAGCGTGAATAGCAGAATTTACAAATTGTGTGTAGGTAAAGCCCTCGGCAATTACTTCTTTTAGTAATCCTTGCGACTCTAAGTGTTTCCATATTTCCGGCAGCTTCTGAATAACTTGATTATCCGTAAGCTTGTCTGGCCAACCATGAGAGGTCAGCCAGCTATTCATACTTTCTTTTATTTTTTTCTTAACAACTTCATCCATTAGAAATTAAGCCCAATACCGACCATTCCGGTCTCATTACTTAATCCGACAACATCTAAGTTTACTCGGTCTGTAATCTGACGACTATACCCTAATCCAAAAAGACCATCTTTATCTAACTTAACCTTTGTATTAGTTTCATTAGTTTCAAGATCATTAGGTCCATGGCCACCGTAAAGTGTAATTCTATTTTTACGGATAGACTTGGTTTTAACAATAGTTCTAGTAATTTCTACACGCTCTGTAACGACTTTCTTCTTTTCCTTTACTCTAGGAACAATCATATATTTATTGCCATCAAACTTTTGACTTGTACCATCTTTAAGTTTACGACTAATATCTGAGTCAGTAAAAGGTGCTGGCGCACTAGCTCCTTCAAAAGGCGTGATATTATCTGGTACTAAAACTTCTTCGCTTTTTTCCTCTACTTGCTCAAGATTTTCGCCTAACAAGTCATTTACTTCGGCATTAATTGCTTCAGAAAAATCATAATTAATTTCGACTTCAGGGGTTTCATTCATAAAAGATTTTTCTATAGAATCTTCTATATTAAAGTCTGAAGCATTAGCTCTTGGAGAAAAAGCGAACATTACAAACGCAATCCCAAGTCCTGCAAGCATTCCAATTAAAAATGTATTAGTCTTTATGATACTCATCTCTATCTCCTTTTACTTATAGCTTATCACGGCTAAAATATTTTTGTTAACTGTGTCTTGATAAAAAGCATAACCATCGGCATAAAAATTAGTTGTTGCATCTGCTGTAAATTTAGTAATTGGCGGTTGATCACACTCATCATTATCGAAAAAATACATTTTATCACCAGTTGCTAAAACATGAAGTCCAGCTTCAATTGCGGTGCATACACCATCTTGAAGATTATATTCAGCAACTAAATAGCTACTAGAATCGCCTTTATCTCCTTTATCACCTTTTGGTCCAGCAGCGCCATCTTGTCCAGCAGCACCTGTTGCACCTGTAGATCCGGCAGCACCTGTTGCACCTGTTGCACCATCTTGTCCATCAGAACCTGTTGCACCTGTTGCACCATCTTGTCCGTTAGCTCCAGTAGCACCTGTTGCACCGTCTTGTCCAGCAGCACCATCTTGTCCATCAGCACCAGTAGTGCCATCAGAACCTGTTGCACCGTCATCACCTTTAGGTCCAACTAAACTAATTACAAAATTCCATGCTCCACTAACTTTCTCGTATAGAAAACCAGTTAATTTATCAATAAAAGAATCACCGTCTTTACCATCTGTAGGGATAGGTGTTCCAGAACCAATTAAGGTTGAACTTCCATCGGCACCATCTTGTCCATCAGAACCTGTTGCACCGTCTTGTCCGTTAGCACCATCTTGTCCGTTAGCACCTGTTGCACCAGTTTCGCCATCTTGTCCGTTAGCACCTGTTGCACCGTTAGCACCTGTTGCACCGTTAGCACCAGTGTCACCCTTAGCTCCAGTATCACCCTTGGCACCTGTTGCACCGTTAGCACCTGTAGCTCCGGTTAATCCTTGATCACCTTTAGTTCCAGTATCACCCTTGGCACCATCTTGTCCAGCAGCACCATCTTGTCCGTTGTCAACAAAAGCTTCTGTGCCATCGCTACACTTTATAAATGCTCCATTTGGGTCTTGTTCAGCAGAACATCCAGAACCATCAATTCCATCTACTGGAGAAAACTCCACCTCTTGCTCTCCACACGCAGCCAATAAAAAGGCTAGTGCCAATATAATTAATTTATTCATGCTTATTTCCTCCGGTATGATTACATTTATATTTAGTTTCTGTAGCCTTCATCTTAGCAAGTAAATTGTTTCTTTGTAAAGTAAATAATTCAACAAGGTAATAATTCTTTGAATTCAGGTAGTTATAACCACCAATATGATACGCTTCCATGATTGAAGGTGCTGAAGCATGGCCTCGATTGAGGTCACAATGGCCCATTTCATGTAATATCACTACTTCTCTATCTGCTTCACCCATGGTGGACCAGTAATCAGGATCAATGAGAATCACCCTGTCACCGTTTCCATAGATTATACATTTACCTAGAACATAAGGTTCGAGGATTTGAAAAAAAACATCTATATTTTTTATATAATCTATATCTAATATGTCTAACTTATAATCTCTATATGTTTGAACATAAGGCTCAAGGGCAGCATCTATATATGGTGGCTGCTTGGCTTGGAATTCACCACAAGCTGTAAGAAAAAGAAAAAGAAGTACAAGGCTATTTTTTAACAATTTGAAATCTCTCTCTATTGTTTGGAAACTTACTTGGCTCGGCTTTAACTTCGTGCCAGTAAGGTGCTTTAATGTCTGGTAAATTATATTCAAACTTTGCTTCAACAAGAGCATTGCCTGCTGCTTTTTTGTAAGCTAGCATATATCTTTCGAGAAGATCTAGTTGATCTTTAATAGATGAAATATCTTCGTATACAGTCTTATCTATCTGACCGCTAGTAAGTTTTTCAAAAAGTGAGTCAACAATCATATGTATATTTGCTACGCCATTCAGTTCCATTTTGTATCCTTATTTCGTCTAATAGTATCAATAAACTCTCTGTAAGGGTATTTTTTAACAGGTGTATCACCGTTGTAGGTTGTAGAAGCCCAATCGTACATTTGATCTATTGAATAATAAGCGCCTTTTTGAGATAACATAATCTCTGCAGACTTAATGTGAAATTCAATATCTTCTTCAATGCTTTTCTGATTGACCGGATCGTTTATAGAATAATAAATTCTAAGTGAACCGAATTTTTCTTTAACTTGAGAAATAGTTATAGTTGGATCTTTTCTCCAATTATGTAGTCTACCTACAATTTGTCTTTTAATAATTTTAAGTGAATGCTTTAGTTCCGAATAGGCTGAGCTTATATTTTTAGCAAAAGCTTTATACCATACTTTTCTAGTGCGATATCGTTTGAGGTGTTCTGGTATACGACTGTAGTTGTGTGTCAATGACATCCATGGGTTTACAAAAAGAAGTTTAAAGAAATTTCTATCAACAAAATAGCCAAAATGAGTAGATAGTTCGTATCGAATTCCAAACTTACTGTTCATCCAACTTATAAGCCAACTAACTTCTTGCGCCCATGCTGCTGGCACATCGCATACACATCCAGATCTAGGACCAAGAAAGTCAAGCACTTTTTTTCTAAGAGCTTTGTTATTTTCTGTATCCCATTTTTTATCGTAAGTTACTTCATTGTTATGCATTGCGTTGTCCTTTATAGAAATAATAACGAAATAGCTGATTTAAAGCTTCTGTTGGATCTTCACCATCTCGTGTACTTGATGATATCTTCTCATATCTTTGTATTAATTGCAAGCTCAAATCTGATAATATAGGGTTTTTTTCTGCCAGCCCAAGTTCATGGCCTACTCTCTTCTTTGCTACAAGCTTGTCGATCTCACTAGCGACATAGTTGCCTTCTAAGAAGAAAAACCCTAAAACTTCATTAAACTCCATAGGTGGAAAGGTATTTTTATGCTCAATCCAGTAGCAGCACAGAAGAGCCCTTAGCACGTATAAGTATTTCTTATGTTTAACTTCAACCCTGTCTTTTATGTAAGCGTTATAGTTATTTCTAGCTAAATTCAAATAATGATGCATAGAACGCTTAGGTGACCAAAAGTCATCCTTCATAAGCTTCATTTTCTTCATAAAGTGTGGATCTGCTTTATATACAATAGGTGAGTCAATCCATTCCATCAGAGGTGGATTAGACTTACGGAATAGATTAAAGGTTTTCTTCAAATCCCATCCGGCAAAATCAAGGTCGCCATCCATCGACTCAATAACATCTCTTCGATCCCTAAGATCCAGATAATAATCTTGATTGTTTAGATAGACAAATCTAACGTCATAATCTGAGTTATTGGAGTCAAAACCCCAAGCTCTAGAGCCTGATTCTACTGCAAGCAAGATCTGAACATCGTGATCAGCTTCTATTTTTTGCAGCTTATCTAGGATATCTTTTTCTATTTGTTTCTGAGCATATAACATTATAAACCAATGGCTCCTTTTTAATAAATTTCTTAACGCATGGAGCGTCTGGAAATATTTGTGAACATCTATATTTTGCTACATCAAGATTCTTCTGGTCAATACTTTTCCATGATTCCGTTGTAAGATTTACTATAATAATAGCTGGACAAAGCAGGCTAATCATGCTAGCCCTAATTGCTCAAGGCGCTCTTGCAAATAACTGCCTGCAGTGTATTTTTCTGATAAAACAACGTCAGGTCGTGGATGTAAAAATAATGGTGCAGAAAGTCTTGACTTGTTCATTCCAACATTTACAACGCGGTGAGGGGTTGACTTTAGATATCCCTTAGTGGCTTCTTGAAGCATATCTCCAACATTTACAACTAAGTCATCTGTACCAGCTTTAACTGGAATCCAAGTACCATCGGCTGCTTTAACTTCTAAGCCCATCTCAGTAGCACCTGGTAAAATTGTAATTAAATTGATATCTTCATGCTCGGCTGCGCGTACTGCACCTTGAGGTACATCTTCAACTGGCGGATAATGAAGTATCCTAAGTAGTGTTTTTTTACTGCCAGTGATCATTGAAGACAAAGGCTCTGAGTAAACATCTCTTACTTCTTTGGGGAGTGCTAATTCAAGTTCGGTTAGAACAGAAACAGCGGTGCTATTTAGCATATCAAAAATATCGCCACTAAGACCAATCATTGGATCTTGAATTATAGATGGATAGTAATGAAAGAATTCTTTAAGGTCTGCTACGGTAGCGCCTTTAGCTTTTTCAGAATCCATTGGAAAAAAGCCTGAGTGATCAGCACCATAAAGATAAACTTTTTTACGCATTTCGCTATTGAAGAATTCTTGCCACTCCACGTAAAATTCTTTTAATTGTTCTAGATTAACTTTATGGTCTGTCAGAATTGCAAAACCAGTTTGACGAAAGCTATGAAGTAGCTTTTGTCCGAAACAAGGGTCATTCAGGCTTATCTTTTGTATCTCCATCTTTCTCTTTCTCCTTCTTGCTATTTATTAGCTCTACGGCTTTCCAAACGCCCAGAGCTATCACTCCAAATGGAACAATAATTGCTGTAGTCAGAATAACAGCATCTTTATGTTTTATCAAGAATTTTTTCATCTAACGCCCCTAAACCCAATACCTTTCATATAGCTCTTAATATAAGCCTCAAAACTAACACCTGGCAGATGAATCCATTGAACATTAGTCCAGCCTTCGCTCTCAAGCATCTCTTGATACTCAAGGGCCTCTAATGCCCTATCATCTTCAAAGTTATTTTCAATAGCTGTACTATCTGTCACCGATCTAACGATAATCATTTTAAACCCCTTCTTCAATTTTTTTCATATGAGTAAGTCCCTACATAAGACCATAGAAAAGACCACTTTCGCTTACCTGGGCCTACTTCAAGCATAGCTTTAGTTATATTAATCACTATACCTTTGTCTTTTTGCTCTACACTGCAATCAAAATCACCCTTAGACCAGTCAACTATAGCTAAGTCTCCGGTTTTAAGATGTATCACAACTGATTTACTTTTATCTTTCATTTCGTCACCTTATCTATACAAATCTTATCTCTAATTAAATCTATTTTAAATGTATTACTGCCTCTTTTAATGGTTAACTGTACAGAGGTTCCGATTTCACCTTTTATTTGTAATAGGCTCGGCTCCAGAATTATATCGCCTGCTTGTAAGCCTGCATTATAAGCAGGATAATTTTTAACAGCTTCAGTAATGGTGGTGTATTCATATCCAAAAGCAATCATCACACCAATACCTCCAAAAGACTCTTTACACTCTGACTCTTTTTGTTTCTCTTGTTCTTTTTGTTTTTTACGAGCTTGATCTAAGATTTCTTGTTGTTCAGGTGTGATTTCTATTAACTCTATCTCTTGTTTTTCTTGTGGCTTGTCTACAATCTTGGTATCTGAAGATTCAGGCGCTTGATGAGTAGAATCACCTTCTCCTTCTCCCTCTCCCTCTCCAGAACTTAATCCAAAACCTACAAATAATAGGGCATGTAAGACTACACTAATTATAAGATATTTAGATATTTTAGACTTCACTCCCTCTCCTATCTTGATAATTTTCTATAAAATCCATGATGTGCTTGCCACATTCCAATCTTTAATCCTACATGGTCTTCAAAAGACATATCGTTATCCGGCTTATGATAACTTTTCTGTATACTGCGCCACTGAGTCTTTATATATCTATACTCAGCAAGTTTAGCTAATGGGCAATACCAACCAGTTAGTCTATAAATAAAAGCCCATACTTTAATCATTTTAACTCCTATTTTTTGGTTAGAATACATATTGGATTATATAAAAAATAAGTTTAATGGTAAAGAAAGCAATTATAACTACTGAAATCTTTACAAAAGCTGCTTGTAATTCATTCATTCTCTACCATACTTCCCCACCCATGATTCGATTACACTTAAACTTACAGGCTTATATTTATTAGCATCAACACCGACATCATATTGGCGATCAAGTATTTTAACTGATTTACCACTATTTGGAGAGTGAATATGTCCATGCAGGTGAAATTGTCCAAAATCGGGCAATGAAAAGCCTTTTTGAAATTGCTTTTCTTCTCCATGCCAATTATCTGTACCATCTGAGCCGCGCATACTAGTAGTGTCTTCTCTCAAGACTCCATAAAGTGGGCAATGGCTCATTGTTACTGTATTGTGTCCAACTCTCAAAGAACTTGAATACATAATGGCTGAAAAACCACATGCATGCCAGTATTGTCTACCTTTCTTGTCGTGATTGCCTAATATTAATATCTTAGTGCTATTGTTTAGCTTTCCTAAGACTCTTTTCATATCTTCGCCATTATGCATACCCATATCGCCTAAAAAGTAACATATATCGTTACTTCCAACTGTAGAATTATAGTTATTTATAAGAACCCTATGCATATGGTATATGTCTACGAAAGGACGCTTAGAGTATTCAAGAACATTCTCGTGACCTATATGCCAATCTGATGTGAAATAAGTATTAATATTCATTTCTGTTCTGCTGGTGGAAGTTGTCTAACCATGTACAGAGCTTAACCAAAACCTCAACCATGTTTTCACTATTATATCTCTCATGAGTGTGAGCCATGATTTTAGTATTAGTATGAGGAGATACTGTAATCTCGTCATACTTAATCTCTACAATTGCATGATGATGATCAGTCATGTAATTGATTAGGTCGTATACTCTAGCTTTCTCAGAATTCTTCATTATAATCCTTATTATCCCATATAGGGATATTAGTAAAAAAGTGAACAGGTCAGACGCGACTCTGACTAACTCGTTTTGCGTACCCTGCTACCATACGCTCGATGCGGCAGTGCGTCCATTTTCAGCCGTAAGTGAATCCACTCGTTAATCCCTCAAGACGTTTGGGATATGTAGCTCTAGAGATACCTGCTCTCTCATACAGGCGATAGAGCATGACCGCCATTACGCGCTGTGCCTAAACTATCTCAACTTCCACATTTCTGTTCACTATTAGAATATAGGCATAAAAAAACCCTGTCAAGCGAAAACCTGACAGGGCAAGGACCAATAGGCTTTTTGGTCAAAGTTACAGTAAAAAAGGAGCGACTATAACTGTATAGTAGGTTATAAAATCGTAAAGTACATGGCCACACATTACTGTGCCGAAACCATACTTTTTACCGTACTTATAGGAGATAAAATAAGGGTAAACAGATGTAATAAGCACACCACCAATGCCTTGATACAAATGTCCAAGACCAAAGTGTGCGGATAATAGTATTGCTATACAATGTGCATATTTTCTAGGTAAGTATTTATACCCTAAAAACATTGGAAGAACATAGAAACAATCCTCCCACCATACAAGGGTTAAAAAGATTTTAGGTATTTCAAGTAGCTCTCGATGCATAGTCGGAATCATTGTTGGATCAATTCGCATCAGAAGGTCGTACATCGCAATGCGTAAAAAAGTTACAAGAGTCATGAAGGCGATAAAGCTAGCAAGTTTATCCCACTCTACTCGGATTGTTTTTCTATCGAATATATAAAATGATAGAAGCATTAAAGCGCCTATCACCATTGGCATAAATTCCATTTACACTTCTTCCTTAAGGGTTTTTCTTATTTCTTTCTTTGCAGCCACACGGTTTGCACCCTCGATTGCACGTTTTACTTTTTTCTTTGGCTTGTGGTCTGTTGTCATCCACTCTTGCTGGAACTTTCTTCTCCACTCTTTCATCTTCTACACTCCATAACTTTTTAAGGACATTCCAGCCAAGCCTAATCATATTTAACTCGATATCGAAACTTTACTACTAAAAGGTCCAATGGCTATTGACATTACTGGAGCACCCAGATTACCTATACCCATGAACTGTGTTGTTAATATCAGTGCTGGAGCACCAGGGCCTCCAACAAGTACTGTCGCTGCGTTTAAATTAATTAATGCAGACTCAACTTTTACTAAGTTATCACCTTGTATTTTAACCATTGGTGATTTAATCTGTACTTGACTCTTTGCTTCTACATTAAATTGTGAACCGATTGTAAAAGCTGCTTTGCCTTCACAGCTAGCTAATAAATTATCACACTGAGCATTAATGTCTTTTAACGCTACTACTTTAATTTCAGCGCCAGAAGACATTTCTATATTATCTTCGGCCCTGACCTGAACCTTTTTCTCTGTTTTTTCTACACGAACACTTTGACCTGAACCATCGTCCAACTCAACAGAGCCATCTTTTTCTATTCTAATTTGAGTACCAGCAGCCTTTGCATCTTGACCTTCACCATCATTATCTGTTGCAGATCTAAAAGATATTGTTAAGGCACCATCTTTATTTACTTGCCAGTTGATACCATTAAACTCACCTTCCATGTGGTGACCAGAATCTTTATCTAAAATGGTTCTATTATCAGGATGAGAAAGTGAACCAATAATAATTGGTGTTTCAGCTATACCGTCCAGACATAGCATTAGTACTATTGAACCGTTTTGATTCTTAAGAGAGCCAGAATCTTGTACTTTTTTTCTATCTTTAGGTGTTCGGTATTTTCTTTGAAAGAAATCTGCCTTACCACCAAAAGAATCTAAAGCCATACAGTTTCTATAAATACTAGTATTCTCTTCTTCTACTACCATAACATCATATTCTGGTATTTGGCCACTTTGATTTCTTTCATTATCTATTTCAAGTATCTCTAATACAACGCCAACTTTTAAAAAGGAATTGTTTTCGACTATATCTCTAAAATCGTCATCACTTTCAAGTGCATCGCTTAATAAGCTTGAGGGAAAAATTGCTTTATAATTTATCATTAAGTTTTCTTCCTTGTTGGGCCGCCACCGCCATCATCTTTCAAACTTTCAGTTTCCTTAGATGTTTGATTTTTTTTCTCTTTATTCTTTCTTAATTCTCTTGGGGTAAAGCTACCCTGTCTTGTTTCTGTAACCTCTTCACCTAATTGTCTGCTAGGTAGATCTTGAGAATCACCTATGCCTGGTAAAATTCTTTCGTTATCCCAATCCTCTATTCTTTCAGTATAAGCATCGGTGTGCTCCATATTAGAATATACAGGGCCTGACTTGCTTGATCTTAAATCCATTCCATAAGACACTTGCACAATAGTTTTAAATACTATTTTTCCATCTGATGCCTTAATCTGCATCTTGTGGTTAATACTTTCAATATGATAAACGATATTGTCAAATTCTAAATTATCTCCCACAGATATGGGATCTTGGATTCCTTGAAATGTAAAAACGCCAGATTCTTTAAGGTGACCATCGATAAGCCAATCAGAGGCAACTTTTGCCCAATCTTTTGCCCTAAGTACCTTTGTTCCTTGTCTTAAGACAGAGTTTTCACCTACTGGAAAATCAAAATTTGATCTCAATATTGCTGGTCTCAAGCCATTACGCTCAATATCTGCGTCATCCGTTACAAAGTTTCCCATAACAATTTGCTGAGCCATATCCATAGGTGCCGTAGCTGCTGTTCTTCTAGTGTAAACTTGTACGAAATTATATCTAGCAGCTTCATTCTTACTTGTTTGCTGACTCAGTAATAGATTTGGTGCAATCCTCCATCTAGGAAGCTGCATAAATCTTGTGACTTTTCTTTGTGTAGAATTTGTAGCATCAAAATGCTCTGTTGTAAATGGTTTTTGTCTAACTACAATAGTTGGCTGTACAAAAGGAGTGTCTGGAGAAACCCTATAAGTGGTATATATTTCATTCATTGTTTCATTTATATTTTGCTTAATAATAGACCAAGCTGTACTACCGTTCCAGTTTTCAACTAGAATTAATTTATTACCTTGTATACTTGATCCAGTGTTATAGTGGTTTCCAAAGTCTGTTTCTTTGTTTTTTGTTTTCTTATCTATTGTCTTTATGCCTGGGTTGAATCCCTTGGATATATTTTGCTGATTAGGATTTTCAACACTAACTGATTTCCATATACCTATGATATAGTTAAAAATCTCATTAGCATACTTACTACCTGGTTTTCCTAAAAGCTGACCAAGCAATAATGGTACTTTATAGTGTCCATTACCAAAATTTGGAACTTTTATACTCTTATCTCTTCTAGACTTACCTATCAATATAGTAAAAAGATCTCTCACAATGATTTGTATATCTACAATTGTTTTTAACTTATCTTGGTAAAACTTACCTATTAAAAATTGGTATATATTTGTACCTTCTTTACTAAAGGCAGCTTGAATAGCAGGGTTATATAAGATATTATTATTAAGTTCTGTAAAACCTGCAGCAGTAACTGTATACATAAGTGTTTTTGTACCACTGCCAGGGTCAACTACTAAATCTTTAACGATACTTTGGATTTTAAAAACGCCCTTAAATCCATCACCTATTCTATTGACAGGCTTTCTTCCTAAAGCATTGCCTCTAATTCTCATTGCGTCTTGTGGCCAATTAACCATGTTGACTAGCATAAAATCACCAGGATGAATTGCTGTGGCGTAATTTAAGTCTCCACCTTTAAGTTGAACGGTACAGGTAGGAGTGATGCCTGCTTTAGTGTTTGTAAGATTTATAGAAATAGCATCGTTTACAACCACAAGTGGTGCTCTAGTTCCTAAGCCATCGGTAGCTGTAACATTTTTCTTTGAATTATAGTTAAAGGTGTCTCTATTAGACCATCTAATAAAAGTAACAACATAAGCTGGTGAAGCTTGATGTGAATCTGATGAATTTTTACCAACATCTTTTACAAATCCCATACGCTATATATACCTTATTTTTCCTTTTTTTATTTAGTTACTTTACTTCTTAAAACCGTATTGTACCCAGCATCGGCCATAGCATCTGACATCTTCTCAAATTGTTTAGTTAATTTGTCTAAGCTACCAGCTTCGTTTGCATTTTGAATTGCTTTTATAAATATTTCAAATTGTGCGTTAAATACTTCAGCATGCTTTGTATGTGCGCGAGCAGCTTTGCCTAAATCATCTAAATTTGCTGCAACTGCTTCTATTCTAGTAAGTTCACCTGTTGCCTGAGAGCCGACTTCATCCTTAGCTTCACTAGTACCTGGCCTTTTAGCCTCTACATCTACGCCTCCAGCTTGCTTTGAAGTACCTAACAGTTCCACACCTGAAGATTTATTAGCTAAACCAAAAGCTCTAGCACTTCTTCCTTTAGTTGTTTTACCACTAACTTCTCCACCAAAACTAGAAACACCCATAGCTGTAACTTCTTTTGCCATTCCTCCAAATTTTTTCTTTTTTCCAGCGGTCATACTAGAGTTATATATGTCATCAATATTTTTAATTTCAGGATTAGCTTTTAAAAAAGCTCCAAACTCACCTACTTTAGCTTCTTCTTCAGCAGTTAAGGTTTGTTTTGCTAAATCTTTTCCACCTAAAAGGTCTCTTACTAAATCTTTCTTTTCTTGATCTGAACCTTTTAAATCTAAATAATCTGCAATACCTAATAAATCATTTTCACCAAGTTCATCGGCAGATATTTGATTCAAATAATTCATTTCAGTTGAGCCAAGGCCTTTTCCACGATTTTTTCGTATCTTATCGCCACCTTTACCCATCAAATGGCCCATACCTAATTGACCACCGAGACCTCCTCCTTCTTTTCCCTTCTTTTGAAAGTCTTGTTGAAAACCACTACCTGCAGCAATAGATGCGGCATCAAGACCTGTAGTACCAGCTAAGGCTGTTTGAGCAGCACCTGCAGAGAAGACACCGCTAGCAGTTGCAATCTGTGCTTGCATTGCTACTAGTCTACTAATTTCCTGTGGCATAGTATGTAGTTTAGATTGATTTACACCAAGTTGTATAGCAGAGGCTATAAATCTTCTAGTCGTTTCGTCTGTTTGACCGCTTTCCATACCAGCGCCAGATAACTTACCTACTGCAGTTCCGGCTGTAGTTACACCAAGCTGTCTTTTCATTGCTGCAGCAAAACCAGAACTTCCACCCATAGCATCGGTTCCGCCTCCGGCCCCTCGAATTGCTGACATTTGTGAAGTAATTTGCCCTTTTGTAAAAGCATTTCCACCGTATTCTTCACCAAGTTTCATTTGAGTAGGTAAAAGGCCTTGAACATCTCTTTGTGCTGCCCTTCGATTCTGCTGCTCTACTCCCAATTCTTCTTTGGCTCTATCAGTTTCATCTGCCTGCCATTCTTTCATTGCTTTTTGATATGCAGCTTGATTTACTATACCATCTTTTGGGCTTGTAAAATCATTTGCATCTGGTCTTGGACTTTGACCTCTAAGTTTTTTTCTAGGTGCTTTATAGCCCATTAAGCCTCTAGTGTTTGTTCCTAAACTAGTTTCTAGATCTGCTATTGATCCAGCTTGAGATTGAAAATATTCCTGACCAAGAGTTCTTGCTCCACCTTGTATTTTTAAACTTGAAAGATTTGTTTGGTAATTGCCCATACCTTGAGCGGTCATCATACTTCTATATTTTTGTGGGTCCATCATAGCGGCTCTAGATGTTTCATCTCCTATGATTCCACCTTTCATGGCAGTACCAACACCCATAGCTGCCAAGCCACCTAATGCACCAACACCTGTTGCTACAGCAGCAGCACCACCAATTTGAAGTGCCGTTCCTCCCCATGCTTTGACTCTACCTAAAGTAGATTGAGATTGGGCTTCTCTAGCAGCCATATCCATAGCTTGAGCACGTTCTCTGGCAAAAAACATTGCTCTTGAGCCTTGACCTGAAAATTGTGCTCTCATATCTTGAGCAAGCACACCAGCAGCTTGTCCACTAGCTTGTGTAATTTTTCTATCACGAGTTATAACATCACCAGATATCTGGACAATTGCATTTGCTATTCCAGAAATTAAAGATGCTACTCCAACATTCTTTATAAGTTCCTTTATTCCTCCACCTGTTGGAGTAGAATCTGTACCTATTGGCTTACCGTATTGGTCTACCAAACCAGCAGCCCTTCTAGTCCCAACAACATTTGACATATCACCTACGGTAATTTTATGTTGTTTTTCTAGCTCTATAGTTTGTTTTTGTAAAATGTTTAATTGATTTTCTTGATTCTTTGATCTCTTGCTCTCAAGTTGTTCAAGTTCTAGTATTTTCTTCTTCTTACCTTCAAGTTGCCTGATTTCTTCATCAGCTTTTCTCTTAAGGTCTTGTTCTTGTCTTCTAAGCTCAGTTTGACCTTGAGCAGAAACGCCTCCAAAGGCTGATTGAGCGTATTTACCCATTACTGGGTCAGAACCAAGGGTTCTCATTGCGTTTTGTGCTCTATTCATCTCACCCTGCATAGATTTTAACTTACGCTGGATATCGGTTAATCCGCGATCAAAATCTGCCGCGTCTATAACTGCCCTAAATCTTATATTTTTATCGTCTGCCATTGAATTCCTAAGCCTGGGAAGGAAGTGCTATGCACCGCTACACTATACCCTATAAAGATTGTGACTTAAGATAATTAATGTAATAGTTACACTTTACGAGTCTTCGCAAGTTCTTCAACAGTAGAAAATCTCCATCCATTAGCTATTTTTTGTTGTTGTTCGTGGATTTGCGCTTGTCTATCAATACCTGTATCGTCACCTTCGTATTCTACTACATCTTTTAGCGGTCTTATCTCACTCAAAGGTATACTGAATATTTGCTCGTATGGATTGGGTAAATTTAAGGCGTAGATTAGACAATTATCTAATTCTTCTTCTTCTTCACAAAAATCATCAAAAATACCTACGAGACCTTTATATGGACCTTCAATAACTATAACATATTCATCAATATCGCTATCTGCCACTCTTTCATGGTAATCAAAAGACTTAATGCGGCTAGTAAAACAGCTTAATATAAATTGCTCTAGTTCTTCGTTGTTTTCAAACCACTCTCTTTTATCCTTACACCTATACTTAGCAAAATGTTTCTGAAGATCTTTTTCAACATCTTTACCTCCTGGAATTAACAGTCTCAATATTAAATTTGAAGAACTTGCAGTGTTTAACTTGCCCATTCTTCCTACAATATTAGTTGTAAATCCTATTTTAATTCTTTTAGTCGCATCACACTGTAAGAAATACACTGAATCTGCACCAAGTCTGGGTATTTTCTTCCAAGAATATCTATATCTTCCATCGCGGATTGATTGTCTCTTCATTTACTTTTTCTTCGCTTTACGTGGCGCTCTTTTCTTAGCTTTCTTCTTAACACCAGGTAGTTTACTGATCTGCGCCTTCATACGCTCGAAACCGAATGCTCCACCTACTACGCCAAGTATTACCTCAGAACCTCTTAGAAACGGTAATTGAGCCACTAAAGCAGCAGCCAGTCCGATCACTAGTACAGATGCTACGTTTACAAACACCATAGGCATCACTTCTTTTAACTTATCCATTAGTTTTCTCCTTTAGTTTATTTTCTGCTTCTTTCCTTGATTCAAATATCTCTTTGCCTAATTTATAATGCTCATAGCTAAACTTATGCGTATGAACCATAATTTCATTGTTTTCATTAGGTGGGTAACAGCTATCTCTTGAAAACTCTACAATATTCTTACCTACTATAACGTAATAATTACTTTCCATCTTCATCTTCCTCTCCAACGCCTACAAGTAATGCGTAAACAAGTCCTAAGTTTGCAATCACCATAAGGTAATTTGGCAATAACTCTGGCCAAATAATACAACCAACAATGTTGGAACATATTATAATAAGAATTATTCTCTTAGCTAGTCTCATGATATCATCTGTTGTATTTCAGCGATCTGCCTATGATAGTTCTTCTCTATTTCCGCTCTACGTTGTACTTCATCACTATCGTGTTTCCTTCTAGTCTCAACCATTTCATGAGCAAAAGATTCAATACAATATAACTTTTCTTTTCTAGTGTGAGTCTTATTGTTATGTGAGAAATAGTTTTTGTGAATTATATACTCGCCATCTCTCTGTGTAGTATACAAGCGCGTTCCACCACCGTAAAAAGTTGACCAATTGTATTTTTGCCATTTACCACCTTTTCTTGCACTCTGCCATCTGAAACGCTCAATCATTTCTGTTAAAGTTTTTACATCATAATGCGCTCTGAAAGTACCAACATCTAATCCATAGTCACCTTCAGCAGCAAATGTAATTAATTTATCGTCAAGTTTATTCTTCTTGATATTAAATTCATCGATAATATCTTGTTCTGTAACACCTGGAGCGGCCATTACTAATTCAATATGTCTTGTGTATTGAGCATCATTTGAATTTACAGATCTAGATATAAGTTTATTGTATTCGTAACACATATAGTGTGCATCTCTGTAGTGCGCTGCTTTTTTTGTCCATAGACTATTATAGTAGTCTGAAAACAAAGAATAGTCACGCTGTGTACTACTGAATAAACCTAAAACACCAAGTGGTAACATAGCCGTTGCTAAGGCTGAGCCTGTAAGTTTTAAAAATCCTCTTCTTTTCATTTTCTCCATCCTTTCTCATCTAGTACTGATTCAGGTTCTTTTTCTGGCTTAGGTCTCATGTCAGGCTTTTTAAAGCTAGCCATCATGTTGTTTTTTTCTGGATCGCCAAGTTCTGTGCCTTCAATTTCTGAAGGGAATATAAAGTTTTGTAGATCTTGCTCTATCTCTAACTCTAATTCTTCAAATTCTTCTCTTAAACTTTTATGATCACTCACTTCCACTTCCACCCTAACAATACTCTTTGAAAGAAGCGCACAACAAAGTTTGGCTTCTTAGACACCCATATAAACCCAGGCATAATCTCACACTCATCATTGTAATCTTTATAGTGAGGTTTCCATGTGAAATTACCAGGGCCTGTTTCTTCTTGAATAAAGATCTCATCCACTTTCTTTAAAATTCTATCTCTATTAATTACAACTTCATCAACCATAATTATCTCTCCTCTTTCTCTCTTGCTAAAGCTCTCTCTGCTTTTTTCAAGAAGGGTTTTATCTCTGTAAAATCAATTGGCTCACTAAATGATGAACTGTAATTGCTTCGTATATAGTCTACCATCTGTCTAAGTACATCTGCTGAAGTTTCTTTCTTTACTTTCTCAATATTGATTAGCAATCCTTTAAGAACTGCACCTTGTCTTGGCTTTCCTGTATAGGCGCTCCAAATATCTGCGTCTAAAACACCTTTTGGTGAGCCTTGTGAGTAAACGCTAGTAGCTGTATTGAAGATACGATTTACTTCTTCAATTTGTGACATTAGTGCTGTCCAATCTTCTAATGGCATTACGGCCATGCCTGCATCTGCTTTAACTGCTGGAACCCAAATTTTCATGTTTACTCCAATCTTTATCGATCCATTGTTTAGTAACGTAAGTTTTACCACGCCATGTATAGGTGATAATATGTGAATCCATACAGCTTGAATGACGCTTCTTGCCAAATGTCTTCGCTAATAATAATTCTAGCTTACTCGGCACTGGTATGTCAAATTTAAACACCATCTTCTTTATCCCATCCATTATCTACAATAGTATTGCCAGCCATTTTGAAAGTCATTGTTGGCGGCACCATTCCGGTTGTTTGTACTTTGTTCAATATCATTTCAGACAATGTTTCTATATCATATTTCTTTACATCGTCATCGTCTAGGTAATAGCGTAGTTCTTTTGCAATTTCTTCTATCATTTTACTACGCTTCATCTTTCATATACCCTAATTTATCCCTTACCTTGTCTCCAACATATTTACAAATAAAGAAACCTATATACACGTAGAGCCAAGCCCATAGTTCTACTTGTTCTAACACTGGCCATAAGTATCTAGCTGATTCACCTAAGAAGTAAAATGGCGCTAGTGCTACCATTAGTATTGCCCAATCTTTAAGAAAGTTCATCATCAGTTCATCACTCCCCAGAAATACTTTGTTCTATTGTATAATTTACTATCCATGTAGGGTAGGAATTCATCTAAGTTAGCTAAATACCATTCTATCTTTGAGTTAAAGCCAGATCGTGCAGCAGTAGCATTGAAAAACCTAGCCAAACTAAGTTCTTCAGAGTCAGAGTTTCTAGAGTGTGACGGTATTCGCTTATGTTCCTTAACAAAGTTGATGAGCTTCATGAATCTCTCTTCACTAGCTATCTTCTTATCGCCAATTCTACTAACTATACCATTTACATGCTTTACTGTTTCTAGTTGAAGAAGAAAGCTTGGGTTATACTTATTGTATTGCACTATGTTGATGTAGCTTCCAAGTCTTCGCTCTGTGACGTTACGAGCCTTACCTGATGGCATACGCTTATACTCTCTAACAAAAGCTATAACTGCCGTATTCTTCTTCATTACATTGAAATAGGCTTTAGGGAATGAATTTTCTACAACCTTTCTTATATTTGGCTTCATGCTCTTAAAGAATTTCATATCCAATTCATGGTTCTTATTGTAATACTCACACAAGTATATAATGTGCTCACAGACTTTGTTGTTGATCTTTACTTGATTGGCTCTAGACTTTCTTCGTATTAGAGTTAAATGCATTTTTGTAGTTTTACTACCAATGGATCGTGTTGTTTTATCTATCCTAAAGCTTTTCTGTGCAAGTATATTGTAGTTCTTTATTAGATAAAGGGTTTGCCTCATTGTCCAGTTAACATTTTTATATTTAACGCCTACATTTAGCTTTATCATTAGTCTATCACCTGTGTTGTTTCGCCTGTTTCATAATTCTCTGTAGTTGCAATCCAAGTACGAGTTTCGCCAATACGTTTATGACTAGTACCAGAGATCTGTTTACTGCCTTGTCTTATAGTCTTTCCGCAATTTTTACATTTGAAATGATCTGCTCTATAGGTATCGGAGGAAAAATAACCTGAACCACCAACACCTAGTGGAGAATACTTAGTCCATTCTTTGTTGCCTAAATACCTTACTCTTTTATGTTCACAGCGTTCACGTATAGAACTTATGAGTTTTCGCTTTGTAGTACTGTAGGTCCACTTACGAATAAACCTTGGCCACTGCATCTATTTATTACCTTTAAAGTAGGCATTATTCCACCTTTTACTTTGACTACCTAAGTCGCGTGGAATGTCTGATGTGTCTACAAGATCTGCCCACTCTGGTCCTTCGCCATTGTGCATTAAAACTTGACCAACATCTAATCCATAGTCACCTTCGGCAGCATATGATATCAATTTGGCATCAGGATTTCCTGTCATAGTAGATTTAACCAGTTTTTTAGGTATTGGATTTGCTTGAATTGTCTGACCTAATACTAGTGCTGCTGGAACAAGGCCCATCATTTGTAAAAACTTACGTCTTTTCATTTAAAACTCCTCTTGATCCATTTGCTTAATGAATTCTTTGGCTAATTCGACTGATACTGCAACTATACGTTGTTTATTGTCATTATCATTATCATTACGAACAAAGCCGTTTGCAGCCATACCTTCTAGAATAGCCAAACTAACTTTCTCTAACCTACGTTGTTTATCGCCTTTGATCTTTGCTTTATAATCTTCATGGTGACTCATGCGATATTCCCTTCCTTTGCGTTATCAATCATCTGTAAAACTTTATGGCCACGACCAACATAAATAAGCTTGATAGGTGTGATGTATCCAAGCATTGGGTTTTTAGTGTATAACCATAGATCTACTTTATCGTAATCTTGGAAGAAATCATATAGCTTTGTAATTATTTCGTAAGTTTGTGGGTTGATTGATATCTTAAGGTAAGGTAGGTCTTCATCTTTCATCATTAGCTCATCAAAATCTATACCGCTATCATCAATCATTAGAACATACCCTTCATGGTCTTAGACCATTGCTTAGATGAATCAAAGGGATCGGCAGGCACAGTATAAAGCTCGACATTCTTTTTGTCATTAAGCTTTAGCTGTAACACTTGCCAAAGTCTGTTCTCAAATACTACAATACTGTTGATATCTGGAAATACATCGCCATTCTCTACTTGTATTTCCCAAACCTCATAGTCTGGCCCCATTGTGGAAAAGTTATTAATTAGTTTCATTGTTCACCTCGGCCCTTGGTCGTCAGTGTAATTAACTTTTGGCTGCACTCTTTGTCGCCTTTCGCTCGTTTCTTTCGCTGTTAGTCTTTTGGGCAATGCATCGTATATGAGATAACCAACACCTAAAGCAGCAAATATAAGTACTATAGTTTCAATTGGTGTAATTGGTTCAATCATTTTTCTGGCTCCCATTCATATTTGTCAAATTCTTTAGCATACTCATCAGGGATTACAGGTGGCAACATGCCTAGCCCTTCTATCTTATCTAAAATCTCTCTACCTGTAGCTGTCTCTGTTTGGCAGTTTTCCCAAGTCTTTACAATCTTTACAATCTCTCTAATCATTTTACTACGCTTCATCTTCATCTTCCCATTCATGTTCAAGGTAATTTTGTGCATCTGCGCGACTATAGATGCCTGAATCAATTTCAGGTGGAGCCATGCCTGCATCTTCTAATGCTCTTAATATATATGATGCACGACTTTCGTCAGACTTCATACCTTCTGAGCCTTGTAACTTATTCTCTATAATTTGTACTGCTTCACTTCTCTTCATTGACCACTACCTCCATATTATCAACAGCTTCTACTAACATCTTCTTTATGCATTCCTTAAGCTCATCTTCATTGGTAAAAGATTGGCCCAGTCCAGTAGCTCTATGTGGTGGAACTACGAACAAATAGTTAGGCATTGTAAGTCTTGCAATAAGTTCTTGTGGTGTCTCTGTCAATTCACATTTAATCTTGTTCATTTCTCACCTCTAAAATATCTCTTATGTCTTTCTTCAGCAAAAGCCATACACCCAAATGCAGAATGTCGTTCTGGGTAGAGTTTGCCTAATTTACAATAACTAAATACCGCAAACATTTCCATACTGCTGGCTACCCAATTAAGCATAAAAATAGGACTTACCTTACATAGTACACCTATTGTTGAACCTATTGCCCAAAAGATGTGATCTATGATTGGATTAGACTTTTCATTGTTTTCCGCTAATATAATTTCTAACATAACTCGATGCTCTTCTTCTTCTTGAGCAATTTTCTTAATCTCTGGATCTTTCGTGCGATCATAATGCCCTAAATATGCCAGTCTAGCGCCTATCTCAACTCCATGATTAAATTTAAGTAGAAAGTGCTTCATAATTATTCAAATTTCCCTAGAAAAGGTTTTACTTCTTTACCCATCTCATCTAGTACTATCACAGGTTGTGATGCATAGTAAAACACATCTCTATTATCATTATCTTCTGTAAGAGCTATAACATCATAAAGCTCACCATACTTCAATGAGCCATTGGTGCCGCGTCTACCAGTAACAATAATGGTATCGTTTACTTTGTATTTCTTATATAGGTTTGACATTATCGTCCTTGTCTAGTTAAGTAAAAATTTTCTAATTAAACGCATAGCATCTAAATATACTTCTTCTTCACTAGCTACACACATACTTGGATCGGCTTCAAGCTTTTTAATATTTTTTATAGCTTGTCTTAGCTTATATTTCTTATGAAGCTGACGATGTTGATTTCTATTGACATTATCTAAATTTACAACATCTAAAAGTTTACTGCTAAGTGCAACAGTAGCAGCAGCATCTAAGACAAGAACTGCTTCATTATCCTTTATAGTCATTAACACTCTATTGTTTTCCTTATCAAACAAAGGAATTAATTCACTATTAGTACTGCTTTGTATCATAGTAACAATACTTGATAGACTATCTGCTTTAGCAATATCCTCCATTAAGAACATTGCAGGTTGATAGATTTCATCTTTCATATCTTACTCCTTGTCTAGCTTTAAAATCTCGCCTGTCTTGCCATCAACGTATTCATCTAGTATACTACTATACACTGCACCTTCTGGAATGATAAGTCCATCCTTCCTTCTTGTATATTTTACAGCGCCTATTTTGTTTTTAGCATATTTATTTCTAGCTATAGTCCAAGCATGTTGAGCTTCTAGCAATTCATAGGTGATCTCTCTAAGCTCTTTTCTAACCCTTTCTATGGCCTTGTCAAACTCATCCATTTGGATCGTCTTCTTTTAGTGCATCATTTATATAGTCGAGCATATCATGTGGGCTCTCTGCCTGTGAAGCTATTTCCATTGCTTTTCTTAGTTTTTCAATACGTTTCTTAGCAAAGAAGAAATTCTCTTTCCAATAGCCCATGCGCTCAGCAGTTTCCTCACCAAGGTCATCAAGTCTATTCACTTCATCTAATAGAAATTGGATATCATCCCATAAGGATTCAGGCTGGATAGTCTTTTTAGCTTCTGTAACTCTTTCCTGTATTGAATCGATTCGGCTCTTACTCATCATCAATCCATTGGTTCGCCACTGATCATGCAATGGCCTCTGTTGAGTTTCTTAGCTTCTTCTTCCCATTTGTTATCCCAATACTTACCAGTCTGCCCATCATTAAGCACTGCATCAGGTGGATGCATACCAGCTTGTTCGACTAAATGGAGTACATCTTCAGCTACAGACTTCGCAGCGTCACTCCCCATTGTCTTGGTTAATTCTTTCTTGATTAGTTCTTTCATTTCACTACGCTTCATTGTTCACCTCTACATATCTATATTGACATCCATGAGCAAAAGTTACACCGTCTATACTAGAAAA
>Ga0307379_10001786_pt1 | contig 32977 bp, 23 predicted proteins | sample UN2MG_FD_202237 | JGI IMG/M metagenome (GOLD analysis project Ga0307379, IMG submission 202237) | Soil microbial communities from Risofladan, Vaasa, Finland - UN-2 | ecosystem: Environmental > Terrestrial > Soil > Coastal area > Acid sulfate soil | place: Finland: Risofladan, Vaasa | collected...
CAGCATGATTGCCATAGTGATCATGATTGCCGTCATAATCTGCGTATTCACCTTTGGCTTCGCCTGTGATGAGATACTGGACGCAATGCTTCTGGAAATCTGTCCACCACTCTAAGATCGATTTCACTAAGCGGCGATGCAATCCTGACATCGGCAGATACGACTGGGTGTAGTACGACGGCGCGATTCCCGCCAAGTCCGTTTCGTCGGCGTCGGCCAGGGGGACACCGCGATCATCGAGTCGCCACGGGGCAAGCTCGTTCTCCTGGACGGCGGAGAAGGAGACCACCTCCGCCACTACATCTCCGCGGCGTGGGCGCACGTCCTCGACTCCGGACCTCTCCAGTGCGAGGCGTTCGTGGTCACCCTCGGCGATGCCGACCACTTCGCCGGTCTGACCAAGCTCCTCAAGGCCCTCCACGGCTACGGGCGGCCTCCAGCAACCGCTCGGCCAGCCACAGGTCGTAGAGCCACATGTTCTGCCTTCTGCCAGGGGTGCGATCAACCTCTATGCCCTCCGGCCCGGCCTGTAGCTCCATGCCCACCCAACGCTTTGCCTTGCGCAGCTCCCTCAAACTCTCTTTGACGGCTTGGGGCGCGTCTTTCCCGGTGACCAGCTTGCCTTCCCTGCTCTCCACAGTGAAACGTGGGACCTGCGCCTCTACCATGGTGTAGTTCCGTTTGCCATCGACCACGACCTGAACCGGCCTGTCGTGCCGGATACCCGCCAACACCGTGGCTCCGCCGGTGACCAGTCCCCAGGGCCCTTTCAGAAGCGTCATGGGAAACCTCTTGAGGTCCAGCGTGGGGTGCTCCGTCACCGTTAGCCCCAAGGGCCTGAGGTAGGCATACTCTCCTCCCCCGATGCTCGCCCCGAGGAGGAAGTAGGTTCTCACCATAATGAAGATAATCAGCCCGATGAGTCCCATCACGAAGTAGCGCTGGGTCTCAGAGGTGATAATACCGAGGGCTATCAGCCAGGCGCCGCCCAGGCAGTAAAAGACCAACACGTTCGTCCAGCCGTACCACTCCAGGACGGGACGCCGGGCCGCTTTCTCCAACTTCTCCAGCTCGTCCATGTCTCCCCCATGGACGGTCATGGCCTCCGACAGTTTGGACCAGCTTCTGAGGGCCTTGACGGCCGGGGTGTCGTCGCCATCTTCTTCCACCCAGTGCTCGGGTTCGCCATAACCCCCGAAGAGCAGTTTCACCCACCAGTAGCCCAGGATGCCAGCCATCCACAGGGTAATGGGCCCAAAGATCAGGGGTATCCAATAGGGTCCCTGGCCCGCTGGATCCAGGAAGCCCACCACCACGGCGATGGCGACGATGACCAGGATGCCGCCGATGATGTAAGCCCTGTAGAGAATGGAGTCCCAACCTGCTCGAGTGCCTGGCATGCCAATGGGCCCCTATGTCAACGCTGCCGGTCTCACCTTCCGGACGACGATCCCTGACTACTACCTGCCGTGCTGTAATTCTACCGCGATTTTTCGTCCTTATCAATGGCTCCTTTCCCACCGCGTTGCGGAGCAGAAGCCCGGGGAGCGCAATTGGTCAACGACGCCGACGTCCCTTCCCTCAGCGCAGAGCCTGATAGTTCTCCCTGGCGATCCCAGCCTCTTCGAACAGCGCACGGATGGCCTCCAGGTCCTCCTCGTCAGGGGGATAGCCCACCCCGAAGTAGCCCAGGCCACGATAGCCGTCACGAGGCGGGTTGTCGGTGATGGTCCAGATCGCGAACTGCTGCACGAAGCCGCCTGCTTCCTGGAAGGCGGGGAGATTCAGTAGCTTCAGGAGATCATCAGGTACAGTGCTCCTGCTGATGATGAACTGATCCTCCTCATCGGGTATACCAAGCGACATGTTCGCGCACGCCACACGAAGGACAACAGGTTCCCTGCTCCCTTCCATCTCCAGGAATACGCTGCTCTCTTCTATGACCACCATGTCCTGCGTGCCCCGAGACTGGGCTTCAAAGAGCGTGCCTAGGGGTATGGTTACCTCCAAAGGGTCGGGGGCTAGCGATTCCAGCACCAGGTCGATCCAGTCGAGATCTTTGCCGAGGATGTCAGCTTCTAGCAGCCCTGTCTCCTCTGCCTCTGCGAGCTCGATCACCAGGCCCCTGGGGGTAGGTGTCGGGAGGTGCGCAGCCGCGCAGCCCAAACTGGAGACCACCAAGATCAAGACGAGGGTCAACAAGAATACCCAACCAAGGCCTTTGGCGTTCTTCATCTGAAACTCCCCCTTTCCAGGCAAGTGTGCTGCGCTGTGGCTACGCCGCACCTTCTTCAGGGCGGGGCTGGCGGTTCAGCGGGCTCAGGGGCTGGGCCGGGCCCAGCAGAATGGCCAGCATCACGGCTGAGATAGGGGTCTTGTCGAAACCCAGCAGCGTAGCGCCAAAGAACTCGCTCAGCCAGACGCTGAGGGCAGCGAGCAGGGGGGCCACCAGCAGGCCCGGCAGCAGCCAGGGAATCTTGTCCACAGGCACACCCAGCAGATTCTTCTCCCAGGTGCTTTTCTGGCGCGCAGAACTTTTGTCACTCACTACACTGACTCCCCTGTCCTGGTGTGGAGTACGGGCCGGTCTGGTGTGCCCGGCTGGCCCGCCGGAGGATTGTAAGGCAAGGAGGGCGACTTGACCAGCCGCTGGTTCGAAACGCCGGGGGACGAGCACCAGGGCGAAGCGAGGTCCAACGATCGACGTTGAAAGGTCGTTTGCCGGGGTTGTCCGTGCGATTGAGACACGCCCACGAAAAGATGATATGATGGAGGTACGCCACTGCAAGAGGAGGTCCGATCATGCTTGACTTTGGTTTGAAGGCCACCTGGTTCGCCTTTGTTGTCGTGGGAGCGGTGATCCGGGGGGTGTACGTAAGGCGACATGGAAAGCCGTCGATAACGGACGACCTCAACACCGGGCCGGATAAGGTGCTGCTGCTCCTTTCTGGCGTGGGCATGCAGATTATCCCCATCGTCTACCTGCTCACTGGGTGGCTGGACTTCGCAGATTATGGCCTGCCGGGAGCGGCCAGCCTGGCGCTCGGGGTGGTTGGCGCGCTGGTCTTCGCGGTCGGAGTATGGCTACTTTGGAGATCCCACGCCGAGCTGGGGCGCAACTTCTCTCCAACGTTACAGGTCGTGGAGAACCACTCCCTCGTAACCGATGGCGTATTCAGCCGCATCCGGCACCCGATGTACTCTGCACACTTGCTGTGGGCGATCGCTCAGGTGTTGTTGTTGCAGAACTGGATCGTTGGCCCGGCCTTCCTGGTGGTGCAGATCCCCCTCTACCTGCGGCGGATTCCGGCTGAGGAGCGGATGATGCTCGAGCAATTTGGGGACGAGTACCGCGAGTACATGGGGCGCACAGGACGCCTCTTCCCGCGCTTCGGGAGATAGTTCAGACCACACCGTGCTGTCGTGCCGCCACCGGCATGCCAAGTATTCTGGTTGACAGGGTGTCTCGTGGGATTGCTGGCCCCAATGATGCTGTTGGTATTGGATTCCGCGCCGCCTGCAGCGACTAGTTGGCCGCGTGAGAGCGCCCGGCAATTCTATCCCAGCACCTTCTCAAGCACCCTCAAAGAGATGATCTCACTGATGCTCTCTACGAACTTGATGTTTTCCAGGTTGTTGCCAGCCAGTGATCCGCGCAGGACGATGGGGGTCAGATCAAGATCCTGGGCGCCTCGATACGTGGACAGCACGCAAAACTCGGCGCAAAAGCCGCTGAGGATGACCGTGTCTACGCCAAGGTCTCGCAATCGCTCCTCCAACGGGGTCTTATTGAAGGAATTCCCATACGTCTTGTGGATATGCAGGTCCGAGGGCAAGATGTCCAACTCCTCGGGCAATTCGAACCCCTCCTCGCCTGGTACGAGCTTCTGCTCTTGATCCATATGTTGGACGCAGACAACCGGTACGTCCTTTTCTCTACACAGCGCGATGGCTTCGTTGATGTACTCGATGGCATCGCGGAGCGACTGTGCCGTTGTGTCGCCGAACTTGAAGAACTCCTTCTGGACGTCGATGACTAACAGGGCCGGCTTCATAAGAACCTCCTTGGTGTGCTGATTCTGAGCTGACTACGAGCGTGGGCACTCTGACCGGGTGCAGGTCCTCCTCCCAGGCCCTCATCTTGCGCTGAGAAGGCGTACTGCTCATCACACTCACTAGATTGACTCCCGTGTCCTGGTTTCGAGTACGGGGTGGTCTGGGATGCTCAGCCGGCCCGCCGGGGATCGTAGGGCAAGGGGTGCGACTTGGCCACCTGCTGGTCTGCGGTGCCGGAGGACGACCACCGGTGGCTCAAGCGTTGAACTTCTTGCATAGCCTGTAGAACTCCGACAACTCGGGGCTGCCAATCTCTTCCACCACCTGTTCCCAGGTGTGGAAATGGATGCGCAGGTTGTCGAAGACGTCCTTCCACCGCCCAGCAAAGCGTTCGACGGCCTCGCCGGGCTGGCCACTCGTGAGGAAATCCTGCAGTCTCTTTGTGATCTGCCTCTCGACGTGGGCCTTGGTGTATAGACTGCGGTCGATGCCGTGCTTGCGTTCGGCATACAGGACAGCGAGGTGTGCGGCATAGCTGCCTATCGGCTCCGCACGGAGTATGGAGTTGATCAGGCAGGCTGCCGTGCGAGACACCTGGTCGTACCAGGGGGCGTTCTTCGTGCCGGCGGCGATGGGGGCATAGAGCTTTGCCTCAAAGGCCGCGATGTACCTGAAATCAGGTTTCAGCTCAATGCCCGACTTAGTGTCAGTGATCGAGAAATCACCCACTATGCCATCAACGCGCGTGTTAGTTTCGGCGCGATCGTCTCCCCTGAAACGGGCCTTGAAGGGTGTGTACAGCTGACCTTCGGAGTAGACTGTGACACCTGCTGGGAACGGCAAGAAGCCAAACTGGGGGCTTCTAGGGCTACGTAGCCACTCCCCCAGCACCGACCTGAGCAGCCAGCCTTCGTTGAAGACGAGCGTTTCGGCAAATAGGCATGCGGGTGCTCCCTCGTTGACAAGGCTGGATTTGTAGATCTTGAGCAGTTCCTGGAACATCGTTCATGTCCTTTCAGATTTACCATTGGATGGTGTCGTCCCCTGCTGAGCCGTGCTCAGGATGGTGCCTCCCGCGCCGGATGCGCCACCCGTGGATCAGCAGGCGGCGGGTCAAGCAACGTCCGGTAGGGCTGGCCCGTCTCCTTGGCACGCCGCATCTCGTCGTAGATCTCCAGGATGACGCGCTTCGTCCGATACTGTCCGTAGGCGCCCTCGTCCTTCCGCTTGACGATGGGGAAGGTCTCCATGATGTAGTCTACGTCGTCTCTCTCGATGCCGTAGAGGTGAAAGTACGCCGCATCCAGTTCGCATCGGAGCAAGAAGCGGCGCTCCGTGTCCCAGCGTAATGGTCGACCGTCATGGCCGGAGTCCTGGGCGAAGGGTTGGAGGTCCCAGGCGGTGTAGGTGAGTTCTAGGACGCGTCGCGATATCCAGTGCTGCAACCTGACATCGGTCTTCCAAGAGCAAGCCCGCTCATAGACATCGGGTGGCAGGACGGGAAACTGCTTCAGATAAGAATACGTCAAGTGGCTTCCTCCAACCTTCTGTCGCGCAGCGTAGTCCAACACTAATGAGTTCAAACAACTGACAAAGCAGGCCTGTTCAATCGCAGAAGATGAGCCGAAAACGACGATTGGAGCTGTATGACCCACGGCCACGGCAGGGAGGATTGAGAAAACCACCGTCCGCAGGACAACGGCACTCGTGATATCACGGAAGGTAACATAGTATTGCGCCAATCCTTGCTGGATCTGCTTGTCAGTGACGAACGAAGCAGCAATCCAATAGCGAGGCAGGGCAAACAAACAGGGATTCTCATGTTGCTGAGAATCCAGTTCCGGTAGTTTTCCCTGATTAGCCTGTGCGTGAGTCTGTCCCCTGTAGGTGCCAAATCGATGATCGAAATGCCACAGCATTTTGCCTTCATATAGCGGCACGTAGACCGCCTCGCCGCGCACGAAGTGGTTGCCGCGCAGAGCGAGCGCTTCGCTCTCCAACTGCTCGCGGGTGCGGAACAGGCCGGAGTCGTTGGCCATGTCGAACATCCGCACGAACGAAAGGTCCCACGGATTATCGCCCGCCTCCTCGTTGATCAGCACCGGCACGCGGGCGTAGATCTGGCGGTTAAGATCGGCGTCGCGCCGGCCGCGAAAGATGGGGCAGGTCCCGGTGTTAGGATTCAGCAAAGCGAGGTCCTCTGCGGGCACGGTGAAGTGTCTGCTTTCATCTTGGAGGTGGGTGACCTTCCGTGCGAAAAACACGAAGTCCGCTGCTTTCTCCGGTGTTTCATGGCCTGAGAGAGTCAAGAGACAGAATTTCGTGGCATGGTGAATGGATGGGAATATGAATTCCTCGTTCTCAAAACCATAGAGACTCACCAGGGTACGACGTTCAATCAAGTCCTGGAAGAAGAACTTAGTGGTGTCATCAGTGGCAATCCCAGAAGGCACAATGATCCCCACCCGGCCGACACTGCGCTGAAGGTTACGACCTAGCTCGGCAAAAACAGCATAAGTGTTTACGTCTCCTCGGCCGCACAGGGGGTATTTCCCGCTACCGCGAACGAAGTGGCTTGCTCCCTCGCTATGTCGCTTGTCGGTCAAGAACGCAGTGTACAAAGGCGGATCTTCCTTAGCTAAATCCCTGATTCGCTCTCGGCGCGCGGCCGCGTTGCGCGCATTGGCAATGTCGGGTCGACGTATGGCGAACCACTCTTGTTCCTGCAGCTTGATCCGTTCCCACGGCGGGTTGCCTACCACCAGGTCGAAGCCATCACTCCAGCCCGTCTGATCATTCTCGGCTTCTTCCCCCACCCCCGGCAAAGAGAACACGTGCGGGAAGGCCAGGTGCCAGTGGAAGAAGCGGTACTGCTCGCGCAGGCGCTGGATTTCCTCCACCATCCACTGGGGGATGTCGAAGGGGTTGCGCTCGATGTTGCGGAATACCTCTTCGGTGATGGGGTAAGCGAATTCCTTCGTCTTCTTCCAGAAAAAGGCTGCACACCACGCATCTGCCCACATCTGACCGTGGCGGTAGTCGGACGAGCACACCAGCGACTCGTACATCTCCTGCTGACGGCGCACGCCCTCCAACGTATCATCACCTAAGGCATCCAGGTCCATCATGGCCGCCGCCACGTTGCCCAGGCGGTCCCAAGGCTGCAAGTCGGGCTTCAACAGACTGAGCTGGCCGTTACGCTCCTGGCGGTTCTTCTTTTTGAACTCTCTGCAGTACGCCTTGTCATCCCCCGTGATCGGCTTGAACGCCTCGTCAGGAATCCCTGCCTTCAGCAGAGCGGGCGTGGTCCCGATGAGGCTGTTGCCACACTGGATGTTGTGCTCTAGGAAGCCCAAGGGCTTGCCGGGATCGAGGGTCTCCATCCACAGCGCCACCTTGCACAACTCCACGGCCGTGGGGTTGATGTCCACGCCGTGGATGCAGTGGCGCACCACGTCGCGCAGGGCATCGCGCAGTTCGGCCGGAGCTGGCTCCTCGTCGCCGGAGCGCACCCGGGCCAGGTGACGCGCCAGCCGGTGGGCAGCCGCGATGAGGAAATGCCCGGAACCGCAGGCGGGGTCGACTACCTTGATGTCCAGCAGGGCGGCTTCCTGCGCCTCCATCGCGCGGCCTGCGTTAGACAAGCGATCCTCCACCACTCGCTCCAATGCGGAATCCAACAGGCTCCGAATCAACGACGACGGCGTATAGTAGCTGCCGGTGGTCTTGCGCTCGGAACCGGAGGCCACATGGAGGTCAAAGGCTGCAGCGTCGGCGTTGAGTTGGGGGTGGAGTTCCAACAGTGACTCGTAGACGCTGCCCAATTCCTCAGAACCCAGATTGCGATAGTCTACCGAGCGGAGCACCTTGCCCTCGATGGTGAATGCCAACGCACGGACTGCCTCGAGCAGGGCGCTATTCGCCAGCTCGGCATCGTCCAGATCGGGCGTAGCGCGCTCGGAGAAGAGAAAGCTGCCCAGGGCGGGCAGGCCCAGGGGTGGGTAACCCTCGCGTAGCAGCACGAATACCAGGCTCAGGGCGCGATAGAGGTCAGCATGGGGTCCTCCGCGCAGGGTTTCGCCCATGTCACGCAGACGACGAACCGAATAGAAGTCAGTGTAGCGGCGCTGGGTTTCATCCGCCGTGCCGGGCTGGAGCAACAGCTCCCGATCTTCGGCCACAAAGAGGAAGATAAGCCGGTAGACCAGCCGCAGGAGCTGCCGGTAGTAGTCTTGGGCACCAAGCTCGCCAGACTGGAGCCTAGCCTTGAGGCCGCTGTTGGCCCGGTGTGCAAGGAAGCCCCGGCCGAGAGCGACGATGGCCTCCTGCACGCCGCCGCGCAAGGCATGCATGGCGCGCACACCCTGGTCCGCGGCCGCCTTGGACCAACGCTCGAGCCAGCACTCACTCGGCCGATCGCCTTCGACCCGGCTCTGGTGGCAGACCAGCCACAGTAGCACGAAGTCGGCGTAGAGTTCGCCAGCCATCATGGCTTCTAAGTCGAACTCGACATAGGCGGCCCGGGTGAGGCTGACGTTGTCGCGCAGCACGCGCAGGCGCAGTCCATTGCTAAGGAAGCCCCACAAACTCTCGTCCGAGCGGTTCAGAAATTCCTGCATCAAGCTGTGGGGGCTGCGTTTGTTGCTGGGGTCGCGGCGGTCCAGGTCCTGGTGGAACGTGACCAGGTGGATGGGAGCGTGACTCCAGCGGTGGCTGATGGGGTAGATGGGCGCGTCTTCCGGCCCCGTGGGCAGGGTCCCCTGGTAGGGCAAGCGGCCGTAGCCCAGTTCCTGGAAGAGGATCAACAACCAGCGCTCCCGCGTCAGGGTGGTGCCCCTGTCGGCGGCAGGCAAGTGTTCCCGCTGCTCATTGAAGCCCTGCCACACGCCCACGCAGCGGTTCCAGGAGCGGTTGATGGCTTCGTTGAGGCGCTCGTTGGGGGCCAGGTGGTAGTCGGTCGGCTTCAGCCCGTCCAAGTCACGGCCATCGGCAACGCGCTGCAATAGGTCGGCCGGTAGGATGGCCCCTTCGGTCTTGACAGTGGTGAACTTGATGCGGGATACGGTTTGCACGGGCTTAACCCTTCTGCCCTACAGACAAGCTATCTATCGAAAGATCGCTACGAACTCATCAAATCCTGGCACCATCTCGGTGAGGTTAGCGATCTGCACCTCAGCCTGGTGGGCCTTGTGGTAGTCTCCCACGGTGCGGTACGCCAGTCCATAGCGGGCGGCGAAATCCTCCCCGAGACTCTTGCTCCGATCCAACACCTTGAGCGGATCGCGGCCTCCACCAAGGAAGCGCAATGGAATCTCTGTTTCCAACAGATAGAGGTACCTCTCCTTGTCTGTTTCCTCGCGAACGAGCCTGTAGTAGTCCTGGAACAGCGTGCTGTTGCGGACAGCGTTACCCTTCTCTTGCCAGCGAATGAACTTGAACTCGGCGATGCGCTCGTTGGTGACCACATCAAAGTCGCTGCCTGCACTTCCAGCTCCCAGGGAAAGGCCTTCGATAACCTCGTCCTCCCGCAGGATGTGGGGCAGCGCAGAGAGAATCCCAATGGCATGAATGACCACGTCAATCTGCGCACTGGCTCGTTTGACTTCTGCGGCGGCGATCAACAACTCAGGGGTGACTCCACATGAGTGATTAATACTGACAACTGCAGGAGCACCAGTGCCACGCATCTGGGACTCCACAGCCGCTATCGTTTCGGTCAAAGAGTCACCCTTGAATTGCCGCACCCGTGAAATCGCGTCAGCAATGGCCATCGGCTAGGCCCCTCCCAAAGCTACTACCGGCACCAGTACGTACACGCCCAGCACGTCGGGTGGCAACTGGGGCTGCACGCTATGGCGAACGCCTTTGAGCCGCGCGGCGGTGCGCACCCGGCGATGGGCCTCCAGCAACTCTTGGCCCTGCCGCTGGGCAATCTCCTCGAGCGGCGCTTGGAGGTGCTCCATCCCGTCCAGGACGCGGCGGACGAACTGCGCGGCCTGCTGTGGGGCGACGTTGGCGTCGGGCTGGGCATGCAGCAGGGCCTCGGCCTCCCTGCCCCCCAGCCACTGTGGGGCATCCGGCCGGCCCGTGAAGCCAATCACCTCGCAAGCCTCCGCCAGCAGTGGCACTTCCTCCTGCCCGCGCTGGCTAACGATGTGGTAGCGCAGACGCAGTAGCAGCAGAGTTGTGGTGCGCTCCACCGCGCGCGTGCGAATGGCGCCACAGCGCCGAGCCACCCCCTCCAACAGCGGGTCGAGGGCCGCATCCATGACATAGGTTGCCAGTGCTTCGACGATAGGATGGGTGCGCGTCAAGTGCAGGACGTTGTCCGGAACAGGCAGCTCGAAGCGGGCGGTGAATGTCTCCCTGTTGCCGCACGCCTCGCGGATGGCGGCCCGGTTGGGCAAACGGACCTCCAGGTTGCCGTTCTTCCGGGCCGCAAAGCCACCGTGGGTTTCTACCACCTCGGTGAGAAAGCGCTCCACGTCCAGCCCCGTGCCGATGGCTTCCCGAACCGCCTGCCACTCCTGGGCCACCTCCTCCACCTTGATGGTCCGCTGGGCGAACAGAGTGCGGGAGCGCTTCTCCTTCTCGGCGACATCTTCCCACTGCGTGTGCAATTCTTCCGAGACAAAGGCTGATGTGTCGAACAGAGCATACTGGCTTGGGTCGACCTGGCTGCCTCGTAGCAGAACCCCCTGCATCAGCGCCTGAATCACATCGCTGGTGTTGGCAGGGACGGGCACCGAAATCCCCAGCGAGCTGCGAATGGCCTTGTGTTTCCGCAGCAGGACATCCAGCACGACGCCGTCGATCTGGTTGTCGATGCCATAATAGGTCACCGTGCGCACGACTGGGCTGGGCTGGCCATAGCGGTCGGCTCGCCCCTCGCGTTGTTCGTGGCGCGTGGGATTCCAGCTCAGGTCGTAGTGCATCACAGCATCAAAATGATCCTGTAGATTGACGCCCTCGCTCAAGCAGTCGGTGGCCACCAGCACCCGCTGCTCGTGGCCCCCCAATTGTTCCACCCGCAGCTCCCGCTCGGCCGGGGGTAGCAGCCCAGTCACAGCCGCAACCTCTACCGCCTTGGGCAGGGCCTTGCGCAGCTCCTCGGCGACGTACTCGGCGGTGGGGATGAAGCGGCAGAATAGGATGGGGTTGAAGCCGTCAGTCAGGAGTTGCTTCACGATGGCGATGGACATCTTGAGCTTGGCATCCTGTTTCGGTCCGCGAAGCTTCTCAGCGCGGCGGGCGTAGCGCAGCAGCCGCTCGCGCTGGCTGCCCGGCTGCTCCTCCCCCTCCTGACCGCCTGGCGCCACATCCAGGAACTCGCTGGCGTCGGTACCATCGAGGTCCAGCACGGCCCGCTCGCCCACCTGGTCAGCTTCATCGGTGCTTGCGGTCTCGGCGCTGCTGGATCGGGTGCGAAGCGTGGACGCGGCCGCCGCCGGGCTACTGGCCAGACTCCGCAGGAGGGCCAGCACCGACCACCAGCGTACCCGCTGCCGGTGGCGAGGGCCGGTCTCGTCTCGTACCCGTTCCCGCGCATAATCGAGAACGTCATTCAGCAGCTTCTTGTACTCGTTGCTCAGGGTGTACGTTTCCTCCGCGTCCTCGCGGTCCGGGAAAACGGTGTCGGCCCCCAGGTAGTCCTGGATATCGGCGCGGCGCCGCTGCACCATATGTGCAGCCACCTCTCTGCGGTGCCGTTCATTATCCTTGCCCGACAGGTCCTCAGGCAGGTTGAGGAAATCAGGCCGGATCAGGCCCAGCAAAGACCGAAAAGCCCCTTCGTGGCCGCTGTGTGGCGTAGCGGTGACCAGGATCAAGTGTCGATCGTGGCTTCGAGCCAGGGCCTGTATGAGCTGATGGCGCAGGTGACGTCCTCCGCGCCTGTCCTCCGAGAAAGCGCAGGTATGGGCCTCGTCCACGATCACAAGGCTGGGGCAGGCGCGCACGAATTCATCGCGCCGGCGAGTTGACTTGATATAGTCGGTGGAGACGACAACAAAGGGGTAGAGGTCAAAGAGAGACTGCCCAACGCCGGTGTAGCGTTCCAGGCGGGTGACCGTGCTGGGCAAGACCACCTCGGCCTGGATGTGGAACTTGTCCGCCATCTCCGATTGCCATTGCTCCGCCAAGTGGGGAGGGCACAGCACAGCCAAGCGTTCTACCTCACCGCGGTCGAGCAGCTCTCGTGCCACCAGGCCTGCCTCGATCGTCTTGCCGATGCCCACGTCATCGGCGATGAGCATGCGAACCGGGTCCAGCTTGAGAGCCATAAGCAGGGGCACGAGCTGGTACGGACGGGGCTCTACATTGAGCCGGGCAAAGGAGCGGAACGGTCCGGCGCTGGAACGAAAACCCAGCCGCACGGCATCGCGCAACATGCGGCAGGACCGGTAGTCACCGGGCCGCTCTGGATCGGGCAGCTCGAAGGTGGCGGGCTGTACGTCGGCCCCTTCAAGCGGAAGGTATACGCCGGCGATCTCCTGATCCGTGCCACCAAGTGGCCTGAGGACAAGCAGCTCGTCGGTGGACTGGGGCAAGACGACCCACTCACGCCCACGGGTGCGAACTAAGGAACCGGTGGAATACGACATGGTTCAGGCTCCCGCAATGTGCATATACGTGTCAGGCGATTCCTGTCGGCTCCCCGAATACGTGCGAGCTCTCGGTGATTGTCTGTGGCCACTGCTGCTGCTCGTAGCCAAATCGGATCACAGTGCATCCCATATCCACGAGACATTCGGTCACTTCAGCATCACGGGCGGCCACATCTGGCTGATCGTGGTGGGGACCGTCAAGGTAGATAGCGACGCCCTGGTCATTGTAGAAGAAGTCAGCGCGCGTGTGGCATGCTTCGATGAGCTTCTGTGCGGCATCCGGCAAGCGCAGATCATGCGCCTCCAGGAAGTCGAGCCAGTCACGCTCGAGATCACTTTCGCAGAGTGTCTTGAGTTGCCGCAGGTGTTCTGTGCGATCCACCTCCCCCGGACTGATTCTGAGGCTGCTACTGGATATCTGTAGGAGAAGGTCCCGGATCAATTGCCGGTCGAGCAATTGATGATCCATCTGGTTGGTGTAGCTCATCAGACAGTTGTAGCACGCCGCCTCGCAGTCCTCTTTCGCTCCGGGGGCACGGCGGAGGTCCGCCCTACTGTCTGGATCGAAATGGCATAGCCGCAGGGCTTCCCTCGCTACCTCGGCAAGAGCGTCCGGGCCGTCCAGAAGTTGACGTAGCACGCCTGCCCCTCCTTCTGCCGATTCGTAGAGAAGCATGATGCGTCGATCGTTGCCGGAGGGCAGGGGCTCAGCAGCCAGCTCATTGTCCTCCAGCTGATAGAGAGCTTGAATGGCGTTCTTCAGCGCTGGTTGCAGCGAAGCCATAACCTCGACAGATAGTCGCTCCGACGGCTCGATCAACAGGCAATTGCGGTGGTCCTCCACGAAAGGAATCACCCTCGCTGTCCTGGGGCTCATAGGGTCCTCCGGATCCTCTTCAACCGCCTGTTGGTTGCGCGCCCAGTAGCCGCGTTCGATGTCCAGGACAAAGCCACGAACTTCGCGATCCCTGCGCCGTCGCCAGCCCAGGTTGATCCGCCACAACGTAGCGGCGTGACCGTAGGTGAGGCGCATCATCTCATTGCCGTGCACGTCTTGAACCTCGGCCACGCGACGCGCTGGCTTCGTTCCATGCTCCACGAAGCGTACTCCGGTCTTGAGCTCGAAGCCCATGCGGATGCGTTCCTCTTCGTCAGAGTTGATACGGTCCCGCCGCCTGGTGGACACGTTCTGCATCCGGAACAGAGCCCGCAAGGGATGATCCAACAACGCGTCGCAATACTCGCAGCGGTCCGGGCCGGGAGTGTCACCCAGGACTGGATGGAGATACCCGCAAGCAGGGCAGAACTTGGCGCTCGTAGTCAGCAGGTCTTCGTCCTCTACTGGCAGGATCACCTTGTTGATCACGTACCGTGAGCCTTCGTGATAAACGATGCTCCGTGGGCCGAATTCGGAGATGGCCAGGAAGCGTGGCCGCGAAAGAAACTCGTCGCGACTGCCCCGGCGCTGTCGCCGACCAGGGATGTAGGCCGACAAGGGCAAGCGGGGGAAGCTATAGCCGGGAAGGAAGCCTTCACTCGCGAAGTATCGATAGCTATAGAAGTCGGACTGGAACAAGCTGCGCTGGTCGCCTCCGACGAGCAATTCCATCTGTGATTCTGCCTCGGCCCGCAAGCGCTTCGCCTGTCGCTTGTCGTTCGGACTTCGTGATGCATCCTGTATGATCCTGTGCTGATGCTCTCTCTGTCGCAGAGCAGAACAGTATAATCCTCGCCATCGATCACAGGCGCGGTCGAAACGTTCGGCTATCTGATTAAGCGCCTTCTCCAGCCAGTCCTCCACGTACCAGTCTGCGTCTTGGAGTTCGTCTTCAACGCTCTCGAACATAGAAGAAAGGCGCTGCCCGGCCCGCTCGCGGGCCTGAGCCGATTGCACTTGGTCGTGCACCCAGGGAAGCAGCTCCAGCGATGGCGCCTCACCCTGGAGATCCAGCAGATCCTTGAGGGATCTGCCCAAGGAAAGCCCCGTCTCGGCCAGCCACACAGCATGTACATGGGCACGCACTAAGTCCTCGTTAGCCAGGTCGAGGCGTGGCGGCGCTACCGACCCCGCCACCATCAGCTCCGGGCGCTTGTAGAAATACTGATCGTGCGGGCTCCCGGTGGTGCAGTATGTGAACACAAGAGCGGGCTGGCCGCTGCGCCCGGCACGGCCACTGCGCTGAGCATAGTTGGCTGGTGTAGGGGGCACATTTCGCATGTTGACCGCATTGAGCTGCGCTATGTCTACCCCCAATTCCATCGTCGGTGAGCAATAGAGCACCGGCAGATCGGCCGTGCGGAATCGCTCTTCCCGCTCTTGACGTTCGTCGTTTGGCACCTGCGCAGTATGCTCGCGCGCTTCAATGCCCTTCAATCCGGCCGCTACGTTCTGGTAGAAGCTCACAAAGAAAGGATTGATGCGCGCTCCAACGTCTGGTTGGCGCGGCACGCGAATCGGATCGTGAAAGGGCTTCGTACCGTCGCCCGCCTGCCAGATCAGGGCCGATGCCGGCACCTGGTAACCGGCGACATCCTCCGCGTTCCGTGGCTCCCGGACGACTTCAACCAGCCCTGCGACACGCAGGACGTCGAAGAGCTGGCAAATGATGGCTTCTGTGTCTGCAACAGTCAGTCTCTCAGTATAGTCGGGGAAGGTGCCAATCCGACGCAGGAAGAGGCCAAAGCCGCTGCGTCCAGAGATGAAGACGTTGCCCCGGTAATCCCCAGGCCGAACCGATCGCGGAAAGGCGATGGCGCTGGTCTGCATGAGCTCGTTCTCATCGATTGCCCAGGGTTCTCTGAGCTTCTGGCTGCTCACCTGTTGGATGCGTTCTTGGTACCTCTCGTCTAGGAAGTCGACTTTGACTGCCAGCGCTCGTCTGAGGAAGTCCAGCAGGGCCCGAGCTACGTCTGCCCGCTCCGAGGGTGACGCCGTAACCAATGCGGCGTGCGACCCCTGCCACTCGCTTTCCTCAGCGCACAGTTCGTCCAAGGATGCATAGCGGATGCCCAGCAGGCCGCATTGCTCCAGATTCGGCGCCGTCACGCGCCAACCGCGACGCAGATCATGATAGATTCGGTAACCGAGTACCTCTCGTAGTGCGCGTTCAGTATCAGTACGAGCCTGGAACTTGACTGTGGCGTCGGTTGCATAGAGTTCGAAAGGAAGGTCCAACGCTTCGAAGACCCGCTGCGGAAGCTGTTCGTGCGTCAACCCTTCCGGCCCTGCCTCGTGCACCGCTCGGTACACTCCGGCACGCAAAAGCCCTACCTCCACGAAATCGTTGAAGTGGCCAGCTTGCAGAGATGCGTCCTGCCGGTTGTCGGTGAAGCTTAGGAGCTTTCGCGCCTTACGTTCCAGAGTCTTATCTCGCCGCAGAGCTCGTAGCGCGGCAAGACTGAGGACAGTGGTGGCCGTGCTTCGCCCGCCTGCCGCCAGAGTAGCTAGCTTGCCGAAGTCCGAGCGCTGGCGGCTACTGTACGCCACGCCACAGTTCAAACAGAAAGAGAACGGTGCTTTGATGAAGTGGAAATCGACGCCCTGCTCGTGTTCGTGGGCCGCCGCATCAATGCGCACCGGCTGTGGCAGCTTGGACCGGCGAGCCCGCTTGACACGCGGGACACCGCCAAAGGTCTCCAGCCAATCGTCTGGCAAACGCTCGATGACTTCCCCTGCGTCGTCCGGCCAGGGATTCTCCTCATTGCAGTACAGGAAGCCCCTCTCTTCGTCCTCCTCGGCGGTCTGATCCGTCAACTCCCGAGGCATGAAAGTGACGGCTCCGGATGCCGGATCCACTTGCTTTCGGACTGTGTAGTATTCCTGTCCACACTCAACGCAAAAGGCCAATGGCAAAAGGACCCGCTCACGATCTCCGGGAACGAACTGCTGGGCATTCGTCGTAATGTAGCGCGCTCCCGGCGTTTCCGGCGAGGCGTACACCGTGTCTCCCCGGCTCAGGAACTGGTGCAGCCGAAAGGCAAAGACAGGGAAACCAGTGTCGGGGTCTTGCACATCGTATCCGGCCAGGAGGCCTTCCTCGATCGCTTGCACGCAGCGCGAGTTAGGTACACCGGTCAATTCGGATAATCGGCGAGCAGCCCCTTTGGACCCGGTGATGCTGACGGGGGTGGCTCGCCGCAGGCGACCAGTCTCCGGTTCTGTGGTCACCCCAAACGTGGATTCGATCCAGATGGAGAGTGGATCTGCTACGAACCCTTCGTAGTCACGGGGCGGTCGCCGCTGCGCGTCGCCAATTCGCTCGGTCAACTGCGCCACGAATGCCAAGTCGTCCAGCCTCTGCTCCGGCGTTGCCCGGCGCAGTGTCTCCCCAATTACCCGCTCTGGCTTGACGACGCTCCCGAGAAGCAGGCTTGTTACCTCGGCGATCTCACTTTGCTGCTGCGCTAGGGTCCCGCCACTAGCCAAGGTTGCCGATGTCCCCACGCATTGAAGGTCAGGGCTGGCGCAGACGTCCCTCACACGCCGCACGAGCAATGCCACGTCAGCACCCTGCCGACCACGGTAGGTATGCAACTCATCCAACACCAGATACTGCAACCCGCGAGCGGCCCGGACGAGGGGCTTCTCACGAGGACGCGTCAATAGAAGCTCGAGCATGACATAGTTGGTGAGCACAATGTCGGGTGGATTGGTGATGATCGTCTGCCTCTGCTCCTCGGATTCTTGGCCAGTGTAACGTTGGAATGTAACCGGGGGCTGGCCTGGCGGTAATCCGCGACAAAGGAACTTCTCCAACTCGTTGAGTTGGCTGTTGGCCAGAGCATTCATAGGGTACACCACGATGGCCTGGATCCCCCTGCCGCTGCCGCGCCTCAGCACATGGTTCACAATCGGGATGATGTAGGCCAGGCTCTTCCCCGAGCCTGTGCCAGTGGTCAAGACGTAGCTGTCGCCAGAGGCGGCTGCCTCGATGGCATCAGCCTGGTGTCGGTGGAGTCGAAGAGGCTTGTCAGGTTCAGCAGTGGGCTTGAGGCGAAAGATATCGCGGCACAGCGGATGTAGCGTCCCGTCTGTGACCAAGTCGTCAATCCAGGGTCCGGCCTCGAAGTTGGGGTTCAGCTGGAGCAGAGGGTCAGGCCAGAGCAGACCTTCTTTCAGTTCGTCATCGACGAGCTGGCGAATACGCGCGTCGCGGATATGAATGAAGCTCTCAATGTAGGCAGCGTAATCGCTGATGAGGTGGTTCCGTAGTCCAAAGACATCCATGATTTGCTCCTGATGCATTCACGGCAAGGTCTCACTTTGGGTCCGTCGGGGCACCAGTACGTTCCAGAGTCGTCTCGCATAACTCCGCGATGTGATGGGGACAACATACACTGCCTATCTTGCAGGCATTGGCAAGTTGACCCACGATACTGCGGCGGCGCCGTTTCACTGGCGGCTATGTTGTCAGATCTGCCCCTCCCACTCTGGGGAGAGACCTGTCACTGAGTGCACCTCTTGCCACCAAAAAAGGCCCGCCTGCGCACACAAGGCGAGCCTCATCGAAGTAGAGACCGTGGCAGGGGGCTCCCCCTGCGAGTTGCGACGCTATTATAGCACAACCCGGTGCCGATAGTCAATGCGCAATGACCAGCGCTCGCCGTCGGGTACGTCCCTCCACCGCTTCTGGGCCTCCGTCCACCACCAAGACCTCCGAAGTCGCCCTCCATCACTTCAGGGACAAAGGCGCGCTCTTCGGCAACGTACGACTTGACGAACCGCCCCGGGGGGTTCACGGGTGTAGGGGAGCGGCAACGCTTCGCGTCCTTCGCCCCTCTCGCCCCTTCGCTCGGCGTCAGGCGACCATGAGGGGCCTAGATCCGCGCCGGGGCCGGTCGTGAGCCTGTCGACTCTGTCGCTGTCGAGGTGATGGACGTAAATGTCGAGGGTGCCATGCCGGTGCGAGAGGTGTCGCCAGTCTGCGGATCATCTTGGGACGAAGGTAATTGTGTCGAGTTGGGCGGCTGAGAGGTGCGGAGCCTTCTTTTGCATTGTCGATGCTCGTGGCACGGAGCAGACGGGCGGTGCTAGCCTGTAGCGTGGTCACGGCGCCGGGTGGTTGGTGACCCGGGCATCATGGTTCGTGCTGCTGTTGCTGCCAGTTTTCGTACATGTCGTCCATACGCGACTGCTCGTAGTCTTGTTGCTCTCTTTCATACATGTCCCTGTAGTAATCTTCCAGCGCGTCCTCTGCTTCTTGGGCTTGCCAGTCCCAGTATGCGTCTTCTGCTTCCGCGTCCTCTGCCCATTCCTCGGCTATTCTGTCACGCCGGTAGGACTCCAGTTCAGCGTTGGCCGACTCTCCATACTGGTTGGACCGAGCCAACAGTTGGTTTGCGTCGTCGAGGAGCGCCGGGTCATACGCAACGCAGTTCAGGTGCATCCGGATCATGGACGAGACAAGACTGCCGAGGGCGGAGTCGATATAGCTTCGGGCGTCTAGCAGGTGCTGGTTCGTGGGTACAACACACGTCAAGTGCATCTCTTTGACCCTCTCCGCCTGCTCCGTCCAGACGGCAATGCTGGCGCACGCGTTCTCGTATGACATGTCTGACATGGCAGCATACAGAGTCTGTCGTGCCGTGTTTACTTCGCCGAACAAGCAGTCGTGGTACCGCTGGTTGTCATCCGGAACCTCTGGCGTTGGAGTTGCCGTGGGCGCGGGAGTCGGCGTCGACGCAGGGGTAGGAGCTGGTGCCTCCGCGGTCAGGGTAGCCGCGGCAGCCCGCAGTACGGCGACTTGCGTGGCCACGAGGTCGGGCGTGGCGGAGGGCTCGCTAGCACAGTTGGCACTGAGAAGAAGTGTTACCAGCGCGAGAGTCAGATTCATTCTCCTGGTCATCCGTAACGTCCTTGTGGAGCACCCGGATGCCTCGTGCAGTGATGCGCGCGACGACCAGGTTCACCAGCGATCTGTTGGGTTCCCGGGACTGGTCCGTTGGCGTCATTGGTGAGTGCCACGACGTCACCTATTCGTCCGCACATGCGCCCCAGAGACCGGCGCCGCTCTCGTATGCGTAGCGCTCGAATATGGTCAGCACCTGCTGGAACATTACGCTGTCTCCATAAGACTGGGCCCTAGCATATCCCAGCCTGACCAACTCGGCGTTGACAAATCGACCATCTGCGATGACATAGAACAGCAGCCGGCCGTACCGATCCCTCTCCTCGGCGTCGCCTATCAGGGTGACGGTCTTGCCTTCCACCAGTTGTCGGTTGAGGTCGGTGGCCTCCCTGCCATAGCACTCATCGATTTCGGGAGCATCGACACCTATGTAGCGCACGGTTTCGCCGCTGTCGAGCACTATCGTATCGCCGTCGACCACGCTCGTCACTACAGCACCACTGCAGGCAATCGGCGGTCCACTCAGCATCGTTGGTGATATAGCGACGGTGGCCGTAAGTAGTTCGGTCGAGGTGGCGCTGGGAGAAACCGTGGTCGACTCTGTCGTAGGCGGAGTACTGCTGGCTACCGCAGAGGCGCCTGGTGGGAAGTATTGATGTAGTTCCGCGGCCGATAAGCCTGGCCAGCTAGCTACGGGAGCTGCAAAAACACAGAGCGCGCCGGTGCACAGGCACAGCCCGATGGCGAGGCTCAGGAGCCCGAGAAGAGTCTTCACCGTCCGCAACCGGTGCAGTCAACGCAGGCATTGGTAGGACTTGCGAGTTCTATCTCTGGATAGTCGTTTTCGGGATAGTACCCTATTAGCCCGTAGAAGCAGGAAAACCGGTTTCGGAATACGCTCTCTGGCGGGCTGCCGAAGAAGTCAATGAACGCTTGGCGCTTGGGACCCCAGACGACTGCTGTGAAGTACCCTCTGTAGGAGTCGTGGCAGTTGAGGAAGGTGGGCTGGCCGGACGTGCCGCTCGCGTAGTACGTTCTGACGATTTCGCAGCAGACACATGCGTACTCGCCGATGTGGTCGCGTGCGGCGGCGCATGGAATGTAAGGAGGCGTTGCCGACAGGGTAGGACTGGGTGGTGTCGTCACCGTGGGACTGGGTCGTGTGGTCGTCGTAGGACTGGGTGGTGTCGTCACCGTGGGACTGGGTGGTGTGATCGTCGTGGGGCCGGGTGGTGTGGTCGCCGTGGGACTGGGTGGTGTGGTCGCCGTGGGACTGGGTGGTGTCGTCGCCGAGAGACTGGGCGCCAGGGTGGGCTCTGTCGAGGGCTGCGTGGTGGGGGGTATGATCGTTTCTCGTGGCGTCGCGGTTGCAGGAGGCCAAGGCAGTAGGCCCGGTCCGAAGTAGCCGAGCAGACAGCCAAGCACCAGGCCAATGACAAGCCCGTCCAAGAGTCCCAGGACCGTGATGACCGCCCAACCGCGGCTCGACATGTCATCCTCCTCTCGTAGGCGCTGCAACGCTGGTCGGTCGGTTGGTCAAGATAGGGAGCGAAGTGCCCTCAGTGTACCACCAGGTTGAAGGAAGATCAAGGCAAGTTTGAGATTCTGTGAGGAGACCGAGCTGTTCAGGGGAGATGTGATGAAGAAGTGCACGCGGGGTCGTGCTTCGGTTGTGGGCGGCAGGATCGGCGTGGTGACAGGTCTTGAGGAAGAGGTCAGGCCAGTGCGACAGGTGTCGCCAGTTTGGCGTTGATGTTCACACTATAGTGTTTGTGTAGAGTTGATATTGGGGACAGGGTGGTGCACCAAGGGAGGTGGAGGTGTCACCAGAGGGTCGTGGCGGGATAGATAGGCGCGCGGCTACTTTGGGGGTGGCCAGGCGCCAAAAAGGCTTGCTATTCTGTTCGATATGTGGTACAATACTCGTGGAACAGAGTTTCAGGTCTGACGTCCTTCGGCGATGCCGCCCCGCAGGGGTGCGGTGTTCCAGGACCACATAGTGTCCTGGGAGGAAGGCCATGAAGGCGGAGATATTGGCGATCCTCTTGATTGTGGGGACTCTGCTCGTTTGCCTGTCGCGCGGTGCCCAGCAGGGTACCCTGCACGCCGCCAGCCAGGATTCGGTTCTGACTGCGCCGCTGGGCCGCCCCCTATCCGATGCTCGGGGCGGACGTTTGTGTCGCTGGCTGTCTCATTGGCCTTCGCAGATGCGCGGGGTAGGCTGGGCGCTGGCCTGAGCAGGGGATGGATAACTACTCACTTTCAACGGTTTTGCGATGCGCGTCGTGCCTTTGCGTACCGGTCGTGGCTCTTGCACTGCCGCCCCTGGTTCTCGCTCTGATCTTGTACCGCAAAGGGCGAAAGAGCGCTGCGGCAGGACTCGCGGGCGTGGGCACGTGTTGTCTGGTCGTTGGGATGTGCTACGTGGTGCAGGCCGTCAGTCCTTTGGTTGACGACGAGCCTTTCATGATGCATCCACGTTGTTGGGCGCGCGTACAACCTGAGAGCTCCAGTTGGATTGCGTTCGAGTCGCGAACCAACGCCCTGTGGATTGTGCAGCCTTCCACGGGGGAGGGCCGCCAGTTGACGAGCGACATGGATAGGCTGAGCCTTGCTGGGGCAGAGCCGGACTGGACACCCTGGGCCCCGGATGGAAGGACGCTGGCCTTCGCTGCCGAGTTGGAAGGGGAGATCGGGGTGTTCACTTTGAGGCTTGATGCCCTGCGTCCGACGAAACTCGTGGGCGACCTGGGCGGCTGGCCCGGACAGATAAGTTGGTCACCAGGCGGGGACAAGCTGGCTTTCCAAGTCGGCGATTGGGACGCGGAGAGGTGCTTCGTGGTTGACGTCCAGACGGGGCAGTTGACTGAGTTGTGCAGAGATCTTGAGGCTTGCTATTCACCGGTGTGGCTGCGTGACGGCAGATCACTGGTTTGGATCGGGGTCGAAGATGGATACCATGACGTGTACGTTTATGACACACACTCAGGTGAGTCCTCAGCCATCACGCGCCATTACTCATCTTCGCGGATTTGGAGCTTGAGCCCTTCGCCTGACGGGTCGCAGATCGCGGTGGACGATAGTCCCCACCTTCCGCAGTCTTTCGTGACACTGATACAGATGAGCAACGGTGCGCTCAGGGGCATCGAGACAGGGATCGCCATCGACCTTTACCCGCACTGGTCCCCGTCGGGGGATTACATTGCTTTGTGGTCGGGTGGTAACAACCAGGACTATGCAGCCATGGTGGACCCGGAAAGCGGCTCAGCCAAGGCCATAGCAGGGCCTTTCCTCATTAGGGGCGCCACGAGGTGGGCTCCAGATGGGGACAAGCTCGCAGTTTCCGTATACGCGGAAACGGAGCTGCCTGCAACTTACGGCGAGAAAGATTCAGGCATATATGTGTACGATGTGCGAAGGGACTGCCTCTACAACTTGACCGCAAAGCAGACTGTTCCCTGGAGCATGGACGTGTCTTGGGGGCCTAAGGGCATGCAACTCGCGTACCAGGGGGTCGACGGGTCCATCTGTGTGGTCAATTACGACGGTACGGGCTTGCAAGTTGTGGGGTGGGGGAGCAGTCCGGCTTGGGCGCCTGTGGCGAACATGGATGTGAGGATCGCGGACTCTCCGGCGCCATCCGCGGCGAGCGCGCCATGAATGTGTTCGGGTTGCCTGGTCGCTGAGCTGCCTCACAGTGACGGTGCCGGGCGCAAGGCTCCGGGTGCTTCTTGCGATGGTGCAGCATGGATCTGCCTTCAGTGGTCGCGGGCGCGACCGACGCGGCTTCGGGTCGACGGCGCCCGGACGACCCGCACCGCCTTCGGAGTTGACACGTGCCTTCTAGTCTCTGAGGAGCTGGGAGCATCCTGTGAATCAGGCTTGCAGGACATCAATGATCCGGTGGCAGTCTAGCGAGGGTCTGTGCCCGGGTGCTCCCGCGGGCGAGCCCCCGCGCGGCGAACCGGCCGACACAAAATCAAAGCACCACGCTCTCATGCGGTAGTCAATGTGCGGGGGGTGCGCCATGTCGCGCTGCCAGGCAACCACCAGGACTGGTCACCAGTGCAAGAATAATGCCCTCCCGGATGAGGGGTACTGTGGAATACACCTTGTGCGGTCCGCGAAGACGGTGCCTCGGAGAGGCTGTATGAGGCAGCTGCGCAGATGGTCTCCAGCAGTCGCGTTGGTTGCCCTGCTGGTCGCGCTGCTGAGTTGGGTATTCTCAGACCCGCCGTCCTTGATAGTGACGCTCACGGGGATACCGATTAGGATCTTCCCCGTATCCGGGCTGACAGCCTCGCAGTGGGCGTTGCCCGACGATGTCGATCCCGCCACGTACATCCGTACCACCCCTATTTCGCCCGAACCCGCGCTTCCCGCAGCCATGTTCCCCGGGACGACGGGCTACATCCGTTTTGATGTGGTCAATCTCGATGGAACAGCGCAGGTCAATGTCACCGGCTTCTACTTGACGATTCTGGACTACAGGGAATGTCCTGACGTGTCGAACATCTACGTGTCAACTAGGGAAATGGGCGACGGTGAGGTAGAGAATAGGTTGTCTCTCGAGTTGATGGTCGATCAGCGTGTCTATGGATATGACCCTGAGTCACTCTTGGCCGAACCTCCCGAGGTCGTAAGGGCTTCATTCGCCCCGGAGGAGGGCCGGGAGGTCGAGTTCTTCCGTCTCCGGCCCAAAGAGAGCGAATCGTTCAGGCTGGAAGTACTGTTCGCCACACCCGGCTACTACAAGTTTCAGGGACAGGTGGAATACCGATACCAGGGGCAAGCCAGGACCGCGGCCTTGCCGGGTGTATACGAAGTCGTCGTGCCCAACGGCTACAGAGTGTGGACCTACGACTATTGGAGTCAACGTGTGGTAGGGTCGGATCTGCAGTACGACATCGCAACGGGGCAAGTCCGAGCCGCGACGCGTGAAGCCTTGGACGCGCACGCCCTCTGTTCAGACTCAGAGGTCTATTTTCTGTCGAGAATGTTGGACTTCCAGCATCCCGAACTGTACGTCGTCAAGGGCGGTGGTATAGAGATTGTGCGGGTGCGTGGGTCCCAGGCGATCCTTGGGGCAGACTTGTGGCCATTTGAGAATGTCCATCAAGCATCGTTCTCACCAGCGTCAGGCCTGGTTGCACTGTGCGTAGATGAGGGACTGAAGGTTCTTGACCTTGTTAGGCAGGAGGTCAAAGCCGAACGTAAGGGTGCTATTCGTTGGCCGTCTTGGTCGGGAGATGGCGAGGAGATTGCTTTTGAAGAGCATACGGGGGGCCAGGTACGAGTCGTGCGTTATGTAGTAGAGACGGGTTTCAGTGAGACGTTGAGTGCCGAGAACGTCGAGGGCTACTACCCTAGGTGGTCTCCCTCAACAGATGCCATTTCATATGTGTCCGAATCTGACGGGCACAGGGCACTGCATGTAGTAGATTTGTCGACGCATCAGGACACTGAGATTGCCAGAGTCTCGGGAGATGTCACGTTGGCAGCTTGGTCGCCCGACGGGGAGGCTTTGGCGTATACGACTTCTGGCGGTCTACCGCCGCCATTCTGCGACCTCTTCGTCTACAGTCTTGGTGACCGTTCGACGACGTTAGTGCACGAGACAGCCGAGTATCGAGGGGATGAGTCCCGGTTGGAGGCCGAACTCGCCTGGTCTCCCGACGGACGACTGCTAGCGTTTCTTTCAGAGGGGGGTATCCTCCTATGGGACGTCCAGACTCATGGCACCTCTAGACTGCCAATCCGGGGCACTCCCCTTGCGATCATGTGGGCGCTCGAGGGACCCAGGGTGGCCTATGTGTCAGAAGGCGCCAATGGGGGTGACCAGGCAATTTGGGGGTACGACTTGAACACCCTCGAAGACTCACAAATGCTGGCATGCTCCAACTGTCAGATCCAACCGCTGCTGTGGATCTGTCGGTGACGATGGGTGGGTTGGGAGCGGGGCGGAGGTGGGCTCACGGTGAGGGGTGGTGGTGTTCGACGGTGGCCCACAGCTGCAGACCGCGGGCGATGAAGTCGACGGCAGCGATGGGGACGCCGTGAACGGAGGCACTTGTGGATATGATGGCACGCCTGATGGTCATCGCGAAGTAGTTGTTGAGTTGGGCGGCTGCAAGAGGACTGGAGGCCTGGACGAGGAGGGTGCCGGTGTCGCGGTCGAAGGCAATGGCGTGGGTGTCCCGCAGGTAGGTCTGATAGTTGCCCCGACTGATTCGAAGTTTGAGCGCGTCTTTTATGGTTCTCCATACTTCTTCTATCAGTCTTTCTTCTTTGTATTTATTCGTTGTGTCCTGGGCACTAGGCGTAGTGTCCTGGGCAGCACGGCGCCGGAGGCTGTGGACGCGTTGTTGATAGGTGTGCTGGTCCATGCCGCAGCGGGCGAGCAAGTCGGCGTGGAGCTGTTGGAGACGGGGCGGGAGCTGCGCGAGTTGGTGCGGAGCGAGGATGGGCGGCTCTCTTAGGACGTGGAAGCGGTAGCGGGTCTGGGGGCCGGCGTGCCGCGCCTCGATGGCGAGGAGGCCGGCATCTTCGAGGGTCTCAAGGGCGCCGGGCTGGCGTCGTCGGGTTTCCCCCTTCCCTCTCCAGCGTCCGGTAATGAGGCGGCGGTTGCCCCTGGCGGCGATGAGGTTGATGGAGGGCAGCCGGAAGCGCTTGGGGGACGTGCTCGGGTCCACCTCTAGGATGGGGCTCGACGCCGGATGGAACGCACACCCCTTCTTGCCTTTCGCCCCTTCGCGATCCGGTCCACCCTCGCGAGGACCGAGCCCGGAGGTCTGGTAGGCTAGTAGTTCCTCTTGAAGATGATATTGGACTGCTGGCCGCCGGCGACGTAGGAGTTTATCTTCAGCCCATACGTCGGCGATAGGCAGCCTAGGATCTCCTGGCTACCAAGCACCCTCAAGGTGCACTGAAGGACCGCGTCCTTGTCCGTGCAGCCCTGAGAACCCGCCAATCACTCCTGCTCTCGGCTTTTCCAGCCACTAATCCACCTTCGCACAGCTGGAGAGCACACCGCGGCACTGCACTCGTGTCGATGTAGCTCCGGACGAGCTGGGCGCACTAGTCGACTGAGCGGCTTTTCACGAAAGTGCCATCCCGTCGGTTTTGACCCGCATGTATCTGCCCAAGCCTTCCTGCTCTTCTTGAACATCCCAGTGGCCTTCTGTCCCATCCCAGACCCATATGCGCCCGTCAGCATCCAGAAAACCGGCTCCCCTCACACACTGCTGCCTGGGGAAAGGCTGCCCTTCGTGCCAATGTCGCGGGGGGTTGTACGGGTGTTCACCGCCGGATGGCAGCCCGTTTCGGGCCCATGGGTCAATTTCTGCAAGAACAACGTCCCACTCGGCCAGTTGGCGCACGAGCTGGACCACGAACGGCGCTTGCCCCTCGTCGAGCACCAATAGCAAGGGGCCTGCAGTCTGTTGGGGAAATGAAGCCACGCGGCATCGGACCATCTCGCTGCAAGTGGATGTCGCCAAGACGTCAACCCAGGCCTGCTTTGTCGCGTCGCCAACGTAAGCAGGGGCGATGTCTGGTTCAACCTGCGCACCCGGATGATGCTCTACTGGAAAGACTCTGACCTCCTGCAGCCAACCGGGGAAGGTCACCATGAGGTCTCTCACCCAACCCACTCTTCCGACTGCATGCCAGGGGAACTCGTTAAGGAGGCTAGTCTTCAACTCGTCCGATAGTGCCCAGTCAAAACCGTATTCACGCACCTTCTCGTCGTGCTTGAGAAACACAGTCGAGTACAAAACGCAGAAGTCGCCGTCCCAAGGATCAGGGTTTGCTGGACAGACCACCAACGCCAGATCGGGCACGGCCCAAACAACTGGTGGTGGTGGGCTCATCGAGCTTGCTCCTGGTTTCTGTCCCTCAACCGTTTGGCGGCTGCGGCCAGCAGAATGGCTCGCGCGTCCAGCGCCCCCTCCGCCAGAAAGCCCGGTGGCCAATCCTCAATCTCCCCGTAGCGACCGATCCGACCCGTTCGCACGCGGGCCCCCTGATTGCCAGCCTCTGGCGGCTGCACAAATAGAATGTTCACCGAGTCCTGCAGTTCGCCGCTTTCGTCTTCGGCCACGCGCCGACGCAGCCGATTGATGAGGTGATCGCTGTGGGTTTCCACCAAGACTCGGCGTCCCGTGCGCGCGAGGCAAAGGAAGAACTCCGCTAACCCTGCCTGCGCACGCGGGTGCAAATGAATCTCGGGTTGCTCGAAAATCAGGATGCTCTCCACGGGCGACAGCAGACTTACGGCCACAATGGGCAAGATCTGATTGAGGCCAAAACCGACGTGCATGATAGACGCGTATGCCCTGCGTTTGGAAAGGAGGCTGAACTCCGCAGCATAGCTTTGCATCCATTTCTTGATTCTTGGCTTCTGTCCCATACCCAAGAGCCTGAGGGCCTCCCCAACCGCATGTTCCAGTGGCATGGGCGCCGGCTGTACCTCCCCGGGGCGAATGTCAGTTAGATTGCGCGGCAACGAGACAAAATCGACCTGTCTGCCCCAATTCTCGTACAACAGCTGCACTGCCGCTTCTCCACCAGGTCCCACATCGAGTGCAGGCACGCCCTGGCGCACGTACGTCCGCTGCGGCCCACTGCGCAACGGACCAACGTAGAAAAGTCTGTTCTCTAGTTCCTGCCTCAGCGTTTCGAGGCCAGGTGCGAACAGGCTTCGGAACGTGTCGTAGATGTGGCGCCGCTCCGGCGTCTGAGCGCGGGGCCGGCCCCGGATCTCCCACACCGGGATGAATCGGTTGACGGTCAATATGTCCTCCACTATTGCCCGGACCTTCCCGTCCACCTCTACCAGGCTCAGTCTCCATTGCGGACCCTCGGGCTCGATCGTCAGCGCCGGCCCACGGTAGTCGGTCTCGGCATGACGAATTCGACTAGCCACCACAATCTGGGTCGCCACAACGATGCCTTGGCCTTTGTCATAGCCAAACTCAGCGTCAAGTTCCACACTCATGTTCAATCGTCCGGCATCCTGGGGCAAGTTGCCAAAGTACTCGTGAACTGCATAGGAATCTGCCCGAACCACGGCGGTGAAACCCAGCCGCATTCGTGCTTTCATACTCGTTGGCTTGCCGAAAATCAATTCACTGAAATCGGCAAAACTGACGAGATCTGCATCGTACTTCAGTGCATCTTCTCTGGGTCCGCGGTAGGGAGCAAGGAGCGTCTGCCGGGCCAGCAGCAAGCTCTGAAGGATCGCCGTCTTGCCGCTGCTGTTGATACCGGCGATGAGGGTAACAGGCTCCACGTCTACTTGCACACGTTCATCGAAAGCCTTGAACCGCTCGAAGTGAACCCGCGTCAACCGCTCTCGGGGTAGCTCATAGACTTGTGGTTGTGTCAGCTCGGGTGGCAGATCCACCAAGCGACGCACCTCGCTAGCACGACTCTTCAAGCTAAACACCGCCCGCGGCGTTTCGATAGAAGCCCTGAGCTTCGGGCTGATAGCTTCATACGGTACTTCTCTTAGCCATGTCACTGGTCGAACATGGGGGTATTCGATCGATATGACGTCTGCGTCGAATAGATATGCACCGCGCACTTTGCCCAGCCACACCTTGCGCTCCAGGGGGACAGGCACTAGGACGATGTCGCCGTCGGCCATGCGGTGCAGGAATGTGAACAGTTGACCAGCTCTAAATCCAACTTGTTGCGGCGATAGGCCAGAATACTTATCAAGCAACCGCTCCCTTACATCATCCAGGCTGGCAAGCCCACCGATGTCGCCGACCAATGCCCAACCGACGGCCACAACAGCCTGTTCGTGGACTTGAGGGGCGATCTCGCCTCTAGCACCAGGGCGAACCAGCCAGAACATTCCTGTCATGTCCTGTTTCCTTTCGCAGGTTGTCAATCAACAGCCACGCGCTCGCGTGCTTCACATTCTCTACCCTCATTGCCCCGTCTCAACACATCGACACCCGGGGCGAGTTCCCCATCCAGTCGCGTTTGGCTGCTGCGCGCCCACTGTTCCTTTCCACGAGCGTGCAAGTTCGACGCAGCCTGCATTGCCAACTTGATGGAGTCCTCGTCCACCTCCCATGAGTCGTCCTCAGGGAGCAACTCCTTGAGAAACTCGTCAGAGGGCAGGCTCCGATTGACGTACGCTTTGATCTCGGGCAATAGTAGTGCTCCCATCGTCAGTAGCCTCCAGTCACCATTCCCCACGCCACACATCCCGTTCTCCAAGACGGCTATCCCAACACCTGCGAGGTCTGGTAGGCTAGTAGTTCCTCTTGAAGATGATATTCGACTGCTGGCCGCCGGCGACGTAGGAATTCATCTTCAGCCCGTACGTCGGCGAGAGCGGCGTGGGGTCCCCCTGGCTCCGCACCACGGTCAGCGTATACTCCCCGAAGACATCCCCAGCCTCGGAGATGAACTTGAACAACCCCTCTTGGAGGTACAGGTTGGGCTCCCCCGTGCGGCAGTACATCGTGCCCTGGTTCTCCGAGACCAGCTTGATCCACACCGGGGTCATGTTGCTGAGGGGGTTGCCTCCGGCGTCCTGCACCACCCCGCTGATCTCGGGCACGCAGAACCCCGGGTGGCAGGGGTCCTTGTCCGGTTGCCGGACCAGCTGGAATTCATAGGCCGCTGCCGGCTGGGTCGCGGTAGGTGTGGCCGGCTTTTTCGTTGCCGTGGGCGTCGCTGCCCCTGGAGTCGCCGTGGGTGTAGCGGTTGCCAACGGCGCGCAGGTCGGCGTGGGAGGCGCGGTAGGTCCGCACTCGGGGATGATCAATTGCTGCCCCACGTAGATGAAGGAGGGGTTGGCCAGGTTGTTGGCGATGGCCAGCGCCCACATCGACATCCCATACTGGAGGGCGATCCTGGTCAGTGTGTCACCCGGCTTGACGATGTAGAGACAGCGGTTGGCGGGAGGCGGGGCAGGCGAGGTGCCCCCGCCGGGGACCGTCAGCACCTGGCCCACGTAGATCAGATTGGGGTTGAAAATGCCGTTGAGCGCCACTAGCTCGTTGACGGTGGTACCGTGGCGGGCGGCGATGACCCCCAGCGTGTCGCCCCTTTGCACCACGTAGGTCGTCGCTCCAACGGCGGGCGGAGGCCCGGACGGCGCAGCACCGCCAGGGGTAAGGAGCGTCTGCCCGGCGTAGATGTAGTTGGGGTTGGACAAACCGTTGGCCTGCACGATGGCGCTGACGGTGACGCCGTATCGTGGGGCGATGATGCCCAGGGTCTCCCCCCATTGTACGACGTGGACACGGGTGCCCTGGGTCTCCGGGGATCCCCATAGAGGGGAAGTGGATCCCAGCAGCAGTACCGCAACCAAAAGGACCTTCGCCACACAACGGAGCCGACCGCCCATCTCTCCACCCCCTGCGCGCACTGCGAATCACCCTGCATTTAATCACAGGCAACGCAACCTGTCAATGGAGACCGGCGACCTCTGCCCGTCGCTCCATGGCTTTGGGTTTCTCAGGGAGGGCACATCGAACCCACCCCAAGCGAATGATGCGCTTGACAACCTCCGCAGGATACCGTACTATTCGACCCGTTGCTCAGGCAAACAGCAACGATCGCTGCCACAGCGTGTGTGCAGCAGCGATCCAGCGGACGTCGTCAGCGAGGAGTGTCCCAAATGCAGAGTAGATTTTCGAAGACCGTGGCCGGCGGGGTACTGGACCTCATTGGCAACACACCCCTGGTGCGCCTGAACAGGATCGGCGAGGGGCTGGAGGCCGAAATCCTGGGTAAGCTGGAATATCTGAACCCCAGCGGTAGTATCAAGGACCGCATCGCCCTCTACATGATCGAGAACGCCGAGAAGAGGGGAGACCTCAAGCCAGGCTACAGGATCGTGGAAGCCAGCACGGGCAATACGGGCATCGCCCTATCCTTCGTAGCCGCCGTCAAGGGCTATCCCATGACTGTCTACATGCCCAGGGCCGTGGCCAGCGAAGAGAGAAAGCGCATGATGCAGAGCTTCGGGGCAGAGATCGAGTTGGTGGGCACCGAGGATCTCGACGCCTCTCTGGATCCGAGCGTCCACGGCGGCGTGATCGAGATCGTGCCGCGGCAGAAGTGTAAGGAGGTGGAGGCCGCCAACCCCCACATCTGGTGGGCCCGGCAGTTCAGCAACCCCGACAACGTGGCCGCGCACCGGGAGACGACGGGCAAGGAGATCCTCGAGCAGACGGGAGGCCAGATTGACGCCTTCGTGGCCTCCATCGGTACCGGCGGCACGCTCATGGGCGTCGCTCAGGCTATCAAGCCCGTGCGCCCTGAAACCGAGATGATCGCCGTGGAGCCCGCCGGCGCGCCGTGGATCGGCAGAGGCAAGGAAGCGATACCCTTCATCGAAGGCATCACCGATGGGCTGCTCTTCGATATCCTGGACCAGGGTGTGCCCAACGAGATTGTCTGGGTCAACGACGAAAACGCAGTGCAGATGGCCCGGCGCCTGGCCCGCGAAGAGGGACTGTTCTGCGGCATGTCAGCAGGAGCGAACGTCTTAGCGGCCCTCCAGGTAGCCCAAAGGCTGGGCAGGGGAAAGACCGTCGTCGCCATCCTGACCGACAGCAGAGACCGCTACCTGACGACTGAAAGGTACATCACCTAGGCAGGGGGGACGGATCCTGCTCCCCACCCGGCGGCCTCGATCCATTTGCCCTGGTGTCCGTCGCGCTCCCTTGAGAAGCGTTTCTTTGTCGCTGCGAGGCACCGTCAGGTAGCGCGTCTAAGGGCACCTTGTTGTCGCTATTGGAGCCGTCGCCCTCTTGCGCTGGGCTCGCCCCTTCGGCTGCCCCGCTTCCGGCTCCGCCCCTCCCCTCGTAAAGTTCAGAGGGCGTCAAGATCTCCGCTGGACCCCATCACTGCCCCCTTGGGACAGATGCTTGAAATCCTCGCTTGGTTGCGATACTATTGCTTTCGTAGTCTGCCCCGCGAAAGGAGGGCACATGGCCAACGGCGGATCTCTGGCTAGGGGACTCCGATGTTTGTCCTGCGGCGAGACGTTCCCCCTGGACCCCAAGCTATTCGTGGGCTGCACGGCCTGCATGACGGAGCAGTTCCAGGCACCTCTGGACGTCACTTACGACTATCCCAAGTGGCTCGAAGACGTCCTGCCCGAAGCTCCCCTCCCGGGACTGGCACGCTACGCGCCGCTGCTGCCCCCTCTGGCAGAGGAACTATCGCTGGGCGAAGGAGGCACGCCCCTCATTCCCGCGCCCCACCTGGCTGCCTGGGCGGGCCTCGAGGGCGAGCTGTACATCAAAGACGAATCACGCAACCCCACCTGGTCTCACAAAGACCGCTTCGCGTACCTGACCATCGGCGCAGCAATCGAGGCCAGGGCCAAGGCTGTGATCGCCAGCTCTACGGGGAACCACGGTGCAGCCACCGCGGCCTACGCAGCGAGGGCAGGTCTGCCTTGCATCATCCTTTCGCCGCTCAACTGCCCCC
>Ga0307379_10001787_pt1 | contig 32973 bp, 29 predicted proteins | sample UN2MG_FD_202237 | JGI IMG/M metagenome (GOLD analysis project Ga0307379, IMG submission 202237) | Soil microbial communities from Risofladan, Vaasa, Finland - UN-2 | ecosystem: Environmental > Terrestrial > Soil > Coastal area > Acid sulfate soil | place: Finland: Risofladan, Vaasa | collected...
TTTCCTCGATTGTGTGAAATCACGAAAGGACTGCTATTTCCCACCGGAGATTGGCCAGCGATGCTTTACAATAGCACACATCGGCAATATTTCGATGCTATTGGGCAGGAAACTTAGATGGGACCCGGACAAAGAGCAGTTTATCAATGACGACGAAGCCAACAGGATGCTGTCACGACCGATGCGGAGTCCGTGGCATCTGTAAAATAAGTATCGGTGGAGTGGAATGAAAAATACGAAGAAGGGAAGGAAGAGATTATGAAAGTTCATGGCATAACGATTCAGGTGATGTTGGTGTTTGTTGTAGCTTTTTGTTTACTGCCGGTGGGAAGCGCCGGCGCCAAAGTTTATTTAGTAAGTGATGATTTCTCCGCCTGGCAGGGTAATACAGGACAATGGGAAATTGTCGGTGATACCTTTACAAATCCCAGGAATGTGAAGTTACTGAGCAGCAAGCCGGGGACCGGTGTAATTTTGAATGGGCCTACAGGCAGGACAAGGAACATACTAAGTAAGGCGGAATTCGGTGATGTGAAGGCACATATCGAGTTTATGGTTCCAAAAGGATCCAACTCCGGTGTTTACTTTATGGGCCGATATGAAATTCAGGTCTACGACAGCTACGGTGTGGAAAAAGGCCAATACTCAGGCATTGAGTGCGGCGGTATTTACGAGCGGTGGGATGACAACAGAAATCCCAAGGGCTTCGAAGGCCATTCCCCGCGTGTCAACGCTTCGCGAGCACCGGGACAGTGGCAAACGTTTGACGTGATATTCCGGGCTCCGCGTTTCGACAAGGATGGGCGAAAGATTTCCAATGCCAGATTTGAAAAGGTTTTGCACAACGACATCGTGGTCCATGAAGATCTGGAGCTTACCGGGCCGACACGGGCCAGCACATATAATGACGAGAAGCCGACTGGGCCTCTTATGTTGCAGGGCGACCACGGGCCGGTGGCGTATCGTAATATCCAGCTCGAACCGGCCGGGGCACTGCCGTTCTTTGCCATGGATACGGGGACAAAAGATGCCAAACACAAGACTGCAAAACAGCAGGTGGAGATGGTCAAGGAGCTGGGATATGACGGTATCGGTTGTACTGCGGGCAAAGGAGTGGCGGAGATGCTCGAAGAGCTGGATAAAAACGGCTTGAGGCTTTTTGCCGTTTATCTTGGAGCAAATATTGATGCCGACCAGCCCAAGTATGGCCCGGAACTAAAAGAAGCAATCGAGGTATTGAAGGGGCGCAATGCGGTACTCTGGCTGTTTGTATTAAGCAAAAAGCATAAGCCGTCTTCCCCGGAAGGCGATGCGCGTGCGGTGGAAGTCATTCGAGAGATTGCAGATATGGCGGCTGAGGCTGGGCTGCGAGTCTCGCTTTATCCGCACCAAGGATTCTGGGTCGAGCGAGTGGAGGATGGGGTGCGAGTGGCCAAGAAAGTAGACCGGAAAAATGTGGGAGTAACCTTCAATCTATGTCACTGGCTAATGGTGGATGATGAGAAAAATATGAAGTCACTATTGAATTCGGCAATGCCATACCTGTCTGTGGTTAGTATCAACGGCGCTGACAGCGGAGGAAAAGACTGGAAACAACTGATTCAGACATTGGACCGGGGCAGCTTTGATATGTACGGATTTTTAAAGACGCTGGATGATGCAGGTTACACCGGCCCGATAGGACTGCAGGGATATGGCATTGGCGGTGATGCTTACGATAACCTGAAGCGGTCAATTGGCGCGTGGCGAAAATTAAATCGTCCGTCAAGATAGCAATCGGATATGTATTAGTTCTGGAACGTACAGCATAAGCTGAAAGGAGAGTCTGGTATCATTAGAGTTCGCTTCATTTGCATTGTTTTTTTGATTGGCGTGATGTCGGTCGGTACATTTGAGCGGATTGCTTTGGCGGTAGTGAAGGGACAACGGGCAAGAGTGCTGTACGACGTGCGCGATTACGGCGCCGCGGGCGATGGAGTAAGATTAGACACCAAAGCCATCCAAACCGCGATTGACACTTGTGCGCAGGCCGGTGGAGGGAGGGTTTATCTGAGCAGCGGCACGTTTCTGTGCGGAGGCATAACGCTAAAGAATAATGTTGGGCTTTATATAGATGGAGGCGCCGTTCTCTTAGCCAGCAGAAGCAAAGAAGATTATACACACCGAAGTCTGGTTTACGCCGAGAACGTGGAGAATATCTGTGTCGAAGGCCGGGGCACTATTGACGGGCATGGTGGGGCCAGCAAGGAGTTTCCGAAAGTAAGAAATCACCCAATCCACTTTGTTCAGTGCAAAAACGTAAAGGTTAAAGATATTTTTCTTCGCAACTCCACGACGTGGGTACAACACTACTTCAAATGTGACAATCTTGTTATTGACGGCGTCACGGTCGAGAGCAGGATTAATCCGGACATAGAGAAGCCACGGTATGCAAGCGCCCCCGGCCGGAATGAAGACGGGCTTAATATTAATAGTTGTCAGCAGGTGCGGGTATCCAACTGCGTGATAAACAGTGACGACGACGGGATTGTACTCAAAAGCACATCAGACCGTCCCTGCAGGAATATAACTATAATGAACTGCATCGTGAGCAGCAATGCCTCGGCCATTAAGTTTGGTACGGAATCCGGCGGCGGATTTCAAAATATAACGGTCAGCAACTGTACTATATACGATACTCGTAACTCGGGAATCGCACTTCTGATAGTCGATGGTGGGACACTTGAGCGTGTTAACATCAGTAACATCACGATGAGAAATGTAAAGGGAAGCGCTATATTCATCCGTTTGGGAAATCGTGCCCGGCTGTACGACAGAAAGGGAAAACCAGGGGTGGGCAAGGTGCGGAACATTACGATAAGCAATGTTCAGGCGACCGGAGTGGGCGGCTGGATCGAACCTGTGGGCAAGAGGGTCGTCGGATGCCATATCACCGGACTACCGGGATTTCCAATCGAAGACGTTACTCTCTCGAACATCAGGATTCGCTTTAAGGGGGGCGGCACGACAGAGGATGCGCTCAGAGAAATCCCGGAACGTCCAGAAGCATATCCAGGCTGCAGAATGTACGGAACCCTTCCGGCTTATGGATTTTATGTTTGTCACGCGAAGAGCATTGAATTTCATCATCTGGATCTGGGATTTGACAAGGCGGAATATCGGCCCGGGCTGGTCTTAGATGATGTAAAGGACCTGGAGATTTTCGATTTCGACGCGGAAAGCACTGCGTCAACGAAGGCTTTGATATGGCTTAAGCAAGTGCGCGGGGCCTTTATCCATGGATGCAGTCCGCGCAATCCTGTTACAACATTTGTCCAAGTGGACGGGAACGAGTCAGATGAGATTACCTTGATGAACAACAACATGAGTAAAGTAAAACGGATTCTGGAAACAGGAGGACAGACGAAAGAGAACGCAGTTTATCTGGACAACAATCGGACGAGATGAATGTTGGTTTTTTGGGGATATATCAATAAAACATATGGAAACTCTTAAATTATTACGCGATTACTTTCCGTTGGCGGTTTTTACCGGCAAGTGCCTGGTCTTTATAAGCGAAGACTGGCGTGTTGAGCTTAGCGAGCATAAAGACAGCGATTTCAGCAAGGCTGATGCTGAGCCGGCTGTTATACGAGTTCGGATCTTCAAAAAGGCCTTGAACGAACAATTTGTACCGGGCCATTACGAAGATTTCCAGCTTGCATCGTTAGGTGAGCTTGCCGAGCAGATTGAAAAGTATGTGCAGTTGGCGATAGGCAGGAACATCAGGGAAAATATTGAGTGAGCTGTACACAAAATTTTCTTCTTTGTATTCATCCAACCGGCTACAATCCGGTCTATGAGTAATTTAGCGGTTGAAGAGATTGATGGCGGTGTTGTTTTTACGGCAAAGATTGTGCCCGGCAGCAGCAGGACGGCTGTCTGCGGTCTGCTTGATGAGATGTTGAAGATTAAGGTTTCGGCCCCGCCGGAGAAGGGAAAAGCAAATAAGTGTTTGCTTGATTTTTTGGCGAAACAACTTGGTGTGAAAAAGAACACTATTAAGATAGTCTCCGGCAAGACAATCGCAGTCAAGAGCGTGCAAGTTCTTGGAATCTCGGTCGAGCAACTATCAAAAAAACTGAATTTGAATAAACAGAGTTCCGACCAATGACTGACAAATCATCTCTGCTTTCACAAAGCCATATAGTGGACGAGTCTTCACTAAGATATATGCTGAAGTTAGCGGCACCAATGGTAGTGACGACCGTATCGTTCACCATTATGCAGTTTGTGGATAGATACATGGTATCCCGTCTGGGGACGGAGGCCCTGGCTGCGATTTTGCCGGCGGGTTTTGCCAGCTTCCTGCCGAGCGCTTTCGCCATTGGCGCAATGGTAAGTCTGAGCACGTTTGTGAGCCAGAGTCTTGGCAGAGGCGATAAGAGAAGCTGCTCGAATTATTTCTGGCAGACAATATACATGGGTTTAGCGTACTTTCTGTTTGTCGTGGCAATTATGTGGCCGGCTGCACCGTGGATTTTTAAGATGATGGGACAACCGCTGGCGGTGGCTGGGATGGAAGTGATATATTTTCGAATCATACTTTACGCTCATATACTGGCAGTCATCAACTGGTCAGCCAACCAATTCTTTATGGGTATCCATCGGCCAACCATTACTATGTGTGCATCGTTATGCGGGCAGGTGGCCAACGTAGCGGCTAATTACGTATTGATTTTCGGCAAGCTCGGTTTGCCGCCTATGGGCATTGCAGGCGCAGGCTGGGGGACATTTATCGGGATAGCTGTCGCGGCTGTTATAAATATGGCTGTATTCCTGAGTAGAGGTATGAATATGGCCTTCAGGACCAGGCGAGCGGTGAACCTCGATTTCGGCAAGATGTATGATTTGCTGAAAGTGGGACTTCCTGCAGGATTTGGACTGATGATGAATGTGGCATTCTGGGGTATGATTCTGTTTGCACTCGTTGGACGATTCGGCACGGAGGCATTGGCTGCGACAAGTGCGGTGCTTTCGTACACAAGCCTGTCAGTGATGCCTGTTGTTGGGATAGGTACGGCTTTAGCTGCAGCAGTAGGCAAGACAATAGGGGCGGGCAGAAAAGAGCTGGCAACTAAGCAAACCCGCATTTGTTTGAAGGTGGCGTTGGTTTATATGGGATTTGTGGGAATTTGTTTCCTTGTATTCAGAAATGCTTTGATGGCGTTTTGGTCTTCAGAGGAAGAGGTAATCAGGATTGGAGCTAATATTTTGATTTGCGCTGCTATATACCAGGTGTTTCATGCGGCACGGATTATTTACGGCGGGTCTTTGCGCGGTGCGGGTGATACGTTATGGCTGGCTATTGTCTCGGCGCTGGGCTCAGTGGTAATATTGTTGTTCGGTGGCCTACTTGTAGTTATGCTTTTTGGCAAGCTTGAGGCATTAGGGCCTTGGATAGTCGCTACAATTAGTATTATTGCCGTCGGGTTGGCGAACTACTGGCGATTCAAGAGCAACAAGTGGATGAAGATAGATTTGTTCAAGCGTCGTCCTGTCAGCGTGCCGGTTGAGGCCGGAGCGGTGGTCGAATAGAATTTAAATTAAATGGTTAATCTGTCCCCGGGTAACTCAGAAAACACCACTTAGGTCTGTGAGTGTTTGCAAGTGGATGTTGCGAACGGCTCCGGCCGTTTGCCAGGTTGCAATACCAAGCGGCTGAGATAAGTCCACCTCCGGCCGGATGTCGACTTTTCGGTCGGTCGTTACCACGTCAACAATCTTTTCATCGTCGACCCATGCTTCAATTTTGTTGGGCGTGACGCGCAGGCGGACGTAGTACCATCGGCCTTGTTCAAACGAAATGATTCGTGTGGTTTCGTTGTTTGCGGCGTCATAGTAATCGAGATTGGACAGGCCGCAGACCTCGCCGCCCCATCCGCCGAGGATTAGTGAGCAGGGATTGTCACCGACGGGAAAGGTCAGTCCACAGAAAAAGTCACTTCCCGTGACCCGCTTCGCTTCGAGGCTGATTTCATAGTTCATCCGGACGACCGGGCCGGTCCAGTTTATGCCGGTCATGTCGTTACCCATTTCGAGAAAGATGCTGCCTTCTTTTACGTAGACATTGCCCTGGCCGCCGAAGTCGGTAATCGCCCACTTCCCCAGTGTCTTGCCGTCGAAGAGGCTGATTTCGCGCTCCGCAGGACGCCTATCGGCGGGACCCTGACATGACACCAGCACGAAAACGGCAAGCAGCAGAAATATTGTGTATAGCATATTGGGTAACGCACGACAAAATAAGCTTCCGATATTAGTATGCTTCCAGCTCATTATATGACTCCTAACATAAAGAATTACGTTGAACAAAATAACCTTGGGATTTATATTAGACAAGAATTATTTGTTCAAATTGACTTTTTTTAATCATAATTCTGGAGAACACAAAATATAAACGGCTTTTCTGACGATAAGGGCTGTAGAGGCAAATACTTAGTAGGATTGTACAGCGTCTGTTGTTTAAGGGGGTTTTCGATAAAAAGGCAGAACAAGTGGTTAAACATAATCGAACAGCTATGAAAAAGGTTTTGTTGCTGATTGTGTGCGTTACGGTCTTTACAGGGCCGGCAACTTTTGGCCGGGATGAGCCCCTGGCCAACGAGGGCAAAGCAGGCCTGTACGCGAATTCGATTGAACGAGTCCTTCGGCTAAGAGAGGACGAAGTTGATCTGGCCAGGGCTGCTCTGATTATTTCTGAGAAGTGGAGCCACCTTGTTTACGGCCGAAGGTATTTGTCAAAATTGGATAATATGGCACTTGAAATTCGCGCCCGGCTCGAAAAGAAAAATCTAAGGGCCAACTACCACGCGATTCCGATGATAAATGAGTATTTGTTTGATGAGCTGGGCTTTAAAGCGGTTTCAGAGGCAAGTGACCCGAATGATTTGTTTTTGCACTCGGTGCTCGATAGAAAACGAGGGTATTGCCTGAGTCTGTCGATTCTTTATCTTTCGCTTGGGGAACGGCTTGGTCTGCCTTTATATGGTGTTGTCGTTCCGGGACACTTCTTCGTTAAATACGATGATGGGCGAGTGCAATTCAATATTGAAACAACAAGCAAAGGGGGAAGTGCTCCGGATGAGCATTACATAACTAAATTCATGGTACCGGACGACGACAGAAGTATTTACATGAAAAAGCTGAGCAAAATTCAGACGTTAGGCTGTTTTCTTAATAATCTGGGCAACAGCTACTGCGATATCGGCGATACGGAGTCTGCATTGCTCGCACTTGAAACAGCAGTGCAAATAAATCCATCACTGGGCGAATCTCGGGCGAATCTGGGCAATCTTTATCTTAAAGACGGACGGATAGAGGACGCTCTGTACGAATACCGGACGGCTTTGCAAATCAACCCAAACGATGCCAAAACACATAGCAATCTTGGCAATGCATACACCAAACGAGGATGGCTCAACGATGCGATTGCTCAATACGGTTACGCAATCGAGCTGGACCCGAATTTCGTCCAGGCGTACAAGAATCTGGCAATTGCTTACAGCGAACTGGAGATGTTTGTGCAGGCGGAAGTGGCCCTGAAACAGGCACTTATTTTGGAGCCAAAAGACGCTTCTCTGTACAGCCAATTGGCCGATGTTTATAAACAGATGGGTAAATATCGGCAGGCAATATCTCAATATAAAAAGGCCTTGAAGATTAAACGCAATTTAGCTGAGGCCCACTACGGCCTGGCTGTCTGCTATAACAAGCTGGGTTTGGTCGATGAAGAGACCCAAGCATACAAAAAGGCTTTGGCTTTTCAGCCTGACATGGTGGCTGCCTTCGTAGGTTTGGGAAATGTATATTTCGGAAAGAAGAAGTATGATGCGGCTATTGAACAGTATAAGAAAGCCGTTCGAATAGCGCCCGATGATGGCACAATTCATCATAATCTTGGAGCGGCTTATTCCAACAAGGACGATTACGAGCAGGCAGCGGCTGCGTATTTGAAGGCAGTCGAGCTTGAGCCGGAGATGGGTGATGCGCATAACGGGCTGGCCTTTGCGTTTTACAAGTTAAAGAAGTACGATTTGGCGGCCAGGCACATAACAATCGCCGAGAAATTGGGCGCAGATGTTGATAAAAAGCTGCTCCGTGCCATCAATAAGAAATTGCGGTAGGCGCTAATACAGCACTACGCGAATTTGACTCATATCTCGAGAAAGTCATTGTCCAGCGAATTTCAAATCCCAGAATTTCTCGCAATTTACTTGACAGTGACGTGCAAAAGCATATAATTGCCTTGTTTTAAATAGCTTTACTGGAGGCAGCCGGTGATGACTAAAATACAGCTATATCCACTCAAGTCTGCGAATTTTACAAGCAGGTATTTGTGCACACAGTGTGCGCCGTATGAAATATTAACAATCTTTTGAAAGGGTAAGAAAATGAAAAGCACAAAGATGTTGACAATTTTGGTTGTGGCCTTGGGCCTGATGGTCTGTTTTGCAGAGGTAAGCGAGGCAGCGCCGATGGGCACGGCTTGGACCTACCAGGGCCGGCTGATGGACGCCAACGGTCCGGCGGATGGGCAGTACGACTTTGAATTCAGGCTCTACGCAGACCCGGTCCTTAACAGTTTTCAAATCGGAGGGACAGTTGACATAAACGACCTCGATGTAATTGACGGTTACTTTACGGTGGAATTGGATTTCGGAGACAAGGCGTTCACTGGTGATGCTCGCTGGCTACAGATAGGTGTTCGGCCGGGTGACAGCGAAGAACGCGTTACAATCCTGAGTCCGCGACATGAAGTGACTCCGACACCCTATGCCATTTATGCCGAGAACACCGGTAATGACAATGACTGGATGGTCAGTAACAGCAATATGTATTCGATCCCGACCGGTTATATAGGCATTGGGACGAGTGCGCCCGTTTCCAAATTAGAAGTGATGTCAACGGAAAACCACCACGGAATCCGCTCGACTGTCCCGTATATTGCTGTTTACGGCCACCGCACGGGCACAACCGGGACATGGCCTGGGGTTCACGGTGAATGCGACTCGAACTCAAACAGTACTGCGGGGGTGCGCGGCGTTATCACAAGTACAACGCCCGGTATCAACTCTGCGGGTGTCCGCGGTACCAACAATGGCACCGGAGATCAAGGTGCCGGCGTGTACGGCTGGCATGCCGGCGACGGTTACGGCGTCTACGGCGACACCGCGGGTAACGGCATCGGTGTGTACGGTATTCACAGTTCTTCCACCGGCCAGGAGCCCGGTATCAAGGGCGTAACCAACACTACCTCTTCTTATTGTAGTGCTATCGTCGGTGAAGCCACTTCTACCACCGGCGCCATCTATGGTGTACAGGGCCTGAGCGCCAGCAACAGTGGCACCGGCGTGGTCGGTCGGGCCACGGCCGCCTCGGGCAACACTGAGGGAGTGTTCGGCCAGAGCGACAGCATCGGCGGTACCGGTGTTATGGGCTGGGCCTCCAATGGCGAGGGGACCAACTATGGGGGCTATTTCCAGGTCGCCGGTGCTGACGGGACTGGAGTGTTTGCTTTTCATGATTCCGGGATCGGCACGGCGCCCGCGGTCATGGCCAGAAACGACTCTGCCTCGGCTAATGCCTTTGCGGTCCATGGGCGATTGAATAACATATCCCCCGGCTCGATGTCGGCCGGTATTTTCGGAGAAAACCTCGGCACCGGCAGCGCCGGGATTGGGGTGTATGGATCACAAAACGGCACCGGCTGGGGCGTTTACGGAAGATGCATTGCCGGTACCGGCGTCAGAGCATGGGGCGGCCAGTACGGCGTGTTCAGCGTCGGAGACATCTTCACCACCGGTTACTACCTGTCGTCCTCAGATGCCCGTTTTAAGGAAAACATTCAGCCCTTGACAGACTCACTGAGCACAATCCTGAAGCTGCGGGGTGTGCAGTTTAACTGGAAGCAAGATGAATATCCCGAACATAATTTCAGCGAAGATCGCCAGGTCGGTTTCATCGCCCAGGAAGTCGCCCAGGTCCTGCCCGAGGTCGTCAACAAAAGCGATGACGAGGACGGTTTCTATTCCGTCAGTTATGGCCGTATCGTGCCCGTACTGGTTGAGGCGATCAAAGAGTTAAAAGCCGAAAATGAGTCATTGAAAAATCACCTGAGTTCAGAAAACCAGTCCTTGAAACAAAGACTTGAGGCTTTGGAAAGAACGATACACCAGCTTACAGAAGAGAAGGAGCTAAAGTTATGAGACTTGATAAGAGAATTTTGATGAATATGGTATTGGCAGTTTTTCCTGTTTGTTTACTGTTGCTTTCACCTGGGTTGGCCCAATCGGGCGGCCCTTACGTATTGGATTGGAGTACTATAGACGGCGGAGGTGGTCGGAGCAGCGGTGGGCCGTATGTGCTAACTGGAACAATAGGGCAGCCGGACGCGGCTTACAGCAGCGGCGGAAAGTATGAACTATTAGGCGGCTTCTGGCCGGGCGGGCCTTTATGTATAGTCTCGTTCGATGACTATGCAAGGTTCGCTCAACTTTGGCGCAATAGCGGAGCTGGTTTACCCGCCGACCTGGACGGCAGTGGAGAAGTAGACTTTGCCGACTTAAAAGACTTTGCCAATTTATGGCTCGCTTGCTGTCCTGTGGGCTGGCCGTTAAAGTGAAAAAGGAAAATCCGCAGTAAAACTCCGGGCTAAATAACATCGCAATAAATTGCGGGGCTAAACGTAAGTTTGTTGGGTCTTGGTTTATTGACATTTTTTTAGGAGAAGATTGATATGGCTGGGCAGGCAAACAAAATGTGGTTAATCAGGGTCAAAGCGAGAGATGTTGGCGCTGTTCAGCTTACGATGTTTGCATGTGCCGTGGTGCTATCGTATTTTGGCTGCGCTGTGTTTGCTGGCGCGGGGCAGCCTGCGAAGAGTATCAAGCCGATACAACTGCATCCGGAGAATGGCCACTATTTTCTGTGGCGCGGTAAGCCGACAATTTTGATAACCTCCGGCGAGCATTACGGAGCAGTGCTCAACCGGGCCTTCAATTACAAGACGTACTTCAAGACACTTTCCTCGCATGGTTTTAACCTGACGCGGACATTCAGCGGCGCATACTGCGAGCCGGTCGGGGCTTTTAAGATTAAGAACAACACGCTGGCACCTGCGAAGAGTAAACTCATCTGTCCGTGGGCCCGGAGTAATACACCCGGCTACGCCAACGGGGGAAATAAATTTGACCTGACAAAGTGGGACCCCGCGTACTTCGAACGCTTACGCAACTTTGTTGCCGAAGCGAGCAAACGCGGAGTTGTGGTTGAACTGGTCCTGTTTTGCCCGTTCTACAACGACGCCATGTGGGAACTGAGTCCGATGAACGCTGCCAACAACGTTAACGGTATCGGCAAAATGAAGCGTACCGAAGTCTATACGCTGAAGTATCCAAAGCTGCTGGCTGTGCAGGACGCAATGGTACGCAAAATCGTCGAGGAGCTAAAGAACTTTGACAACTTGTATTATGAAATCTGCAACGAGCCATACTTCGGCGGCGTTACGCTGGAATGGCAGGCACATATTGCTGACACAATTGTCAAGGCCGAAGCGAACTTCAAAGCAAAACACCTCATCGCCCAGAATATCGCTAACAAGTCCAGGAAAGTGAGTAAGCCGAATCCTCATGTGTCGATTTTCAACTTCCATTACGCCAAGCCGCCCATAGCTGTGGCGCAGAACTATGGCTTGAACAAAGTCATAGGTGATGATGAGACGGGCTTTGCCGACAGTGAGCCGAAAGCATATCGTCTCGAAGCGTGGGACTTTATTATTGCCGGCGGCGGATTGTATGATAACCTCGATTACTCTTTCACAGTCGGTCACGAAGACGGCACGGAAAAGATCGATGCTCCTGGCGGCGGCGGGCCAGTGTTTCGAAAGCAGTTAGAGATTCTCAAGGATTTCATTAACAGCTTCAACTTCATCCGGATGAACCCGGACAATTCAGTCATCAAAGCCGGAATACCCAACAAGGCAACCGCCCGCGCCCTGGTCCAGCCGGGCAAGGGCTACGCCATTTACATTAACGGCGGCAACCAGTCAGAGCTGGTGGTGGCCTTGTCCAGGGGAGCGTATAAGGCAGAATGGGTGAACACGAAAACGGGAAGGGTTGATAAGAAAGAGACATTTCGACACACCGATGGCAATCGAACACTGCAGTCGCCCGAGTACACCGATGATATCGCTCTGCGCATCATTGCTGTGAGGGAGATTGACAGCCCTTTGATTTTTATTGGAGATTTTGAAAAAGGGCAACTTACGGGCTGGAGGATTTCAGGCAATGCGCCACAGGTTACTAATCGACCTGTGCGGGCTGGACAATATGCGATGAAGACGTTGCTGAACCGTAATAAAGACAAAGTCTCCTACCGCACGGAAGTTAGTGGGCCTGGCAGCGAAGTCGGAAAAGAGTATTGGTATGGATTCAGCATCTTGCTGCCCGACGACTATGTGCCCGACAAAGTGTGGGAGATAGTAGCTCAATGGCATGGAGTTCCTGACTTCAAAATTGGAGAAAACTGGCGTAATCCGGTTATGGCACTTTCAACGACAGGTGGAAAATGGGATTTGGTCAGTCGATGGGACGCCAAGGAAAATACGTTCGAAGGCGGAAAAAGAGCTTATGGGGGGACAAAAAAATATGACTTACGGCCCTACCGTACAGGTGTTTGGACGGATTGGGTCGTACATGTCAAATGGTCATACGAATCTGATGGGCTCTTGGAAGTTTGGAAGAATGGAGAAAAAGTTGTCGAACAAGAAGGCCCTAACACCTTTAATGATAAGAAAGGACCTTATTTCAAAATGGGCCTTTACAAAGGATGGAAAAACCCCAATAGCCCCAGTGATGCGGTTAGTAGTCGCATACTTTATCACGATGAGTTCTGCATGGCTGGTTCCGGTGCCAGCTATGACGACGTAGCGCCACGAAAAACACCAGATAATTGACGCGCAATTTTCAGCAGGTTACCAAATTGATGTGGCTTCGAGCGATATCAAATTCGTACAAATGATTCACAAGATTAGAATACTCTATAAATAGGCTTGTGTCACAAAATCATTGATATTGCTGTGGTAACAGTGTATATTTTTGCTGGCGGTGGATTGGTTGATAGTGCAGCCACCTAATAAGTAAGGCCCTATGGCGCTTTGAAATTTGGCTTTTGATTATGCAGACGAACGATGATATCTTAAGTTTGCTCAAAGAAAAGGGAGCTCAAATGGCACGGCAAGCGCAGCGAGGAGTGATATTGCAGCCGGGCGCTATCGGCGATTGTATCTTAACTCTGCCCTTGGCCGAGTTTATGAAAGACTCTCTGCGATTGGGTGGAATTGATATCGTCGGCCACACTGAATATATCGGCATCTTGCCGGGCAGGACCTGCGTTGACAGCATTCGCTCCATAGATTCAATGAATTTACATCGATTGTTTGCTGAAACAAGTGCGTTTGACCTTGTGGACGGCGACCCTCTAATAAACGTTTTTGCCGACTATGCCTGGATTGTGACATTTTTGGGCGAGCCGAACAGCAACTTTGAACAAAACCTGATTTTCACTGCCAATTGCAGCCACAGCGCGGAAATTATAACATTATCGATGAAGCCGCCGGAAGACTTTTGTCAGCATTTAACCGACTATTACGCACAGCAGCTCGTCAACGAGAGCGCTCTGTCTTTGGAGCCTCGACAGGTTCAGCAAGGTGTTCGTTTAATAAAAGCGACTGAAGCAGACGTAAACAAGGGTAGAGAATTGCTGAAAGAAATATACCTTGAGCCTTGTGAAAAGTTAGTCGTAATTCAGCCGGGCAGTGGGGGATTGCACAAATGCTGGCATCTGGATAATTTCTTAGCTGTAGCCAAAGAGCTTCGTTCACAAGGTGTCGAAGTAGTATTTTTATTGGGGCCTGCTGAATTAGAGAGGTTCAGCAATGCGACAATTAAGGACATAAGCAGTGCTGCAAGATACCTGACAAATTTGTCTTTGACGCAGGTCGTGTGGCTTTTGAGCTGTTCGGATGGCTTTATCGGCAATGACAGCGGGATTACGCATATTGCTGCCGGAATGGGGATCAGGACATTAGTTGTTTTTGGCCCGACTAATCCGGCTGTCTATAAACCGATTGGGCCGGCTGTAACAGTGTTTGCAGACGCTGCAATGGCTTTTGCCGAGAAGCCTTCGACAGCGCTACAGCAGGAGCTTCTGGAGGTCTTGATGGCCTGACGGCAGAAGCTGGTTTTAAGTTATGGAAATTTTACCGGGTTCGGGTCCCCATTTCGCAAGTTACTGCAAAATGGGAATCCTCACTGACGCAAAAAGTGTGTTTGTGGTCCCTATGACAATGGCAAAAACGACTGATTTGCTTCGAGAATTGCGTAGTCGAGACCGTTAGAAACTCTAAAGGTTTGGAAAAAGAGGACTTCTAACACAGGTTGACAATGTCAGCTTTTTTGTTATAATCTTTTTTACTTTTGGATATTTTGCAAAGACAGAAGCGAAAAACTGCGTAATTTAGAAATTTTTAGTTTTGACGTTTTAGTTTTTTTCAGGGTATTTGTATGCAAGAAAGAACTTTGACCGAATTAGCTGAATATGTAGGTGGGCGGGTTTGCGGCAGCCCCAATGTAATAATCAAGTCTGCATCGACCCTTGGCCGCGCAAACGAGGGTGACATTAGCTTTCTTGCAAACAGCAAATACGAAAAGCAACTGCGGACAACCAAGGCAAGTGCTGTAATTGTCGGCAAAGAAAACGCCAGTGCGTCCGTCCCTCTTTTGGTGGCCGACGACCCTTATTATGCGTTTATGCAGATTATGGTGCTGCTGCACGGCCATCGCAAACACAAGAAGGTCGGTATCAGCCCGCGTGCTTCAATTTCGGATAGCGCCAAAATCGGTGTAGACTGCCATATTCATAGTTTTGTAACGATAGCCGATGAGGCAAGGGTCGGAGACGGTTGCATAATTTATCCGGGTGCCTACATTGGGCAGGGTGTGCAAATTGGCAATGACAACATAATATATCCCAATGTTACGATTTACGATGGGTGCAAAATAGGTAACCGCGCAATTATAAATGCCAACTCGACAATCGGTGAAGACGGCTTCGGCTATGCCAGCCACAAAGGCGTACATCATAAGATACCACAGACCGGTTCTGTGATTATTGAGGACGATGTTGAAATCGGTGCCTGCTGCGGTATCGAACGAGGCACGCTCGGCGATACTGTTATAGGCCAGGGCAGCAAGTTGGGCGACCAGGTTACGGTAGGACACGGCACAAAAATCGGTGCACATTGTTTACTTGTAGCACAGGTAGGTATTGCCGGCTCGACAACGCTTGGACATCACTGCGTGGTCGGCGGCCAGGTTGGTATTGTAGGTCATATCAATATCGGAAACAACGTTACAATTGCAGCCCAGGCTGGTGTTATTAATAACATCCCAGACGGCAAAGTGGTGCTGGGTGCACCTGCTATTGAGGCAAACTTAGGCAAGCGAGCGTACAGGATGATAGAGTATCTGCCTGAGATACGGCAACATATTCGCAGGCTCGAAAGTGAGATTGAACAAATTGCTTCATCAATCGAATCGGAGTCTGAAAGGACAGTGGAAGAGGAAGAGAATACTGAATCATAACCCGTGCTCCGGAGCCGAAATACCATGGGCGAACCACAAGACACGGGCCATGAGAGACAAATATCGGATGTCGAACAAAGAATACCGAATTTCAAACAGGGCGTTTCCTTGAAAGAGATACAAGATACAAGCCACGAGTCACGAGATGTGCTTGGCTTGATTGCAGGAGAGGGCAGATTACCCTTTCTTGTCGCCGCTGGGGCCAAACAAGCGGGATTACGAGTAGTTTGCGTCGGTTTTGCGGAAACGGCTGAGCGTAGCCTGGCCGACGAAGTCGATGTGTTTTACAGAGTTGCAATTGCCCGGCCGGGTGCCTGGATACGGAAACTGAGAAAGCACGGAGCGACGCGAACGATTCTGGTCGGTCGGGTTGCTAAATCGCAACTATTCACCCCCTGGCGAATCCTGCAGTATTTACCCGATTGGCGGGCATTCAGGATATATTACTGGCGGCTGCGAGGCAAAGATAAACTAAGCGATTCGATTCTGTCTGCCGTAGCTGATGAGCTGGCAACCGGCGGGATAGTATTGGAGAATTCGACAATGTATTGCAAGGAACATCTGGCAACGGCGGGGGTGATGACCAAAGCACATCTGCGCCCATCAGTCGAGGGCGACATTGAATTTGGCTGGCAGATAGTTAAGAAGCTCGGCGGGCTGGACATAGGCCAGGCAATTGCGGTGAAGGAAAAAGAGGTAATCGCTGTCGAAGCGATAGAGGGCACGGCAGAGATGATTAAGCGGGCCGGCCGGTTCTGTAAATCGGGGGGCTGGACACTTATCAAAACCTCGAAACCGGCTCAGGATATGCGATTCGATGTGCCGTGTGTAGGACCTGATACTATTAGAAGTTTGGCCGAAAATGGCGGCAAATGCCTCGTTGTGGAGGCAGGCAAAACAATAATTATCGATAAGGACGAAACAATAAAACTCGCCAATCAATTGGGCATAACTATTCTGGGGCGCTAACATCTTGGACAACGGTTTTGAAAAAATACGACTGCATAACTGCACGTTATTTGTCAATAAGAATTTTCGCAATGACAATCTTGAACAGGCTTTATCAGCCGGCGAAAAAACTCTGCAAGAACGTTACCAATTGACACCTGTCTTCTCCTCAGATTCTGCCCGTGTACATAAATTCACCGCCAGTTTTAACGGCATGGAGAAATGGATTTATTTTAAGCGATATGTTTGCAGGTCAACGTGGGATTTTATTAAACATCTTGTGCGTCCCAGCCGTGCGAAGCGGTCCTTTAAGGCAACGCTGATGTTGGAGAAAAATGGTTTTGAGGCCCCGGTTGTCGTTGCAATTGGTGAATGCAAATCCAGCTTTCTTGACAGAGAAAATTTTTTAGCGACTATCGAAGTTGAAGACGCGAAACAAATTTATCAATTTATGCCCGAGAGCGCCGATGACCTCACTAAGGAGCAGTTACGAGATAAACGCGAGCTGATGCGAGCATTCGGGCAAACTGTAGGTAGAATGCACGCCAGAGGTATTTTTCACGGCGATTTGAAAGTGGTCAATGTATTAGCGAGGCAGGAGAAGAAAGGCTGGGTGTTCTCCTTCATCGACAATGAGCGGACGAAAAAGTTTTACAGGCTACCCGCCTGGCTGCGTCTGAAAAATCTTGTGCAGCTGAATATGTACCGCACAAATGCTCTGACTGACACCGACAGGATGAGATTTTTCAAAAGTTATCTGCAGGAAAACACTGTAATTGCTCGTAAGAAAAGCAAGTGGATTAAAAAAGTAATAAAAAGAACAAACTGGCGGCTCGCGAAAAGGGACAAATCTTTTGACCGCATACAACGGACCAAAGATAATAGATCCTGACGTAATAAAAGTCTATAGTTGGAATTGGGCTTACAAATCGAGATGAGCTCAAGACCTATATAGCCTTCAAGAACAACCTTGTATTTCGCACCATTGAATGAAAATATTACTTGAGCAAGGTGTGTAGTTGGTAATTTTGTACAAGGCCCTTTCAAAAGAAGGAAGTATTGATGAAACTCACTGATTTTGTGTGTGAAGAAAACGCTCGGGTTTTTTTGCCACCTGATAAAAAGTGGAAAGCAATAAAGGATTTTGCCTACTTGGATGGAGCCGAAAGTTATCTTTTAACGACTTTGAAAAACGCGAATGATCTTTCGGACTATTCAGAAGAGTTACAACTAAAAATCAAGGATTGGCCCACACAATATCATTTTGGACAAGGAAGATCGAATATCCTCAGAGCCTTAGGTATTGGTGGGAAGCTGAAGGTTTTAGAACTCGGTTCAGGCTGCGGGGCCTTAAGCAGGTATTTAGGAGAAACTTGTGAGACTGTCGATTGTGTTGAAGGAAGTTACATACGGGCAAAGATAGGCAGAGAGAGATGCAGAGACCTAAATATGTTAAGGGTTTTTTGCTCCAATATCATAGACAGCACATTTGAACCTACCTACGATATCGTAACTCTAATAGGTGTTTGGGAGTATGCGCCAGCATATATTAAAGCCCCCGGACATCAAGCGTGCAAGCGGTTGCTTGAATTAGCAAATTCAGCGCTAAAGGATGACGGTACCCTTATAATAGCTATCGAGAACAAGATAGGTCTGAAGTATTGGTGTGGTTCGCCTGATGACCACACGGACAGGATTTACGATGGTATACATGGGTATCCCGGCAAAAGGCCTGCCAAGAAATCTGCAGTAACTTTCTCGAAAAATGAAATAGGAAAATATCTACGTGGTATAGGTTTAGAGTATATTCATTTTTACCACTGTTTCCCCGATTACAAGTTTGCGTCTACGATATTCAGTGATTTAGGAAATGACGATGAGTTATACCTCCATAACTGGATAGATGTTCCGTTCAATCATCCAGGTGCAGTGCGGGAGTATATAATACACGAAGGTTTGGCATTAAGAACTCTTTCACGGGCAGGTTTGCTGAGAGAATTTGCAAATTCGTTCTTAGTTGTGGCATCCAAAAGTAACACTTCTGTTTTACTGAAACCCGATTGGATCGCCAAGAAAATATCCGGCTTTCCCAGACGCAGGAGGTACCGGTGCATCACGACTTTAAAAAATGCTGAAGAACTATGTATAGAGAAGGAAAACCTGCACACTGAACCAGAGAACGCCAGATTAAGTGCTACATCCAATGCTCAGCAGTTAAGTCATCGTGTCATGAAGTCAGCTTGGTATCCTGGTGATTTGCTCTTATTCGATGCGTATGAGGCCATATTCAGCAACGATATCAAAACAGAGCTGACAGAACTTCTGAAACGGTATTATGAGGAGTTAATAAGCCGGTTTCATACTGGTAAAAACGACAAAGATGGGTATCCACTATTGCGTGGTGATTGTTTCGATTTTATACTGAAAAATATTGTGAAAAAAGACAAAGAACTTGTTTTTATAGATACCGAGTGGTCTGTTTTGAAGGAACTCCCCGGAGATTATCTACTGTATCGATGCCTCAAGCATGATATTATTAAAACACAATGTCCACGTATGAAAGCCTTGATGCGCAAACATCGAAAATTCACAATACCCATAATTAAAGCTTTTTTTCCACAATACAGTAAAAAGCGTTACAACCAAAATAGTAAGTTAGACAGAATGCTCTTGGGTGCAGTTTGTAAGAGTTAACATGAAAAAGAGAGCATGAAAACAGGGATATATCTGTTTTTAAACTCAAGTACATATGAAACTTTCAATTATTATCGTCAGTTGGAATGTACAGCAGGACCTGGTCAGGTGTCTTCGGTCTATAGAAGAAAATCGGCCTTGTGCAGAGTATGAGATAATTGTTGTCGATAACGCAAGTTCTGACGGCACTGTTGACTGTATTAGGCGTGATTTCCCCGACGTAGCTGTTATTGCTAATAAAGAAAATCGCGGTTTTGCTGCGGCAAATAACCAAGGCATTAAAAAGTCACGGGGCCGGTATTTTCTTTTCTTGAATCCTGACACAATTGTGCACCCGCACTCACTGGATGCTTTAGTCGAGTTTATGGATAAAAACGGCGATGTGGGCGCTTGTGGGCCAAAGCTATTGAATGAAGATGGTACAATCCAGCCATCAACCAGGCATTTTCCAACATTCCGGGGGGCCTTATACCGACATACGGCATTTAGGTTTCTGTGGATTTTCAGAGGTGAATACGAGAAATTTTTGATGAAAGCTTTTAAATATGACAGGGAGATGGACGTAGACGAAGTTACCGGGGCAGCTCTGATGGTAAGACGGTCGGTCATAAAGCAAGTCGGGGATATGGATGAAAGTTTCTTTATGTATTATGAAGAGGTTGATTTATGCTATAGAATAAAGCAGGCCGGCTGGCGGACAGTGTTTATTCCCGGGCCGGTGATTACTCATTTAGGGGGACGATCTGCGGAACAAATATCCGTGCTGAACCGCGTAATTATGCTGACAAGCCTGCTGACATTTTTCAGAAAACATCGCGGCAAAATCACTACAGCCATTTTTAACTGTGTTTTCAAACCTGCAGTTATCCTGGGCAATATCTGTACAATCGCTTTTGGGATTATTACATATATATTTGCGAGGGTAGCGTTAAGCAAGAGAACACGTAAAAAAACCGCAGCAAGAGTTAAAAATTCAGCGATAATGCTTTGGAAATATTCCTGGCAGTTGCTATTTAGGATTTAAGCTTCTTCATCCGGCTGGAGCAAAAACCACTTCGATTCCATAACATGGAAAAATGTAACAAAGATGTTCTTCGTGGAATTCCTGTAATGACCGATGACAATTAAATATAAAACCGAGGAGCTTTTTGATTCTTCGCCTGAACCAGAAGGGAGATGTAAATACAAGTCTTTGGGATATAATTTTTATTCTTATGTCTGTGTAGAAATTGGGGACTTTTCTTTTTAGTTGATGCTTTGTGTCTACGAAATAATAAAAAGTATATAAGCCAAAAAATCTTTGATTTGTATAATCTGAGTAATAATACGGATTGGAAAAATGTGGGACAAAAACATGTACTGTGCCGTTTTTTTTCAGAACTCTGATAATTTCTCGCATCAGGTTCTCAAAATTTTCTATGTGCGTAAGAACGCTTCTGCTGTGAATCTGGTCAACTGAATTATCAGGCAAGAAAGAAAGCCCTTCTTCCAGGTCAGCCACTATATCAACGTTTGGCAAATCCAGTTTGTCAACGCCGATTCTGCCCTGTTTTGTCTTCTTACCACATCCTAAATCGACAATTACAGGCTCGCTGCTGTTAATTACTTTCTCCAGGTCAATTTTGGTTATAGGCTCCATATACATACCTGCCAACTAAAAGATGGTACTGCGCTCATGTCTCAATATTCTTCAGACATCCATTAATCAGGTTAAGAAGTTGCTCTCCCTGTACTTTCAAATCAAATCGCTGAACATCTGCCCTTCCCGCCTGGCCCATCTGCTTTCTTAATTGAGAATCGCTTAACAGCCGAGATATTTTATCAATCCACTCGGAGCTATCACCCGCGAGAAATCCATTGCTGCCTTCGCGAACATATTCGGTGTTTGCGCCAATCGGGCTTGCAATCACCGGTAAGCCGGCGGCTGCATATTGCAAAATCTTAAAGCAAAACCTGCTCTGCGTAAACTTATTGTCCGGCAACGGCGCCAGCCCAATATGGCTCGTGGCTAAATCGACGGCTTGGTTTTCCAAAGACCATCGGCGTTTTTCCACCTGCATATTTTCTAAATCAAAGAAATCATCACAAACTATTCTCAAAACGACATCATCAAAGCGAGAGCCAATTTCCTCAAGGGCGGGTTTGATTTCCGCCAGGTAGGGTAATGTACTTTTACTGCCTATCCAGACGAGCCGAGTTTTATCGTTATTTTCCGGCCCGGCTTTCAGTTTGTAAGCGCAGGTGTCCAAACCGGTGGGAAGTACCTCAACACTGGGATTGTATTTTCTTGCATGTTCAGCAAGATATGAATTGTCTGCTATAACCATATCAGCCAGTTCAACTGTTCTTTGAAAAGACTTCTGCCGTTTACGGCTTGGCCTGCCCGGATGTTTATCAGAGTACATTATCGCATCATCGAAATCGTAGATGACTTTTTGGGCATATCGTCGAAGCCAGAAAGCATCGAGCAAATTCAATCGCTTTTTGTGGAGAAACACACCATCAAAGTCTGCGCTTCGTTTTAGTAGTTTCCACCGGGCCAAAGAGCCGGGTGGAAAACGAGCAACCTCACACTCGATGCCATTATCACGCAAAACCTCAAGGTAAACTGCTATCCGCTGTCTGAAGCTGGCCCGAGTGGGATTGTTGGTCAAAATAAGGATGTTCATTTTGTGGCGCTTTTCGTCTCAAAAGAACCCGGGAAAACAGCTATAAGGTTTCTGTCCAGGGGGCATTATAAGTTCCTGTTTCGATTAGGTCGAGTATATATTTAGCAATTTTTTCACAGTTAAATTCAGCGTGAGTGTGCTGCATCCCTGCATTTGCAATTTTGATTCTTTCGTCTTCGTGATTGAGGTACCAGTTTGCCAAATCAAAGAACTCTTCTGCTGTGTCAAAACATCTCAAATGTACACCGTCCCTGAAGAGCAGGTCTAAATCAGGGACTCGTTTAGCTAAGACACAAGTGCCACAAGCAAGATAATGTATCAAACGGCTGGAATGGCAGAGTCTAACGTCGTTGACAGCGTTTATACTCAGTCCTATGCGGGCCCCACTGATTGCGTATAAATAGTCAATACCTTCTACTTTTGGACGGCCAAAGCAACCATAAAGGGCGCAATTTTTCATGCCGGCAAGCCTGCTGAGCAGGTTATATCTTAAATCTTCTGTCGGGTAACGTTTGTGCGTGTACCTGGTCTGGCCGGTGAATAAAATCTCACTTTTCCATTTAGCTGGAACCTCATAGCGATATTCTATATCAGGGTCGCAACAATTTGGCATGAATGCGCAGCGAACATTAGCATCTCTATATGCATGAAGTGCTTCACCTTCATATGTACTTATTACCAAGTCGAGCTCTTTGGTGGCTTCCACCCTGTGTTTATGGTGCTCAGGCCACAAGTCCCCGTCACTGCCGATAAAAAATGCCTTGGGGGAAGCTTCTCGCATCAGCTTAACGGTTTCGGCATTCAGATAATTAGCAAAAGTGATATAGACAATGTCCGGATTATAATTCTTTATCTGTTTAACCAATAGTTTATCTACAACATGAGATTTGCAGAACCGCCTCGCGAATTTTCTGCTCATGATGGGGCCGGCTTGAAGGAATGCTCTTCTATAGCAGAATTCCTGAGTATCATGACCGAGTCTTATAAGGCCCTTGAAGAGTTTGCGATGTCCATACTGTAAATGCTTATCAGCAAAATCTTTTGCATCAGTAAGAAAAAAGATGCGTTTGGCTTTTGACATAAACTTGCTCCAGAGTTGGCTTTTCAATTCGAGAGAGTATATTACGGTATCTGCAACAGAGTTTCAAACTTGATTGTTATGTTCACAGAGAATTATCGGCAATTATATTCAGAAACCACGCAGATGACATTATTCTCTCAATGACATTTGACATCGAAAGGCCGTCAGGACCAATGAAAGTTATAAATTGGGCCGGTGCGCCGTTTTCTTCTCATACTTTCGAGGTGGTTTCTTCATCTCCTGAATCTTTGGGCGCAAGTAACGTTCATATTCTAAAACCGTGTTGATAATGTGTGCCAAATCCTTTTCTGTTAGCCACCACCCCACCGGTATCGAGACCTGCTCAGAGGTAAATTCACCAACACCAGGCAGGTCCGCCCTGAAATCTTTGAACATAGTATGCAGGTCGTTTCGCGCATGAACCTGCGAGACTGTAATGCCGGCCTTTTTCATATGTTCGATAAACTTCTGGCGGTTCTTGACCCTCACGGTATAGAGCCAATAGACGCTGGAACGGTCATCTTTGTATTTGAGAGGTCGCACAGCCGTAAGCTCTTTGAAAGCTTCGTTATATCGCGCGGCGTTAGCCTGATATTTTTCGATAGTTTTGCCTACGTACTTGAGCTGCTCAAGCCCAATTACCGCCGTCACGTCGTTCATATGGAACTTGTAGCCGTATTCGACTATATCCTCTTCGCAGCGCAGGTCCGTGCGCTTGGACTTGCGGTCGATTCCGTACCACCTGAGCAATCTGCCTCGTTCACGGTCGGCCTTGGATTTACAAACCAGGGCCCCGCCATCCACAGTTGTCATCTCCTTAATGGCCTGAAAGGAAAAACACGCAAAATCAGAGTGCGAACCGATTGGTTTGCCGTGATAAATTGAGCTAAAAGCGTGACAGGCATCTTCAATAAGCTTTATCCCGTGCTCAGCAGTGATAGCGTTCAATTCATCAAGGTCGCAGGGGTAGCCGCCCCAGTGAACGCACATAATGGCCTTTGTTTTAGGTGTAATTTTTTTGGCGACATCCTCGGGGTTGATGTTTCCCGTCCAGGGGTCGATGTCAGCCCAGACAATCTTTGCCCCCATCGCCACGATTGGCTCGTTTGTTGCTGTGCAGGTCATAGCGGTTGAGACAACTTCATCGCCGCAGCCGACATTCGCCAATCGAAGTGCCAACTGCAGTGCCGCCGTGCCGTTATTCAGTGCCAGGACGTTATTGTTGTTGAACCACGGCGCAAGCTTACGTTCAAACTCCTCCACCCTTGGTCCTTCGCCTACGTAGCCGCTCAACAGGACCTCACGCAAAGGCTCAATAACGCTTTCGGGTATAAAGACCTTGAAGAGGGGAATATCCTTTCCCCCGCCGGATAGTAATTTCTTTACCGATTCGTCAACGCTCTGCATAGATTCGTCAACACTCCGCATACCAATGACCTCCTTATCTGACAAAACTTGCTAAATTAGTTCTCAACTGTCCAAGGATTCATCCTTGAGTATGTCCTGAATTATCTCCAGAGACAAAACTTTGTCAAGAATTCGATTGCATTTTCTTATCGCTTTTTTCCGCAGAGCAAATTCCTGTGGATTGACCACCTGAGTAGCGTGAGCAAGATGTATAACGTATTGGCCCATTATCGAGGGCGGCAGCTCAACGGTCTTATAACCGTGGTCAACAAGCTCAAAGTAAAGCTTTTGGCCTGTGGTCAGGCCTTCTTCCTTTCCCATCAGAAATGACAGATTCTCGCGGTGTAAGACCTCGGTTCGGTAAAAACAACATATTGCACGATTGTGATAACGGAATTTGCCGCGTGCCTCCGGTTCTCGGAGGATTTTGCGTTTGAAGGCCTTGAAATCTGTAGCCTTTTTAAGCAGGATACGCCATTTAGGTGTCAATTCTATTTTACCGGAACCAACACAGCTTACGCTTTCATCGTCTCCGAAGTAGCCAATCAGCTCGGTGAGCCAGTCGTCCCTCTTAACAAAGGTATCTGAGTGCATCACGACGAAAAATTCGCTGTTGCACATCTGGAAGCCAAGGTCAAGGGCCGTGGCCTCGGCGTAGCTGCCGGTCAGTTCACTACCGCCCCGCTGCTCAATTAAACTAATCCAGCTCAGAGCTTTGAGATATTCCAGAGATTCATCCCGTGAATCATTATCAACAACAATAACCTCATACGGATATTTGGTAAACTTGCGAATGCTCCGCAAACACAGTTTAGTGAAGTCTAACGTTTTATAATTCGGTATGCATATTGTTGCCTTGCCTTTAACAAGCTCTGACATCAACTGGATTTCCTTTTCGTTTGTTTATCGGTTTCCATACATCGACTTATAATACTTCTGGTACTCGCCGGAGACAACGTTGGCAAGCCATTCTTGATTCTGTACGTACCAGTCTATGGTTTTTTCAATACCTTCCTCAAAGCTAACTGATGGTCGCCAGTTAAGCTCACTGATTATCTTGCTTGCATCGATGGCGTATCGCCTGTCGTGTCCCGGCCTGTCGGTTACATGCCTGATGAGCGATTTTGGTTTGGCCAGTCGTTTCAGTATCAGGTCGATGACTTCCAAGTTTGCCTTTTCGTTACAGCCGCCAACGTTATAAACCCCGCCGGGCGGTGCTTTTTGCAAAACCTGCCATATTGCTGTGCAGTGGTCGTACACATACAGCCAGTCCCGCACGTATAAGCCGTCACCATAAACGGGCAGTTCTTTATCATTGAGGGCGTTATTAATCATCAACGGAATTAATTTTTCCGGGAACTGGTATTGCCCATAGTTGTTTGAACATCGTGTGATATTATATTTTACGCTCCAGGTGTGGCCGAAAGCTTCGACCAGTTGGTCCGCCGCGGCCTTACTGGCTGAATACGGCGAATTGGGGCTAAGCGGCGTCTCCTCCGTGAACGTGCCCTCCGGGCCGAGTTCACCGTATACCTCATCTGTGGAAATTTGAATGAACCGCTCCAACTTTTTGTCGCGGGCAGCTTCCAGCAGCGTTAATGTGCCGGTAACATTAGTTTCGATAAAAATCTTCGCCTCAGTTATTGAACGGTCCACGTGGCTTTCGGCGGCGAAATTAATAATCGTATCTATCTGGTGCTCGTCGATGATTTTTACGATTAGCGTCCCGTCACAAATGTCACCTTTGACAAATTTATGATTGGCATGGTCTAAAAAACCGGCAAGATTTTCAAGATTGCCGGCATAGGTTAACTTATCGAGATTGACAATGAGATAATCAGGATGCTCTGAAAGCACCATTCGAATGAAATTGCTTCCAATAAATCCTGCACCACCTGTAACAAGAAGCCTTCTCATAACTGCCTCAAAAAACGCTCTAACGGCACGTGCCAGGGCTCGATTGGCTCATCAAGTAAAGCCTTTATCCTGCCACAATCGAAACGACTGTTCAAGGGTCTTACAGCAACGCTGGCGAAATCACTGGTTTTACAAGGTGACAGGTTAACATCCATCGTGAGTTTGTCAAATATAAACTTCGCCATTTCGTACCGGCTGACATAGCCGGCACTTGCAAAATGAAATATGCCCTCCGGCCTTTTTCTCAAGAGTTTGCAGATTACTTTGGCAACTTCGGTCGTTGCTGTCGGCGAACCAATCTGATCGTCAACAACCCTTAGTGTTTTGTCAGTTTTAGCGTGTCTTAGTATTTTCGTCACAAAATTATTGCCGGTATAACCATAAGTCCATTCCAAACGGATTATGCAATGCCTGCAGCCGCTTTCACCCAGCAGATGCTCGCCTGCCAACTTACTCTTGCCATACGCATTAATAGGATTGGGAGCATCGGTTTCAACGTAGGGTTTATTCAGCCGACCGTCAAAAACAAAATCAGTACTTATGTGCAGAACCCATTTGTCTACCTCGCGTGCAATGGCACCCAGACGCCCTACCGCAGCAGCGTTGACCTGATGTGCGAGTTCAGCTTCGCTCTCGGCGCCATCTACATTTGTATAAGCTGCGCAGTTTAAAATAACCTGCCCGGCATCGAAAGCTTGTCTTAGCTGTTGGGAGTTGGTTATGTCAAAATCCGGCAAATCGAATACCTTGACATCAAAGCCCTCCTGCCTGCAGATACTTGTCAGGTCAGTGCCAAGCATCCCCTTGCCGCCGAGAATTACAACTGTCTGATTACCCATCTTTGCGGGTCCAGTCATAGGGGATATGATTATCGTGCGGGTCGGTGCGGAATTCATCGGGGTCGGTGTAGTTGTACATCTCTGAGACGACATTAACGATGTAGGCTTCGGTCTGCCCGATACACATCCAACCGTGCTGCACGCCCGGCGGTATTCTGACCAACCCGGGGCACTGTTCGCCGAGGTAAAGTTCGTTCACCATCCCGTATGTAGGCGAATCCTTTCGCTCATCGTACAGGGCTATCTTAACCATTCCCTTGATGACGTAGAAGTGGTCGGTTTGTTTTTTATGATAATGCCAGGCTTTGACAACTCCAGGGTATGTCGTGGTAACATAAACCTGTCCGAATTTTTCAAACCAGGGGTCATCGGCCCGCATTATTTCGCCAAGCCGGCCACGCTCATCACCGATGACCTTCGCACGACGGGCGGCAACGCCATCGATAAGCTCGCCTGAGCTACGTACAATCAGCCCCTCATCTGCAAAGACTATTTTTAACGCCGCTATCTTTTTTGTCATTTAGGAGGTTCCTTCATAACCAATTCATTGGCTCTATCGAGTGATTCGAATGTTCCGGCATCCGTCCACCAGCCTTCGAGTATATCATAAGCCAGTTGGTCTTTTGCAATATAGACATTGTTAACATCAGTGATTTCAAGCTCCCCACGAGCCGATGGTTTGATCGCTCGTATGATATCAAAGACTGAAGCATAGTAAAAATATATGCCGGTTATGGCGCAATCTGACTTCGGTTTTTTTGGTTTTTCTTCGATAGCAGTAATCTTGTCGTTGGATACCTGTGCAACGCCGAAACGCTGAGGGTGTGGAACCTGCTTGAGCAGTACCCTTGCGCCGGTTTTCTGGGAGATGAACTTATCTGCGTATTCTTTCAGATTGGCTTCAAAAATATTGTCACCAAGTATAACTACCAAGGGCTGCCCCTGTGCGAAGTTCTCAGCGAGCGCCAGGGCCTGTGCAATCCCGCCTGCCTCATCCTGAACTTTGTAGGTGAATCGGCAGCCGAATTGCTTTCCGGAGCCGAGCAGACTAACTACATCGCCCATGTGCTCGATGCCGGTCACAATCAGGATTTCTTCAATGCCAATTGAGGTCAGTTTCTCAATCGGGTAATAAATCATAGGTTTTTGCCCGATGGGAAGCAAATGCTTATTCGTTACCTTCGTCAGCGGCATAAGTCGCGATCCTGTCCCGCCGGCAAGAACAATACCCCTTAAATCCATATTCAGCTCCCACGTTTGGCTAAATGATAACCGATTAAATGGTTAAATAATTACCCGTCTATTTACTCAAAACTGCTCCAGGAATCGCAGGTCATTTTCAAATAGCAGGCGAATATCCGGAATGCTGTACTTACGCATAGCAAGTCGTTCTATCCCGAATCCGAACGCCCAGCCGGTATACTTTTCGCTGTCTATTCCGACCGCATCAAAAACATTCGGGTCAACCATACCACAGCCACCCATCTCGACCCAGTTTTCTTTTCCGCTCTTGTCCGCCAGGAGCAAATCAACTTCTGCGCTGGGCTCGGTGAATGGGAAAAAGCTGGGGCGAAACCGCCATTTTGTGTCTCGGCCAAAAAAGACGTGGATAAACTGTTCAATAGCGGTTTTCATATCCACCATGCTAACACCCTCGTCAACAACCAGGGCTTCAAGCTGGTGGAACATGTACATATGTGTCGCATCGACTGTGTCCGGCCGATATACACGCCCCGGTGCAACAATTCGAATGGGCGGTTTGGTGTGTTCCATGACACGGATTTGAACCGGGGATGTATGGCTGCGCAGAAGAGTGTTGTCCTCGATATAGTAACAATCAAATGGGTCTCTTGCCGGATGGTCCGGGCCGATATTCAATGCAACAAAATTGTGCCACTCGTCTTCAACCACCGGACCGTATGCCACGGCAAAACCCATTCGGCCGAATATCTCCAGCAGCTCATTCAAGGTTTGTGTAATGACATGGGTTTTACCAATGTTGACGGGTATGCCAGGCAGAGTAACATCTATCAACTCCGGCGTCTGCTCCTGAGACTGCAATAAAGTCGTTTTTAGCTGCTCAAATTGGGCGGCAACCTCTTTTTTGATTTTGTTTGCAAGCTGTCCTGCCTGAGGTTTTTGTTCAGGCGGAAACTGCCCTATTTGGCTGAGCATTTGCGTGATTTGTCCTTTTCGACCCAGGTAGTGTATGCGGTAATCTTCCAGAGCTTTGAGGTCGGTGACCTTTTTTAAGTCAGAAAGGGCATCTTTGCCAATTTTTTCGAATTTCTCAAGCATCGTCGTATTGTGAATGCTGCGTTGTAGTAAGGTACTGTCAGGATTTCTGTAGTCCTGCGGCCTTAACAATAGCATCGAAGCCCTCTGGGTCGGCAATAGCAATTTCACTGAGCATTTTTCTGTTCAGTGCGATGTTGGCCTTTTTGCAGCCGTTGATAAACTCACCATATCTTATGCCCCGCTGCCGGCAGGCTGCGCTCAACCGTATAATCCACAGACCTCGGAAGTCACGTTTTCGGAGTTTGCGGTCAATCCTCGCATTGACGGCAGCCCGCATGACTGCTTCTTTTGCCTGGCGATACAGGCGACCTCTGGAGCCGCGATACCCTTTTACTGCCTTGAGGATTCGTTTCTTTGCCTGATGTCTTGTAGCACCTTTTCTTACTCTGGGCATGTTTGCTGTCCCGCTTTCCTTTGAAAACTTTCGATTCTTTAAGCTTGCCGGCTATAGATGATTAAAAGCCGACAAGCAAACAGAAAATAGTTAAAACGGTTTCATATTTTAGCCATCTATTTGTTGAGTTTGGCCTTGATTACTTTACCCGGCGCACCGCCCACGACAGCGGAACCACTTATTCGCCTTCGGCGTTTAGCGTTTTTGCCGCTCATAAGGTGACTGCCGCAAGCCCGCCTGCGTTTGACCTTGCCGCCAGCGGTGATTTTGACTCTTTTACTTAACCCCTTATGGGTTTTTTGTTTCGGCATTTAGCTAATTCCTTCAAAATAATCTATCTGAAACAGCCGGAAAATGTAAAACCCGTAGTTTATGCTATTTGCAACTATTGGTCAATACTTTAGCGTGAAAATTCTCTGAAAAATTGAAAAATAAGGCTGCGGCTTTTGGATGGCTCAAATCCAGCTAAGTTATAAGTGCATAAGCCACAAGTACATAAGATGCAACCGACGTATGCTATGGTGGACGTTATCTACGCAATACGCTTCACCCCGTTAGAAATTTCCCCTTTTTGCCCCGTTAGAAGTTAGCGATTCACTTCTAACGGGCTTTGTATCATATTATTCCTCGTTATAGAACTTCTAACGGGTTTCACGAGATACGTACCACGATTCACCAGATATCAATTATTTAGGCACAAGCAATAAAGTCATACGCCTGCCGGACATCGTGCTTGGCCGTTCGATTTTCGCAAGTTCTTGCAACGATTCAGTAATGTCTTCGAGTATCGCATACCCCTGGTCGCGGTGCAGCATCTGGCGTCCGCGGAAGAACATTGTGAATTGCACCTTGTGGCCCTTTTCCAGAAATTCACGGGCGTGATTAAGCTTGATATCCAGGTCGTGTTTGTCGGTTTCAGGCCTGAGCCTGATTTCCTTCAACGTTGTAGCGTGGTGCTGGTGTTTTTTATGGGCCTCGCGAATCCTGCGTTTCTGCTGATACTGCCACTTGCCGTAATCCATTATCCGGCAAACCGGCGGGGCGCTGGTTGGGGCTACTTCCACAAGGTCTAAGCCGGCGCTGCGGGCCCTGCTCATTGCCTCATTTCTGGCCACGACTCCTATTTGATTGTTTGATTCGTCGATTAACCGAACTGTCTCGGCTTTTATTCCCCCATTAACCTTTAATCCTCGTTTACTGATTGTGCACCACCTGACCTTTCTTATTGACTATCGACTATGTTCTATTGACTACTTTTTCAACTTTATGTCATCTCTGAAAACGCTTAATCTGTTTTTTTATCGGCAATTTTGCATTTTGCCATTCCTAAAAACTCGTCAATCTCCATTGTTTTGGTTTCTCTATCTCCACGGATTCTTACATTGACGGTATTGGACTGGGCCTCTTTCGGCCCAACTACCAACATATAAGGGAGCTTTTCACTGTGTGCTTTGGCAATTTTAGCATTTACTTTTTCGTCTGTTAAATCACAACTGCAGCGAAGCGGTGCGTCTTTGAGCTTCTGATGAACAGTCAGCGCATAATCATTTGTTTTTTCACTTATCGGCAAAATTCTTACCTGCTCCGGCGAAAGCCACAGTGGTAAATTGCCTGCATAGTGTTCTATTAGAATGCCTATAAAGCGCTCAAAAGAACCGAGAACAGCCCTGTGAATCATAACCGGCGGCTTTTCGGTGTTATCTTTGTCGGTATAGACCAGGCCGAAACGCTGAGGCATCGAAAAATCCAGTTGAATTGTACCTAATTGCCACGACCTTTTCAGGCAATCTCGTATGTGAAAATCAATTTTCGGCCCGTAGAATGCGCCGTCGCCTTCGTTGATTTTGTACTCGATATTCCTATGCTGCAGCGCGTTTTTGAGGGCATTTGTGGCAGTCTCCCAAATCTCGGCCGAGCCTATATGTTTTTCGGGTTTAGTGGACAGCTCAATGTGGAACTCTTCGAATCCAAATGCTCTATATATCTCGAAGGTAAGGTCAATGACCCCTATTATCTCGGATTCTATCTGCTCGGGCGTGCAGAAGATATGTGCATCGTCCTGGGTGAACTGCCTTACACGGAAAAGACCGTGCATAACACCGCTGGCCTCGTGGCGGTGCACCAGCCCAAGCTCGGCAACCCGCATCGGAAATTGGCGATATGAATGCTGTCGAGTCTTATAAACCAGGCAGCCGCCGGGACAGTTCATCGGCTTTATGGCATAGCTGACATCGTCGAAATTGGTAAAATACATATTCTCTTTGTAATTGTCCCAATGGCCGCTCTTGTGCCAAAGCTCCTCATTGAGAATAATCGGTGTTCGGATTTCCTGATAGCCGTATTTATTGTGAATACCACGCCAGAAGTCCACTATGGCGTTCCAGATAATCATTCCTTTAGGGTGAATGAATGCAAAGCCGGGGCCGGCCTCGTTGAAACTAAATAAATCCAATTGTCTGCCTAATACTCTGTGGTCGCGTTTCTTTGCTTCCTCCAGTCTTGATAGATATTCGTCAAGGTCTTTTTTGGTTGGCCAGGCGGTGCCGTAGACCCGCTGGAGCATTTTTTGGGTGGGGTCGCCGTGCCAATACGCACCGGCTACGGACATAACCTTAAAGCTTCCGGCTTTGCCGGTGCTTGGCAAATGCGGGCCGCGGCACAAATCCTCGAAGCCATCTCCATGCGAATAGAAACTGATGGTGGCACTGTCCGCACGATTTATATTGTCAATTTTATATTTGTCTCCGGCCCGCTTGTTCAGGGCATCGGTTTTGCTCATTTCCCTGCGAACAATTGGCTTGTCTGCCTTGACAATTTCCCGCATCTTTTCTTCTATTTGTGGAAAGTCGTCAGGGCGAATTGGCTCATCAAGGTCAATGTCATAGTAAAATCCCTCCTCAATAGTCGGACCGTAAACTAATTTTGTGTCCGGCCAAATGGTGCATATCGCCTCGGCCATTATGTGCGCGCAGCTATGCCACATTATTTGGAGACCTTCGTCATCTTTGAGCGTGATGATTTTGACTGTTGCGTCGGCTGTTATAGG
>Ga0307379_10001792_pt1 | contig 32871 bp, 30 predicted proteins | sample UN2MG_FD_202237 | JGI IMG/M metagenome (GOLD analysis project Ga0307379, IMG submission 202237) | Soil microbial communities from Risofladan, Vaasa, Finland - UN-2 | ecosystem: Environmental > Terrestrial > Soil > Coastal area > Acid sulfate soil | place: Finland: Risofladan, Vaasa | collected...
GCATAGCGCCGGGTTTTTCCAGACGGATTTGATTTGGGGCGAATGACGGGCGTAAAGTACCCCGGCCCTTTTTAATACGGGCGTTTCGACCGCGATCGGTTTTCTATATTACCCCCGAGGCGACGGCGGCACCCGCGGCGGGTCAGGCCCGTCAGGACCTCCCTACGGGATTAGGCGGGAACTCGCCACAAACTTCGGTTTTGACTTTCCAGTGGATTTGGCAAAAGGGTAAAACGTACTTGGCGAAAGTGGCGCAATTCCCCGGGGATTCGTAGCCGACGTCGCAGCTCTGCGACGTAAGCGAGAACACCCGTTCGCTGTCGATCGTGGGCTTTGAGTATTTCCGTTTCATAGCTCCCGTCCTTTATGGGAATCCATTATTATCCTACGGAACCCGTCATAGGTGGCGCTTCTTTCTAAGGGTACGGTTACGGCGAACGCGTCGGCCCGGGCCAGCGTATCCGCGATACGTACCAGGGCGTTCTCCTCTACGCCGGCGTCCGCGCCCTCCGGAACGAAGACGTTGGGCCAGAGCTCGCGCGCCCCGTCGCCGGGCTCGAGACGCTCGGCCGTGAAATCCCGGCCCGGGTGGTGGAAAGCCAACGCTCGCAACAGGCCGCCGCCGCCTTGTACGCGCTCGATGCCTGACCCGCGGAAAGGAAGCGGCCACACCCGGCCGTCGGCGCCGACGACGTTCATTTCATCGGAATACACCGTAAAGTATCCCTGTAACATCGCGGCCAGCGTGGATTTACCGCTCTCGCTCGCGCCGCACGATACTACGACGTCGTCGCCTTCCGCGAAAGCCACCGAATGCAGTACTAACCCCCCTCGACGATAGCTTTCCCAAATGAAAATTTGGCGTAAAAAGGTCTCGAAGAACGGGCCGCTTCGGCGGGAGAGCAATATCTCGCCGCGCCTTTCCGCTAGATTATACCACGCCGCGCCGACCCCCGCGTCCGCCCGGTACACGTCTCCTTTCAATTCGAAAACGGCTCGGGCGTCCCCGGGCGTTCCCTCCCGGGACGCGACGGTTACGGTCGGACCGTCAAGGCCGCCGCGCCTTTCGCCGCCGGCCGTTTCGAAAAAAGGCTCGAGCCGCCGCGCCAGGTCGCCCTCGACCTTCACCGTGACGCGGAGCCAGGGAGGGCCGACGACGAAATTCACCGGAAAAGCGCTTTTACCTTTCCGAAGCTCGTCGGTTCGACGGCGAATTCTTCCTGGCCTCCCCAATCTATCTCGTGTTCGAATATTGTTTTTAAATAGCCGCAGGCGAAGAATATATGCGTTTTGTCGCGGGTCGCGAGGTCGCCGGTAAAGTAGCCCTCCGGGCAGGGGGCGTCGATTTTGAATTGTTCGCCGTCGTGGCGAACGCCGTTGAGGTCGAAGATGTACACCCAGCCGTCGACGTTGCCCAGGTTCATCAGCACTTTTTTGGAGGTGGGGACGTGAGTAATCATGTTCAAACCCGCCGGGTACTTGGCGCCGGCCCAGCTCGCGACGACGGAGCCGGTAGCGGGGCGGAATTTGTAGATATAGAGGGCGTCGAAGTTGTTGTTCGCGAGGTAGACGTAGTTCTCGTCGGCGGCGATGCCGTCGCAGCTCGAGATGGCCCCGACGGCGTAGCTCGTGACCACGGAGCCGGTCGAAGGGGCTATTTTGTATAGCCGGGTCGGTCTGCCGGTATCGGCCCAGAGGTAGCCCGAGGCGTAGGCCAGGCCGTACATAAAGGGGCCGGCGGGTTTGGGCGACGGTACGAACGAGCTCATTACGGACCCGGTGTCGGGGTTCATACGATATATCGTCTTCGAAATGAAGTCGCCGACGTATAGGACGCCGTCCCCGAAGGTAAGGCCTGCGGGGGCGGTCGTGGGCGCGGGGAACGAGTTAATTACCTTGTCGCGGGCGGCCCGGGCGCCGGGGGGCGCCGCCGCGTACAATAAAACTAGAACCGCGACAACCGTTGGAATAACGCGAATTGCCTTCTTCATGCCGTCGCACCTCGCCGTCGTGCGTTAGTTTGTGAACCGCCTTTTCTCCTATAAATATAGCAGAACATAAGAACGAAGTCAAACCCTTAACGGGGCGCTACGGCGCGCCGGGTTCGGTGGATACCTACCGGGGCCGTCGGTTCTTCGCGAAGGCCGCGGCCCGGGCGTTACCAACGCGCCGGGCTCGTGCTCTCGGGCCGGCCGCGGCGTGAACCCGCCTCCTTAAAACTTGCCTTGCGTGCTAAACGGTTATATAATATTATTACGAGCAGTTCAAAGAAGGCGAGTTCCTTGACCCAGCTGCTCGTTGGGCCTTCCGCAAACTCCGACCAACTGACGGCCCGGCCTAAGTTTAACCGGCTTTTACGATACCGGCGACGGGCTTTTTTTCCGGCGGGCCCGGAAGTTTAAAACAGCCACCGCGGAGCGGCTCAGGGGCGGTTTTTTTTGGGCGCGGCCGGGCCCGGGCGAAGCAGCCGGCGCGTCCCGAGGAGTGGTTGTTATGAGGTTCTGGCGGACGCCGCTCGACGCCGACAAGATGAAGGTCCCCCGGGGCGAGCTGCATATAATCGTGGAGCGGTGTAAGGGTTGCGGGTTCTGCGTGGAGTATTGTCCCCGCGACGTCCTGGAGATGAGCGACGAGTTCAACTCCAAAGGCTACCACCCGCCGAAGGCGGTCAAACCCGAAAATTGCGTGAACTGCGACCTGTGCGAGATGATATGTCCGGAGTTCGCTATATACTGCTTAACCGTAGAAGAGGAGCCGGTACCGGCGGAAGGAGGGCAAGGCTCGTGAAAGCGGACCCGACGGGCGTTAGGACCGGCACGCTGTACCTCGACGGCGACCGCGCCATCGCGGAGGGGGCCATGGCGGCGGGATGTCGTTTCTTCGCCGGCTATCCCATTACGCCTTCCACGGAATGCGCCGAACATATTAGTGAACGTTTTCCCGAAGTCGGCGGCATTTTTATTCAAATGGAGGACGAGATAGCGTCCATAGCCGCCATCATCGGCGCGTCGTGGGGCGGCGCGCGGAGCATGACGGTTACCTCCGGCCCGGGCATCAGCCTGATGATGGAGAACATCGGCCTGGCCGCGATGTTGGAGACGCCGTGCGTCGTGGCCAACGTTCAACGCGGCGGCCCGTCCACCGGCCTGCCGACGATGGTGGGGCAGGCCGACGTGATGCAGGCGCGGTGGGGCTCCCACGGCGACTACGAGATAATCGCGTACGCGCCGCAGTCGCCGCAGGAGGCGTTCGACTTCACCGTCAAGGCGTTCAATATGGCCGAGAAATATCGGACGCCGGTCATCGTGCTGCTCGACGAGTGCGTGGGCCATATGGTGGAGAAGGTGGTCATCCCGCCCGCGGACGCCATCGAGCTCGAGCCCCGGCGCCTGACGGACGCCGCCAAGGACGAATACTTGCCGTACGCCTACGGCGACGACCTGGTCCCGGACATGGCGATAGCCGGCATGGGGTACCGCTTCCACGTAACGGGCCTGACCCACGACGAGCGCGGCTACCCCGATATGAGCGTACGGTGCCAGGAATGGCTCGTGCCGCGGCTGGTAGCGAAGATTCGCGAAAACGCCGACGACATCGTCGACTTCGACGAGGAGGATACCGACGGCGCGGACGTCGTCGTGCTATCCTTCGGCATCAGCGGGCGCGTCTCGCGGATGGCCATCGACCTCGCCCGGGAGAAGGGGATAAAGGTAGGCTTCTTTAGGCTCCGCGCTATCTGGCCTTTCCCCGAAAAGCGCATAGCGGAGCTCGCGAAGAAGATAAAGGCGTTCGTGGTCGTCGAAATAAACCTGGGTCAAATTTTCTACGAAGTCCAGCGCTGCGCCGCGGGGCGGTGCGAGACGCTCCTGTCGCCCCACGCCGGCGGCGGCGTCCACGACCCGGAGGATATATTAAAGGTAATCGAGAAGGGGGCCAAGGTAAAATGAGCCCTAAGGGAGTACCGGAAGCGGTCATAGCCGCCGTAAGCGCGGAAGAACACCCCATCGCGCCGTTCTTGCGTATGGACCGCATGCCGCATATCTGGTGCAGTACCTGCGGCATCGGAACGGCCGTGAAGGCGCTGGCCGCGGCCTTAGAGAAGTTGGATACGGACCTCGACAAGGTATCCATCGTCTCCGGCATCGGCTGCACCGGCCGCGTCGCGGGTTACGTTCGCCTCGACAGCTTCCACACCACGCACGGCCGGCCTATCCCGTTCGCCACCGGCCTGAAGCTCGCCAACCCGGAGCTCACCGTCATCGTCTTCTCGGGCGACGGCGACCTCGCCGCCATCGGCGGCAACCACTTCATCCACGCCGCCCGCCGCAACATGGACCTCAAGGTCATCTGCGTCAACAACTTCATCTACGGCATGACCGGCGGCCAGGTGGCGCCTACCACGCCCCTTAACGCGCTGACGTCCACCACCCCCTACGGCAACGCCGACCCGCCGTTCAACCTGTGCCACCTCGCCGCGGCCTGCGGCGCCAACTACGTCGCCCGGTGGACGGCGCTACACGTCCGGCGTCTGACCAAGGCCTTCGGGGAGATACTGGTCAAGCCCGGTTTCTGTTTCGTCGAGGTCATAACGCCGTGTTCGACGCTGTACGCGCGCAAGAACCGCCTCGGCACCGGCCTCGACATCATGAAGTACTACCACGACAATACGGTCATCGAGCACGGCGCGGACCCCGCCGATACCGACATCGTCTTCGGCGGCCCGATAATATGCGGCAAATTCGTCGAGCGCGACCGGCCCACGTGGCTGGAGTACCAGGACCGGCACCTCGGCGAAATATTGGGCGACAAGTACTACCGCGGCAAAGTCGTCCAGGGGGCGAGCGAGCGATGAGGCGCGAGATACGCATCACCGGCTTCGGCGGCCAGGGCGTGATATTGTCCGGCGTTATCGTCGGCAAGGCCGCCTCCATTTACGACGAAAAGAACGCCACCATGTCGCAGTCCTACGGTCCGGAGGCCCGCGGCTCGGCCTGCTCGACGCAGGTCCTCATCGACGACAAAGAAATCCTGTATCCCTACATCCGCAAATCGGACGTCCTGGTCGCGATGTCGCAGGAAGGTTATTCCAAGTTCGTAAGCGAGCTGAAGGCCGACGGCGTCCTGATATACGACGAGGACCTCGTCGACCCCGGCGAGGTAAAAAAGGGCATAGGAGTTTATCCCATAAAAGCCCAGCGGATGGCCGAGACCGACCTCGGCCGCAAGATCGTGACGAACATCGTGATGCTGGGCTTCTTTACGGCGGTAACGCAGGCCGTCCCCAAAGAGGCGATGGTGGAGGCCATAAAGACTTCGGTGCCCAAGGGGACGATAGACCTTAATTTAAAAGCGTTCGACCTCGGTTACGATGCCTTCCAAGAACGAGCCGGAAAATAAGATAAAAGCCGAAGCGGAACCCGACGCGGAGCCGAGTGAGGCCCAGGGCGTCCTCGTGTTGGGCGGCGGCATCGCCGGCATCCAGGCGGCGTTGGACCTGGCCGATGCCCGCGTAAAGGTCTACCTGGTGGAACGCGGCCCCAGCATCGGCGGCCGGATGAGCCAGCTCGACAAGACCTTCCCCACGATGGACTGCTCGATATGAATTCTCGGCCCCAAAATGATGGATGTCGGTAGGCATCCTAACGTCGAGCTGCTAACGCTTTCGGAATTGGTGGGCCTGCGGGGCGAGCCGGGGGACTTCGTCGCCACCGTACGGCGCTACCCCCGCTACGTGGACGAGGGCGAGTGCGTGGGGTGCGGCGATTGCGAGGCGGTGTGTCCCATGGTCGCGCCCAACGTCTTCGAGCACGGCCTGGGCGCCCGCAAGGCCGTATTCCGGCCCTTCCCCCAGGCGGTCCCCGCCGCCTATATTATCGACCGCGACGTCTGCCTGAACGAGGAGGCGTTCCTGGCGTGCAGCAACTGCGCCGACGCCTGCCCCCGCGGCGCCATCGACTTCGACCAGCGCGTCCGCGACGTCGACGTGAACGTGGGCGCGGTCATCGTCGCCACCGGCTTCGACGAGTTCGACCCCCGCGTGATGCGAAACTACGGGTACGGCGTCTACGAGAACGTGATGACCTCGCTCGAGTTCGAGCGGATGCTCAGCGCGTCGGGGCCCACGCGGGGCCACGTCGTCCGGCCCACGGACCGCAAGCCCCCCCTACGCATCGTCTTCGTGCAGTGCGTGGGCGCGCGCGGCGAAGGGGGGCAGCATTTCTGCTCCCGCTTCTGCTGTATGAACGCCGTCAAGGACGCCATGCTCGCGAAGATCCACGACCCCAACGTCGCCTCCATGACCATCCTCTACACCGACATCCGGGCGTTCGGCAAGGGGTTCGACCAGTTCGTGGGGCGCTCCCGCGAGGTGGACGAAATTCATTACGTCCGCGGCCGGCCGGCGAAGATCGTGGGCGACGACGACGGCGACCTGACGGTCTACGCCGAGGATACGCTGAGCGGCGAACAGCTGAAGCTGGAGGCGGACCTGGTCGTGCTCTCGGTGGCCGCCCGTCCCAACGAGACCGCGCGCGACCTGGCCGAAACCCTCGGCGTCGAGCTCGACCGCTACGGCTTCTTCCGCAAGCGCGACCCGGATTCCTTCTACCTCGACACCACGCGCGACGGCATCTACCTGTGCGGCTCCGCCGGCGGCCCCCAGGTCATCCCGGACTGCGTGGCCCAGGCCTCGGGGGCGGCGGCGCTGGCGGCCAAGCACGTCGCGGCGTGCCGCGTCCCGGACGAGGCGCTCGAGGTCGAGGTCGTCGACACCTCGGGCGAGCCGCGCGTCGGCGTCTTCGTCTGCCACTGCGGCGCCAACATCGCGGGCCGGTTGGACATCGGCGACCTGCTCGAGCACGCCCGCGGCCTGGACGGCGTCGTCTACGCCGCCGACGAGATGTTCGCCTGCTCCGACACCAGCCAGCGCGCGGTGCAGGATGCCATCGCCGAGCACAAGCTCAATCGCCTGGTAGTCGCCGCGTGTACGCCGCGGACCCACGAGCCGGTGTTCCGCAAGGCGTGCGAGGCGGTGGGCCTCAACGCCTACCTCTTCGAGATGGTGAACATCCGCGACCAGTGCTCGTGGGTGCACGTCGCCCAGCCCGAGGCCGCGCTGGCGCGCGCCCGCGACCAGATATCCATGGGGGTGGCCCGCGCCCGGCGGCTCGAGCCGCTGCATATGATCGACGTCCCGATGGAACGGACGGCGCTGGTGGTGGGCGGCGGGGTCGCGGGCCTGCAGGCCGCGCTCGAAATAGCGCGCCAGCATTTCAAGACCGTTCTGGTGGAGAAGACGGATAAACTCGGCGGCCGTCTTAACAAACCGTCGTTGACCAAGCTCTACCCCTCGGGCCGCGACGCCGAGAAGCTCATCGGCGAGAAGATAGCGCATCTCGAGGAAGCCGGCGTCGAGGTCATGCTCAATACCGAGGTGGCGCGGGTCGACGGCTTCGTCGGCAACTTCGACGTCGAGCTCGCCGACGCCTCGGGTAAGAAGAAGGGCGCCACCAAGGAAGTCCGCGCCGGCGCCATCGTCCTCGCCACCGGCGCCGACCTCTACCAACCGGCGGGCGAGTACGGCTACGGCAAGTTCCCGAACGTATTAACGAGCTTGGAGCTGGAGCAGAACTTCGCCGCTCACGACGGCCGCGCCGTCGTCGACGGCAAACAACCGGAAAACGTCGCTTTCATCCAGTGCGTCGGCTCGCGGTGCGAGGACGGCAACCCCGGCTGTTCGCGCTACTGCTGCCCCACGACGATAAAGCAGGCGCTGATGTTGCGCGAACACGGCGCTAACGTGACGGTCTTCTACAAGGACATCCGGACGGTGAGCGACGGCGCCGAGGAGATGTACCGCAACGCCCGGGGCAAAGGCGTCCTCTTCGTGAGAATCGCCGAGGACGAGCGGCCGGAGGCAGTGGGGGCCAAGGCGGCGGAGGCCGTCGAAGCCTACGACATCCTGCTCAAGGCGCGGGTGCGCGCGCCGGCGGACCTCGTCGTCCTCGCCACCGGCATGGTCCCGCGCGAGCCGGACACGACCATTCTGCAATCTATATTCAAAATACCGCGCGGCGACGACAAGTTCCTCATGGAGCGCCACCCCGAGCTCGGGCCGGTGGAGACGACGACCGACGGCGTCTTCATCGTCGGCTGTCTCCAGGCGCCCAAGGACATCGCGGACTCGCTGTCGCAGGCTTCGGCCGCCGCGGCCAAGGTCGCCCGGCTGCTGGCGCGGGACAGCGTGAAGCTCGAGCCCACCGTCGCCGAGGTCAACGACGAGCTCTGCCGGGGCTGCGGCCAGTGCGCCGAGATCTGCCGGTTCAACGCGCCCGAGCTCGTCCAGCTCGAGTCCGGGGTCTACGTCGCGCGCATCAACGAGGCGTTGTGCAAGGGGTGCGGGACGTGCGCCGTGTGGTGCCCCACCGGCGCCATAATGGCCCGCCACTTTACCGACCTCCAGATCCACACCATGCTCGAGACCGCGCTGCAAGGTGAAAAGGGTAGATGACGCCGGCCAAGAGTAAAACTAAAACGGCTGCGACCGAAGAGAAGAGTAAGGCCAAGGCTAAAGCGCCGCCCAAGAAGCCGCGGGCCGCGGCGAAGCGCGCGGCGAAGCGGCCTTCCGGGAAGTCTTCGGCCGGCGGCGCGAAGGCCAAGGCCAAAACCAAAAAGGCCGCCGCCCCCCGCAAGGCCCGCGAAACCAAACCCAAGGCCCGCGAGGACTTCACCCCGCGCATCGTCGTCTTCGCCTGCAACTGGTGCTCGTACGCCGGCGCCGATACCGCCGGCGTCTCGCGCATACAGTACTCCCCGCATTTCAGAATAATTCGGGTAATGTGTTCGGGGCGGGTGCATCCGGCGTTCGTGCTGCGGGCGTTCGAGCTCGGCGCCGACGGCGTGCTCGTTTCGGGGTGCCACTTCGGCGACTGTCACTACATCTTCGGCAACGAGCGCGCGGTGGAGCAGTTCGAGAAGACGAAGGCGCTCCTCAAGATACTCGGCGTCGAAGAGGGGCGCATAAGGCTGGAGTGGATAAGCGCCGCGGAGGGCGTCAAGTTCGGCCGCGTCATCGACGAATTCGTGGAGCAGGTCCGCGCGCTGGGGCCGTCCAAACTCGTGCCGCGGGAACGCGCGCTGCCGCGCGAGGCCGAGGCCTACGCCGACGCCGCGGCTCTCGCCGAGTGAGATAAAACGTTATGGAGGCAACTACGCCCGTAGACGAGAGTACGTTGAGGGAAGCGAACGCCTTCCTTTGTCTGGAGTGCGGCAAGTGCACCTCGACGTGCGTCGTCGCGCGCTACAACCGCTCGTATTCGCCGCGGCGGCTCATCAGCCAGGCGCTGGCCGGCGGCCGGCTGCCGAGCCCGGGCGAGCTTTCGATCTGCCTGACGTGTATGGCCTGCGACGCGCGGTGCCCCTCGGGGGTACGCTTCGTCGACCTCATCCGCGAGCTGCGGCGGGCGACGTACGGCGCCGAGTTCGCCGGCAACTGCAGCCACGGCGGCGCGATGCAGTCGCTGATGAAGCTCATGACCGCGGCGGAGTTGAATCAGGACCGCCTGGCCTGGGTGACCGAAGACCTCAAGACGGCCGACGAGGGCGACGTGGCGCTCTTCGTGGGGTGCGCGCCGTACTTCGACGCCTTCTTCACCGAGCTCGAGGTGGACACGTTGGAGGGGGCCAAAAGCGCGATCAAGCTCCTTAATGCCCTCGGCATCGCGCCGGCCCTGCTACCCGACGAGCGGTGCTGCGGCCACGACTTGCTGTGGGGCGGCGACGTCGAACATTTCGAGAAGCTCGCCCGCAAGAACGTGGAACTCCTGAAGGCGAAGGGCGTGAAGACGGTCATCTTCAATTGCCCGGAGTGCTACTATACGTTCAAGGCCGACTATCCGGAGGTCGTCGCCGGCCTCCCGTTCGAAGTCAAACACCTCAGCGAATTCATGGCGGAACGCGCCGGCGAGTTGGACTTCGACGCGGGCGAGGCGGAGAAGGTCACGTTCCAGGACCCGTGCCGGCTGGCGCGCTTCGCGGGCGTGGTCGAGGCGCCGCGGGAGGTCCTGGCGGCGGCGGGCGTCGAGCTGGCGGAGATGCCGCGCTCGGGGAAGGGCGCGGTATGCTGCGCCGGCAACGGCTGGCTAAACTGCGACCGCTTCTCGAAGGAGGTCCAGCTCGAGCGGCTGCGCGAGGCCCGCGCCACGGGGGCGACGACGCTTATTACGGCCTGCCCCAAGTGCGAAATCCACTTCCGCTGCGCCATGAACGACCCCAACCTGGGTGACGAGATTAAGATGGAGATACGCGACCTCGCCTCGGCGGTGGCGTCGCGGTTAAGAGGCGCGGGGAAAAGATAGGTACGGCGGATTCGGACGATAATGACGGCGTCGGCGCACCGGGGAAATCCCGGAGAGGCGCCGGGAAACAAAAGGATACCTAAATGCAACTCCGGGACGCGTTTGTAAAACAAGGTAAATGGTTATTTAAGTGGAGGAGTTACATACCGTTATTGATTATTTTTATTGCCCTGCCCGCGTTCTGGGATACCGTATTCCCTAGTAGCGACGGTAGTTTCGGTTTCGAAGATGTATGGGAATTAATTTGCTTAGCGGTCGCGGTTTTCGGGTTGGCCGTTCGCGTTTATACCATCGGCCACGTCCCGGAGGGAACTTCCGGTAGGAATACGAGCGTACAACGCGCGGACGGGTTAAATACCACCGGGATTTACTCTTTGGTCAGGCATCCGCTTTACCTGGGGAATTTCTTTATATGGCTCGGGATTTCGATGTTCGTACGTTGCTGGTGGTTAAGTTTTATATTCATTATTTTATTCATATTGTTTTACGAAAGAATTATTTTTATGGAGGAAGAATACCTGAGAACTAAATTCGGGAAGGTATGGCAAGAATGGGCGGCCCGCACGCCGATGTTCCTCCCGCGGTTTAAAAACTTTGAACCGCCTACTCTCCCGTTCTCGATACGGAGCGTTTTAAGTAAGGAAAACCATATACTTGTCAACATCATCCTTGTATTTGCGTTTCTGGAGGTCGTCGAGGAGTTATTAGCGAAACATAGGTTCGAGCTGGATTTGGGGTGGATAATCGCCGTCGTATGCGGTTTTACAATATGGGCTACTTTGAGGGTCCTGAAGAAAATAACCGCTATCCTTAACGTCGAGGGGCGGTAATCAGCCGGAACGATTCGGAATGAAAGCCGAACCAGAGCAACCCAAGCGAAATCCCTACCCCTGGGAAAGGGGGTGACGATTATGTCCAACGAGGAAAAGAAAGCGGCGGTCGCGACGGGCGAGGAGTTGCGCGTCGGCGTCTTCGTGTGCGACTGCGGCCTGAACATCGCCGGCACGGTGGATACCGAAGCGGTAACCGAGTACGCGAAGACGCTGCCCGGCGTCGTCGCGGTCGTCCGCAACCGCTACACCTGCGCCGACCCGGGCCAGAACGAGATTAAAAACGCCATACGCGAGCACGACCTGAACCGCGTCGTCGTAGCCTCCTGCACGCCGCTCATGCACGAGCCGACCTTCCGCGCGTGCGTCGCCGGCGAGGGCCTGAACCCGTACCTGATGGAGATGGCCAACCTGCGCGAGCACTGCTCGTGGGTGCACGGGAACGACAAGGAGGGCGCGACGGCGAAGGCCAAGGACCTGGTCAAGAGCGCCGTGGCGAGGGCGGGACGGCTGCAGCCCCGCGAGGAGACGCGCCACCCGGTTACGCAGGCCGCGCTCGTCGTGGGCGGCGGCGTCGCCGGCATCCAGGCCTCGCTCGACCTGGCGGACGCCGGCTACCAGGTATACCTGGTCGAGAAGGAGCCGTCCATCGGCGGCATCATGGCCGCGCTCGACAAAACGTACCCCACCATGGACTGCTCGATATGAATACTCGGTCCTAAAATGATGGATGTCGGTAGGCATCCCAGGGTCGAGTTGATGGCTTACAGCGAAGTAGAGGAAGTAGCAGGGTACGTCGGCAACTTCAAGGTCAAGGTGCGCAAGAAGGCGCGCTACGTTCGCGAGGACGATTGCAACTCCTGCGCCGAGTGCGCCGAGGTGTGCCCGGTCGTCGTCCCGGACGAGTTCCAGATGGGCCTGTCGTCGCGCAAGGCGGTGTACCTGCCGTTCCCGCAGGCGGTGCCGGCGTCGTACGTCATCGACATGGAGGCCTGTCTGGGGACGAACCCCATCGCGTGCGGAAAGTGCGAGGAGGCCTGCGAGAAGGTCTGTATCGACTACGACATGAAGGACGAGGTCGTCGAGCTGGAGGTGGGCGTGGTCGTCGTCGCCACCGGCATGGACGTCTACGACCCCACCGAGCTGGACGAGTACTGCTACACCCGCTACGACAACGTCATCACGTCGATGGAGTTCGAGCGGCTTATATGCGCGGGCGGCGCGACGGAGGGCCACTTCGTCCGCCCCTCGGACCACGGCGTGCCCGGGCGCATCGCGTTCATCCAGTGCGTGGGCTCGCGCAACAACGCCGGCGACAAGGGCAACCGCTACTGCTCCAACGTCTGCTGCATGAACACCGTCAAGGATACTCTCTTATTGCGGGACCATTACCCCGATTGCGAATGCACGGTGTTCTATATGGACATCCGCGCCTTCGGCAAAGGCTTCGAGGACCTCTACATGCGTTCGCGGGAGGAGGGCGTCAAGTACATCCGCGGCCTGCCGGGCGAAATCCGCCAGGACCCGGAGGCCAAGAACCTCTTCCTCACCGCCGAGAACACGCTCACCGGCGAGGTGCGCGAGTACGAGTTCGACATGGTCGTCCTCTCGGTGGGCGTCATCCCGCGGCAGGACAGCCCCCTTATAAAGAAACTCTTCTCGCTGTCCACCACCGGCGACGGCTTCTTCATGGAGGCCCACCCCAAGCTCAAGCCGGTGGATACGCCGACGCGCGGCGTCTACATCTGCGGCTGCGCCGAATCCCCCAAGGACGTCAAGGACTCGGTGACGCAGGCTTCCGCGGCCGCGGCCCGGGCCATGACCATCCTCAACGCCGGCTACGTAACGGCGGAGGCCATCACGGCGGCCATCGACCCGGCGCGCTGCACCGGCTGCGGCCTGTGCGCCCAGGTGTGCCCGTTCAACGCCGTCGAGGTCGACCCCGAGAAGAAGACCGCCCGGATAATCTCGGCGATGTGCATGGGCTGCGGCAACTGCGCCGCGACGTGCAACCAGGGCGCGGTGACGATGGGCCACTTCACCGACGACCAGTACTACGCCCAGATCGACGCGCTGCTCGACGAGAACGCGGCCGAAAAGGTGTTCACTTTCGCCTGCAACTGGTGCTCGTACGCCGGCGCCGACAACGCCGGCATCTCGCGGCTGCAGTACCCGGCCTCGTCGCGCCTGGTACGGACGATGTGCTCCGCCCGCGTTACGGAGGACTTCGTCCTCTACGCGTTCATGAAGGGCGCGCCCATCGTGCTGGTTTCGGGCTGCCACTTCGCCGACTGCCACTACATCGACGCCAACCGCCAGACCGTCAAGCGCGTTTACCGGCTGTGGGACAAGCTGGAGAAGCTGGGCATCCGCCCCGAGCGATTGCAGCTGGAGTGGATAAGCGCCGCCGAGGGCCAGAAGTTCGCCCGCGTCATGCGCGGCGTGGAGGAGATGCGCCGGCAGGTCACGGCCGAGGAGGTCGAACACACCAAGAAGGTCCTGGCCGAGGAGTGGGAGAAGAAGCTCGCGCGCGAGGCCAAGCGTAAGAAGAAAGCGGAGGCGGATGAGTCAAGAGACGAAGTTCAAGTGTCTTAAGTGCGGCCACGAGTACGTCGAGAAGTACGCGCCCGACGACGACGTCGAACGGTCGTGCCCCAAGTGCCGCTCCAACAGCGTCCGCCCCGAAAAGCCGAAGAAGGCCGATGCCGCCGAAGAAAAATAACGACGAGAAGCGCCTCGAGCCGACGGTGACGCTCGACTTCGAGTTTAAGAAGCAGCTCGAGAAAATAGTCGACGGCACGCTGGTCAATTATTGCTACCAGTGCGGCGCGTGCGTCGGCGACTGCCCCAGCGCGCGCTACGTCGAGGGCTTCAACCCGCGCGAGATTATGCTGAAGGTCCTCTACGGCTTCGCCGAGGAGCTGGTGGGGCCGGCCTCGCCGGTGTGGTACTGCACCAACTGCTATAACTGCTACGAGCGCTGTCCGCAGAACGTCAAGCCGGTGGAGATAATCATCGCCGTCAAGAACCTCATGGCGCGCCGCGGCATCTATCCGGAGAAGGCGCAGGTGGGCGACCTGGTCGATATGGTTTTGGAGACCGGCCGGACCGCTCCCGTGACGGCGATGACGACGAAGCTCCGCGAGGAGCTGGGGCTGCCGCCGCTCGAGGCCGTAGACACCGACGAGCTGAAAAAAATATTGGAGTAACGCGGTCGCGCGAGACTTATGACGGACGCCCAACCCAAGAAATTCGCCTTCTTCCCGGGGTGCCTCATCCCGGTGCGGTACCCGCAGATGGAGGCCGCCATTCGCAAGACGCTGCCCAAGGTCGGCGTCGAGATCGTCGACCTGCCGGGGTTCACGTGCTGCCCGGACCCGATCTACTTCAAGTCGTACGACAAGCTGGCGTGGCTCACCGTCGCCGCGCGCAACCTGGCCGTGGCGGAGGAGGCCGGCCTCAACCTCTTCACCATCTGCTCGGGTTGCACCGCGACGCTGTCCGAGACGTACCAACAGTTGAATACGAACAAGAACCTGAAGGATGAGGTCAACGAGCGGCTCGCCCGCGTGGGCAGGGAGTACAAGGGGACGTCGACCATACGGCACGTCGCGACGGTCGTTCGCGACGAGGTGGGCGTCGAAGCGGTGGCGGCGTCGGTGGTGCGGCCGCTGGAGGGCCTGCGCGTCGCCATCCACTACGGCTGCCACCTCCTCAAGCCGTCGCACATCATGAAGGTGGACGACCCCGACGACCCGCACATCCTGGACGACCTGGTGGCCGCGCTCGGCGCGACGCCCGTCCGCCACGACGAGTGGATCCTGTGCTGCGGCAAGGCCTGCAAGCACGAGACGGCGCCGTCGGAGATGATGTACGAGCTGCTGAAGTCGGTGGCCGCGGCGAAGGCGGATGTCCTCGGGGTGGTGTGTCCGTCGTGCTTTAACGAGTTCGACCTGGGCCAGCTCCGCCTCGCCCGGGAGCACGACGACGAGAGCCTCAAGACCCCCGCCGTTTACTATTTCCAGTTATTGGGGCTGGCGCAGGGCCTGACGCTGGAAGACGTCGGCCTCCACCGGCACAAGGTCAAGGCGCCGGCGCTGGAGAAGTACGCCGCCGCCGCGGTGTAGCCTAAAACCCGGCACATAAATTAAAAGGCCGCCCGACGGGCGGCTTTTCGTTTGGGTTTCCTCTCGCGCTAGGTTACTTTCGCGAGCACCGATTGTATCTCGCCCGCCACTTTGGCCGTCGTGCGCTCGAACGCGTCCTTGACTTGAAGTCCCCGCTCTCCCGGCGCTTCCCCCTCGAAGCCCAGGATCTCGCCCACCACGTCGGCGTGCTCGAAGTCGAGGTTGTCGTCCAGGCACACGGTAAGGCGGTAGACGTCGCGCAGGTTTTTGAGAAAGCACATGGAGTTGTACAGCGACCGGAGCTCCAGGCCGGCCTGCGGGTATACCCTGCCGATGCCGTCCAGGATGCGGGAGGTGATGGGGTCGCGGATGCCGAAGCGCGCTTTACAGATGAGGATGGCCATGACGATGTCGCGGAGGCCGCCGACGCACTCCTTGACGTTGTTGGGGAGGAAGACCTCGCCCACCGCCTTTTGCCGCGACGCCATCTCGCGCTTCATATCCGCGATGTACTCGTCGGCGCGGGCGAAGATGACCGGCTTGATGATGCGTTCGTGGATATCTTCCTCGAAGGTGGAGGTGCCGACGACGAGCCGCGACTCGAGGAGCTGCGATTTCTCGATGAAGTCGGTCTCGTTCTCGCGGCGGAAGAAGGCCTCGAGCTGGCTCAACGGGATGACGTAGCTGCCGAAGTGCTCCAGGAAGCGGAAGTGGGGCATCATACCGCGCTTGCAGATTTCGGAGCTCATAGCCGAGATAACGGCGCCGCCCAACTCCTGTAACTTTTCGTCGTCGGTGTCTATCAGCACGATGAGGTCGTAGTCGTCGTTGAAGGCCCACTCGCGGGCGTGGCCGCCGGCGGCGTAAATAGCCATCAAGTCGAACGAGGTAACCCACCGGCCGTATTCTTCGGCCAGCTCTTCCCGGCAGGCGTCGAAGAGGTAGTTGAGGTATTCGTCCGAGAACTCGGTGTACTGGGCGTTGGTCTCCTCGATGGTGGCGCCGTTCAGGGTCATCAATCCGATCCGCAGCAGCTCGAGGTCGTAGTAATCGCCCAGCAGCTCCTTCTTCGCCGCGGGCGAGGGGACGATGGCGGCCTCGGCCAGTATCCCCTGCGACTTGTCGGCCATCGCGTCCGGGTCGTCGAGCAGGTACAGGCAATCCGGGTATTTTTTCAAGACGGCCTGCAGGTACCGGCGCAGGTACGCCGAGCCGTAATACCGCAGCCGGCACAGGCCGCGCAGCGCCGCCGCGGCCGGCTTGAGCGAGGGGACCCTCACCTCGCGCGATACGAGCTCCATAAACCGCTTGGCGGTATCGTAGTCGACTTCGGCCAGGTAGCGATTCAGGAGAACCGGGTGGGTGGCGAAGATGCGGGCCGCTTCGCGCGCGGGGTTGTAGAAGGTCTCGAACTCGCGGAGGAAAGCCGCGCCCATGGCGTCGAACAGCTCGCCCGCGTCCACCTCGTCGCGATTTTCGCCCAGCAGGACCAGCAGTTTAATGAATAGTTCGGCGTTGCGCTTGACGAGGCCGACGAGTTCGTTGACGCGCCGTTCGCGTTTTTCCGGCGGGAGGCCGTTGAAGTCGGCGACCAGCGCGCGGAGGAGCTTCTTATCGGAGGCCACCAGCAGCTCGAAGACGTCGTCCCAGAAGGCGGCCCGTACCAGGAACCGTATCAATTTCAACATCCGGTTTAAAAGCTGCCCCGGCGGCCTGGATGTCGTCGACGCCAGCTCCAGGAAGACGGAGGAGTTACGCAGGTTCTCTTCCACCTCTTGGGCCAAATCCTCCGCTACGGCGCGCACTTTGTCCACCGAGTCGTAATAGTGGACCAGCAGCGTTTCCTCCGGGCCCACGGCGCCGCGCTGGCGGTAGCCCATGGCGGCGGCCACGCGGGCCAGGTTCTCGGCCATGACCGGCGTGTCGAGTATGATAACTTCGTCCTGGACGACGAGGAGTTGGTAGAGGTAGCGGAGCACTTCGAAGAAGATGAGGCCGTCCTCGAGGACGTCGTTCTTTTCGGCGTTCCAGGGTTCGATGTCGGAGAGGCGCTTCAGGTTATGCCATACGTTGGGCTCGCGGAGGCCGTGGATGGTGCGCTTGATGTGGACCAGGCTCTTGATGACGCGCAGCGCGTCCTCCTTGGGGACGATGCGGTCGCTCTCGTAGTCGCGGCGAACGAGCGCCACCGCGTCGCCCAGCGCGCCGCGGACGAAGCCCTCGTGGTAGATTTTGTCGGCGCCGCTGTCCGCGTAATAGCGTTCGGTTATCTCTTCCCGCAGCCGGTCGAAGAGCGCGCGGTCGCCGTAGAGCGGCTCGGCGTTCAACAGCTCCGAGATGACGATGTAATCTCCCGGATGGGTTTCCGCGTATTCCCGGTACTCGGAAAGCGACGTCGCGAAGCTCTCCGGCGAGACGTTCTCCGAGAGGTAGAAGTGGAAGCGCGTGGCGTACCGCAGCATTACGGAGCTGAGGCGGCCCAGAACGCGGTTGAGGGCGTCCTGGTTATCGTCGCTCTCCACCACGACGGCGATGTCGACGTCGTCCTGGTCGGTGAGGGTGCCCACGCCGCAGATAACGAACGGCGGCAGCTCCTCGGCGCCGACCAGGATGTCCAGTACCTTCCGCACGAACGTCACGATCAATTGCGAGTAGCTGGTGCCGATGCTCGTCAGGAATTCGCGGTAGACCTCTTCGCGGCTCGCGCCCGGGACGACGTCGGCGCGCAGCGCCTCGACCGCCTGGATGTTCATGCGCAGATACTGGAGGCCGTAGTAGCAGCCGAGGTAGCGGATGCGCTCCTGCCCCTCGGGCGCGACGTGGGATACGATGTCCATCTCGCGGTCGAGGTTCCAGGCCGGCTGCCACAGGTGCACCTCGTCGCGCAGGCCGGCCTGCTCGAGGCTGGTGGTGAGCTCGGCGATGACCGCGCCGGTCTGCTGCAAGTACTTCGACGTGTAGTTGCTGAACTCGCCGGCCAGCTCGCAAAGTCTTTCGTAGCGACGAGGCATGGTCAGAGCAGCTCTTTCATCTTCTTGAAACCGAAATCGAACGCCGTGCGGTGGGCGTCTTCCGTACCCGGCGGGACCCGGGCCAGCAGCGCGTCCTCCACCGCCCGGCGGTTGTGGGCCGGCGACAGCGCCGCGACCGCGCCCAGCACGACGATGTTCGCCAGCCGCGGGTCGCCGAGCTCCCGGGCGCCGTCTCCGAAGGGCAGCCGGTAGACGCGGAACGGCCCCTCCGGCGAGCGCCGTACGGCGTCGCGGTCCACCAACAGGTACCCCTGTTTATTTACGTCGCCGGCGTAGCGGTCGACGGCCTCCTGGGTGAGCGCGACCAGCAAGTCCACCTCTTTCGCCTTCGGCCGGTAGATCTCCTGGTCGCTGACGACGAGGTCCGTTCGCACCGCGGCGCCGCGGGCCTCGGGGCCGTACGTGATGTGCTGCACGACGTTTTTATCCTCGTAGACGGCGAGCGCTTCGGCCAGGATCTTGGACGCCAGGTGGAGGTCTATCTCCGCGCCGCCGCTGAGTCTTATTTGATAATAGAAAGCCATTCTTCCTCCTTGCTTCAAGGCCGCGTCCGGCGCCCGAACTCGACGCGCAAAACGGACTGAGCCGCGGCTCGGCGCCGGTTATCCCTCCCGCTTCCCGGCTTCGGCATAACGAGCGCGAACCGGGCCTTAGTAGCTAAGCAATTTTAACAAGGCCGCGGCTGCCCGGCAATAGAAAAGCCGCGGCCCCGGCCGCGGCCTGCGGATTTCACCCCGCTAGGTTATGTTCTCTATAATCCGCGTCGCGTATTCGCTGGTCTTCACCTTGCGCGCGCCCTCCATCTGGCGGGCGAGGTCGTACGTGACCACTTTCTCCTGTATCGTCTTGGCCATCGCCGCCACGACGGCATCCGCCGCCTCCTGCCACCCCAGATACTCCAGCATCATGACGCCCGAGAGGATTAGAGACGAGGGGTTCACTTTATCCTGGCCGGCGTACTTGGGAGCCGTGCCGTGGGTCGCCTCGAACAGCGCCACGAAGTCGCCCATGTTCGCGCCCGGCGCCATCCCCAGGCCGCCCACCTGAGCCGCGGCCGCGTCCGACAAGTAGTCGCCGTTTAGGTTGGGTGTAACCAGGATACTGTACTCGTCCGGCCGCAGCAGGACCTGCTGGAACATGGAGTCGGCGATGCGGTCCTTCACCACTATCTTGCCGGCGGGGGCTTTACCGTCGTATTTCTCCCACAGCTCGGCCTCGGTGACGGTCTCGTCGCCGAACTCTTCGCGGGCGAGCTCGTAGCCCCAATCCTTGAACGCGCCCTCGGTGAACTTCATAATGTTGCCCTTGTGGACGAAGGTGACGCTGGGCAGCTTCCGGTCGCGGGCGTAGCGGAGGGCCTTGCGGGCGACGTTCTTGGTCGCGGTTGCGCTGATGGGTTTGACGCCCACGCCGGAGTCGAGCCTGATGTTGCGGCCCATTTCCTTGTTTAAAAAACCCAGCACCCGGGCGGCCTCCGGCGTACCCTCGCGCCACTCGATGCCGGCGTACACGTCCTCCGTGTTCTCGCGGAATATCACCACGTTCAGTTTCTCGGGGTGTTTGACCGGGCTCGGCACGCCCGGTATCCACCGCACCGGCCGCACGCACGCGTACAGCTCGAGCTTCTGGCGCATCGTCACGTTGAGGCTGCGGTAGCCGCCGCCCACCGGCGTCGTCAACGGCCCTTTGATGGCGACGACGAATTCCGGTATGGCCCGGAGCGTGTCGTCGGGCATGACGACGCCCTCGCCGTAGACGTGCCGGGCCTTGTCGCCGGCGTATATTTCCATCCATACTATTTTGCGGTCGCCGCCGTATTTCTTCTCCGCCGCGGCGTCCAGGACGCGCCGCGTCGCGGCCCAGATGTCGGGGCCGATGCCGTCCCCCTCGATGAACGGGATTATGGGGTCGTCGGGCACGCGCAGCGCGTCGCCCGCGATTTCGATTTTACGGCCTTCTGCGGGGACCGTAACCTTTTCGAACATCGCCTCTCCTACGATTGGGAACGTTGGTAGTTGAGCAGGCCGCCGGCTTTGACGATCGCCAGCTGCCGCTCGCTTAACTCGTGGCCTACCTCCAACGCGCGGCCTTGGGTCTCGTTTTTAACCGTGAGCGGTTTCCCGACCCGGAGCTCCGAGCCGAGATTCTCCAAACGGAGCCGGTCGCCGGCCTCGATTTTTTCGTAATCGTCCGCGTCGCGAAACGTGAGCGGCAGGATGCCGAAGTTGACCAGGTTCGCGGCGTGGATGCGCTCGAAGGATTTCGCGAGCACCGCTTTCACGCCCAGGTACATCGGGCACAGCGCGGCGTGTTCCCGGCTCGAGCCCTGGCCGTAGCTCTCGCCGGCGACGACGACGTTGTGCAATCCCTGCGCCGCGTTCTCCTTGGCCCGGGCGGCGAAGCTCTCGTCCACGCCCTCGAAGACGAACCGCGAGTACGCCTCCACGTTGGAGCGGTACTTGAGCCGCGGGCCCGCCGGCATGATGTGGTCCGTCGTTATCTTATCCCCCACCTTCAGCGCGACGACGGCGTCGAGCTCGTCGGGAAGCGGGACGTTGGCCGGCGGTTGCCCGATATTCGGGCCCCGGACGATCTCGGCGTCGGCGTCGTGGACGTGGGAGATAAGGGAATCGTCGACGGTGAACTTTTTCGGGACCGCCACCCGGGGATAGGGGATGCCGGCGTCGCGCGGGTCGACGAGTTCGCCCTTCCAGGCCGCGACCGCCGCCGTCTCCGGGCTCACCAGGTAGGTCCCGGCGGAGGCCGTCCCGGAGCGGCCGTAGAAGTTGCGGTTGTTGGTCCGCACCGAGACCGCGTCCGAGGGCGGCGCGTGGCCCATGCCGATGCAGAAGCCGCACGCCGTCTCGGCGACGCGGGCGCCCGCGGCTACGAGCTTCGCGAGGTGGCCGTCGTCGGCGATCATGCGCAGTACCTGCTTCGACCCGGGCGCGACGACGAAGCTGACGTTCGGCGCTATCGTCTTGCCGTCCAATATCCCGGCGACGGTCGCCAGGTCCTTGTACGACGAGTTGGTGCACGAGCCGATGCAAACCTGGTCCACTTTCAAACCCGCTACCTCGCGCACCGGGGCGACGTTGTCCGGGCTGTGCGGCTGCGCCACCATCGGCTCCACGGCGGAAAGGTCGAGCTCGACGACGCGGTCGTACTCGGCGTCGTCGTCCGCGGCCAGCTCCCGCCACACGTCGCCGCGGCCTTGCGCCTCCAGGAACGCCCGGGTGACGCCGTCGGAGGGGAAGACGGACGTCGTCACGCCCAGCTCGGCGCCCATATTGGTAATGGTCGCGCGCTCCGGCACCGACAGCGTCTCGACGCCCGGGCCGAAGTACTCCATTACGGTCCCGACGTTCCCCTTGGTGGTTAACATCTTGAGGAGGGTCAATATGACGTCCTTGGCCGCGACCCACTCGCCCAACTCGCCGGTGAGCTTCACGCCCACGACGCGGGGGTACGTCAGCCAGAAGGGCCCGCCGGCCATGGCCGCCGCCACGTCGAGGCCGCCGGCGCCGACGGCTACCATTCCCAGGCCGCCGCCGGTGGGGGTGTGGCTGTCCGAGCCCAGCAGCGTCTTGCCCGGCGCGCCGAACCGCTCCAGGTGGACCTGGTGGCAGATGCCGTTGCCCGCCCGCGAGAAGTACAGGCCGAATTTCTCCGCGATGCTTTGGAGGTAGCGGTGGTCGTCGGCGTTCTCGTAACCCAGCTGGAGGGTATTGTGGTCGACGTAGCTCACCGAGAGCTCGGTCTTGACCTCCGGCACCGCCATGGCCTCGAGCTGGAGGTACGCCATCGTGCCGGTGGCGTCCTGCGTCAGCGTCTGGTCTATTTTTATGGCGACCTGTTCGCCCGGGCGCGGCTCGCCCTCGAGCAGGTGTGCGTCCAAAATTTTCTGGGTCGACGTCTTCGCCATTCGCGCTTCGCCTTCCGGGCCGCTCAGCCGCTGTAGAGGAGGTCGAGGACCGCCTTCGATTTTTTATCTTCCGGGTCGAGCTCGAGCGCCTTCTTGAGGGCCTCCGCCGCGCGGTAGTTGTCGCCCAATGCGAAATAGGCTTCCCCCAGCAGCGCGTGCGCCTGGGCGCTGCGGGGGTTCTTTTCCACCACTTTTTCGAAGTCCGCCGCCGATTCCTCTTTGAGGCCGAGCCGCGCGTTGGCCAGGCCGCGTTGGTAATACGCAATAGTGAAGCCCGGGTTACGGGCCAACAATTGGTCGAAGGCCGCGATCGCTTCTTTTAGTTTTCCGATGTGGTAGTACATCAAACCGAGCCAATAGTACGATTGCTCGGCGGCGGGCTCGAGCGCCAGCGTCTTTTTAAAACAATCGATGGCCTCGTCCACCCGCGCGGCGCGATAATAACAAAGCCCCAGGAAGTAGTGGGCCGGCGCCGAATGGGGGTTGGTTTTCGTAGCGTCCTCCAAAACCGCCACGGCCTCGTTCAGTTGCCCTCGGTGGTAGTGCGCCTGGCCGAGGTGGACCAGGACGTAGTCGTTGCCCGGGTCCGACGCCAGCGCCCGCCGGTATTTCTCCAAGGCGCCGTCCGGGTCGCCGCCGAAGTCGGCCAGTACCGCGGCGAAGAAATGGGTCTCCCAACGGTCGTCGCTGGGGAGGCCGCAGTAGGGGCAAAAGCGGAACTCCGCGGCGAGATCGAAGTCACAATTTTTACATTTCACGGCGCACCTCGCTCTTTAGCTACCCTCCCGCTCGTTTGGGGATATTTTGCGTAATCGCAGGTATTCGTCGAACGCGGCGCTCAATCTGGACAGCGCGGCGCGTTCCTTGCGGGCTTCCTCCTCGTATACCGTCGCCAACCGGTCTTTGCCCCACGATACGCCTTCGGCCAGGGTTTTCAGGTCGGCGAAGGCTTGCGCGCCGCGGCCTTCCCACGCCTCGCTCGCCGCTTCCCAGATTACGTCGGAGAGCGTATCCAGCACCAGGAGCAATTCGGCCAGGCCGTAACCCTGTTGCAGTCGTTTTCGGCCGACGTCGGCCACGTACGTGCGGAAGGGCGCCGGGTCGCCGGACAGCAACGATTGGCGGTAGGCGTCGAAGTGGACCTGTATGCGGGGCCGGAGGTCTATGGTCTCCATCTGGCGATAGTGGTCCAGCGCCGACTCCCGGAGGCGCTTCGTCACCTCGTTGACGACGCACTCCTCGACCTCGAAAAGGAACGACGCCAGCGGCGAGGCTTTCATACGTCTATCAGCCATTCCTTACCCTCTCCCCATATGAACGCGTTGTAGCTTTTAAGTTTGCGTTCGATTTTATCGACCCATTCCCGGCAAAACGCGGCCGGGTGACCGCCGAGGTTGCGCGTCTCGTACGCCAGGCCCTCCTCGACCACGGCCAGGAAGTACTCGATATCGCGTCGCGCGAGAGAGTGCGGGGCTTCCGCCCACGCCAGCAGCTCGCGCTCGACTTCCCGGTTATAACTCAGATGGGGCGAGTCGGGCGACAGCTCGAGCGGCGGCGGGTTGGTGGCGAACTGGAAGCCCTTGAGCGCCATTACGAGGTCGACGTACGAGTGCTCGTAGAACAGCCGCGGGAATTCGTACTCGATGACCTTGGCGGGGTTGGCGTCGTCGTGGCGGACGCGGTGTTCATTGTAGCGGGAGAAGTCCAGGCCGGTGAACTCGTTGTAAATTTCCCGGCCGTGGAGACGCTTTTCGCGCAGGATGCCCTCCGCGTCGAGGTTCAGGTCGCCGCCCAGTATCAAGAGGCAAATCAAGTGCTCGGGCGGCGGCGGTTTGCCGGGGGGCCGCCCCTCCTCGAGCTGGATCGAGAGGTGCAGGCTGTGCGGTTTAATTTCGGCGAACGTGACCGCGGCGGTGGCGGAGTCCGAGAGTATGAACGGGTCCGCGGTGGCCGGTTTGGAGAGGTCGCCCAGGATCTTGTAGCGGCCTACCGCGAACTCCAGGAAGCCGCGCACGCGGCCGCGATACGGCGTTACGACGCGGTGGTTGTCGACGTGGCCGCCGAGCTTCCACAGGCGGCCGCCGAGGTCGAAGTCGTCGAAGTAAAAGAACCCGTCGAAGTCGGGGTCCTCGTCCGGGCCGGCGCCTATTATGTCGGGGCCCAGCGGGCTGAACTCGGCCTCGTATCCCAGCGGCGCGCCGCCGCGCGCCCGGCGCGCCTTTACCCTTTCGACGTACGGCTCGAGGCGGTCGCGGTCGTAGAGTTCGTCCGCGGTGAATATCGCGGCCACGGCGTAGTCCGTATATTCCAGCTGCTCGCTGTAATCGGTTACGCCCAGCGCCTCCATGATTTCGCCGATGGGGCCGAGGTTGTCGCCGACGTACTGCAGCGCGGCCAGCGCCGATACGGCGCGCTCGTAATAGGCGTCGGTAACGCGAACGGCGCCGCGGAAGTCGCGCCGCACCTTTTCCTCGAGTTGGTTGAATATTATGGTCTTCGCGATAAGGCGGAGGTAGTGCGGAGCGTATTTAACCGCGGCTTTCTCTTTCTCCAGCCATTGGAGCGAGGGGAGGCCCGATTCCTCGAGCCGGTGTTTGACGGCGAAGGCGGGCAGACCCGGATGGTCGAAGTATTCGCGCACCAACTCTTCCACCGCTTCACCCAGCAGCTCTTCCCGGGCGCGGACTTCGAGTTCGCGGAGGCCGCTTTGGGCGGGGACGTCGGCGGCGATCGCCCTTTCGATGCGGCTTTTCAGGAAATCGGCGACGCGGTCCGCCACCTCGACGTCGGGCGCCGGTTTGGCCGCCAGGAGCTCCGGGCCGGCCACGTAGACGTATCCTTCCTGGGGGCCGGCCGCCGTTTTCACGGTTGCCTTTCGGCGTACGTACAATTTTCCCTCGCTCTCGTATTGGTCGAGTTGGGCGAGCGCTTTGGGGCTTACCCCCGCCACCAGGACCCCCTCGACCTTCGAGCCGGCTTGGGGGACGACGTACGGGAAAGACTTGAGCGAGGTAACTTTACGGTAACCGTCCAGGACGGCACGCGTGGTACCGGGGTTTTCGCCGGTTACTACGCGATAGACAAACTGGTCCGTCAAGGTCCCGTACACGAACAGGCGGGCCCCGTCCGCGGCATCCCGGTCCCCCCGTCGAGGCGTCGGCATTTTTATGACCCGGCCGCGCCGGGCGGAGTTAGGCGAAGAGGTCGGGCATGCGCCGTTTGGCTTGCTCGAGCATCTCTTCGCTGGATATGGCCGTCGTCCTGCGGGCCCCGTACTGCTCTTCCACCCATTTCGCGATGGCCTGTATCCCGGGGTGACGTTTGTCTATCTGCTTGTCGCCTTCCAGGCCGAGGTACTGGTTGAGCCACAGCGCGACGCCGGCCACGCCCGATTTATCCGTGACCGAGATGCCCAGCGGCCGGTTGAGGATGCAAGCCGTGTCGAAGATGTTGTAAATTTCCTCGTTCTTGATAACGCCGTCGGCGTGAATGCCGGCGCGGGTGACGTTGAAGTCGCGGCCGACGAACGGGTAGTTGGAGGGCACGGGCCAACCCATGTTCTTCTCGAAGTACTCCCCGATCTCTTTGATGGCCGTCATGTCCATACCGTCGGTGGTGCCCTTGAGGCTGGCGTACTTGACGCACAGCGCCTCGAGCGGCGAGTTGCCGGTCCGTTCGCCGATGCCCAACAACGAGCAGTTGGCCGCGGCGCAGCCGTAAAGCCACGCGGCCACCGGGTTCGCGAGTACCAGGTGGAAGTCGTTGTGGCCGTGGAATTCGAGCTGGTCGTGCGGTATCCCGAGTTCGGTGCGGAGGTAGTATACCATCTTCGGGACGCTGCGCGGCAGCGCCGCCTCGGCCCACGGTACGCCGTAGCCCATGGTGTCGCAGATGCGGATCTTTATTTTCATGCCGGTATCTTCGGAGAACCGCATCAGCCGTTCCGCGAACGGCACGACGGTACCCCAGAAATCGGCGCGGGTCATGTCTTCGAAGTGACACCGGATGGCCTTCAGGCCCGCCTCCGCGGCGGCGCCGATGACCTTCATGAAGTCCTCCACCACTTGCGCCCGCGTCTTCTTGAACTTCATGAAGATGTGGTAGTCGGAGATGGACGTCAGGATGCCGGTCTCCTCCAGCCCCACCTGTTTGACCAGCTCGAAGTCCGCCGGTACGGCGCGTATCCAGCCCGTTATCTCGGGGTACTCGTAGCCGCGCTCCTGGCACTTCTTCAGGGCCTCGCGGTCTTTGTCGCTGTACAGGAAAAATTCGGACTGGCGGACGACGCCTTTGGGGCCGCCCAGTTTGTGGAGCAGGTCGTAGACGTGTACGATGTCGTCGACGGTGTAGGGAGGCCGCGCCTGCTGGCCGTCGCGGAACGTCGTGTCCGTAACCCAGATTTCCTCGGCCGGCGCGAGCGGGACCGTTTCGCCGTCGAAGGCCAACTTGGGGATTTCGCAGTACGGAAATTGGTCGCGGTAGAGGTTGGGCTCGTCGACGTCGACCAGGGAGTGCTCTTTCTCGCCCTTCGGCGGTTTGGCCTTCACCTTTTGGAGCCAGGGGGCTTTCCAACCGTGCTTTTTAGCCGCCATATATTCCTCCGTTTCGCGCGTCGTTTGGACTCGCCTGCTTTTCGTTTATTCTCATTTAACCGCGGCGCCGTCCCGAACCGTTCTAACCGGCCAACCCCAAGGCGGCCAGGTAGTGGTCGGGCTCGACGCCCGGCGTATCCACCTTCGTTTTGCCGTAGAAATCCTCGATGGTGTCGCTCACCGGCCGGGGTTCGTACGGCGCGCCGACGATGGCTCCCTCCAACTCCTCGAGGCCCGCCCGCGGCACCATGGTGAAGTCGCCCGTTATGGATACGTCGTCGATTACGTCGTCCACCACCTCGGCGTAGCAGCTCAGCAGGCCGCCGGGCGCCTTGTGGACGCCGTCGACGAAGCGCACGCCCTCGCGCACGCGCGTCTCGCGGGCCGCGGGGCGGCGTATCTTCCGGAACAGGAACTCGTCGGAGCGGAACCGCGCCTCGAGCTCGCGCATCTTGGCGCGGAGCTCGTCGTCCGGCGCCGCCTCTTCCAGCGGCCCCAGGACCTCCGCGAACCGGCGCTTGAGCGCGGCCGCCACTTCCTCGCGCGGCACCAGCCGGCCCGTCTCCCGGCGAAGGGTGGTGAGGTTTTCGGCGAGCGACTTGTGGAACTTGTCGCGGAACTTCTCGTCCGGCACTTTCAGGATGCGGGGCATAAGTTCGTAGTCGAAGTCCAGCAGGATGCCGCCCACGAACGCCATACAGGGCCCAATATCGGCGCCGCCCTCGCCGGTGATCTTGCGGCCTTCCCGCGTCACAAGGTCGTTGATGGGCCGGAACGAGACCTCCACCCCCATGTCGCCGTAGGCGTCTACGGCCGGCTGGGAGAACTTGCGGTAGACGCCGTCCACGGAGCGCGGCACGAGCGGGTTGTCGCGGCGGAGTATCAGCTGGTAGAAGACCTGGCTCGAGTCGAGGAGGGTCGCGCCGCCGCCCACCTCGCGCCGCATTACCTGCAGGCCGTTTTTAAGACAGAAGTCGAGGTCGATGACCTCGCGCGTGTCCTGGAAGTAGCCGACGCAGGCGATGGGGGAGGCCGGCGAGACCAACATCAACCCCTCGCGCCCCAGGTGCGCCAGCGCGTGGAAGCAGAGCATCGAGTCCAGCTTGGGCCGCAGTCCTAAGTCGTAAACTTTCATCGCTACTTGATCGCTTTCCATACCAGGTCGAGGAGGTTGGCGACCTTCAAGCCGTCGCCGTTGCCGCCGATGGCTTGCGCCCCCGACCGCAGCGTAAGCTCGCACGTCGGGCAAACGGTTACGACCGTGTCGGCCCCCGTGGCCGCGGCCTGTTCCGCCCGCGAGACCGCCAGCCGGCCCGAGAGCTCGGGCGCGGACGTTATGATGCCGCCGCCGCCGCCGCAGCACCGCGACGTATTCTTCGACAGCGGCATCTCGACGACGTCGACGCCGATGGCCTTCAGTATCTCCCGCGGCTCCTCGATTATTCCCGCGCCCCGGGATAGGTGGCACGGGTCGTGGTAAGTGGCCTTGAGCTCGAGGTTCTTGGGCGACGCGTCGGCCAATTTCTCCGCGATGAACTGGAGGGCGTGCTTGACGGGCCGGCCGTATTCCTCTTTGAGGAAAACGGTACACGTCGGGCAAAACGTGATGAGCTCGCCTTCGGGGACCATCCGGTTGAACTTCTTCTTCTGCTCTTCGAACTCGTCCCAGTATCCCAGGATCTTGAGCGGGTTGCCGCAGCAGGTCTCCTCCACGATCTTGGCCTTGACGCCGAGCTTGTCGAGGATGCGGGTGAACATTTTGACCATATTGGGCCGCTGGGCGTATTGGCAGCCGAGGTAGAGGAGCGCCTCGCCCTCCTGCGGTTTTATGGCCGCCTCCTTTTCGCCGTAGATGTTGCCGGTCTCGCGGACTTTGGCCACAAGGTCCTCGTGCACCGGCATCTTGTGGCCGGCTTTGACGAGGGAGGCCCGCGCCGCCTCCACGATGGGCGCGACCTCGATCTTGGTGGGGCAGCGGCGCGTGCAGTCCATGCACATCGTGCACGAGAAGAGCCGCTCCACGACTTCGTCGCCGGGTTTCAGGTCGCCTTGCAACATGGCGTACGAGGCCATGAGCCGCCCTTTCGAACCCGCGGCGTCCCAGCCGATATCCGAGAGCGTGGGGCATACCGCCTTGCAGAAGCCGCAGTGGGTGCAGGCGTTGAGCTCCATCTCCCACTTCTGTAGCGCCTCCATCCCCTCGCCGTACTCGCGCTTGCCGGTTTTGTAGCGGAGGTAGTGGATGATGCCGGGCTGGTCCCAATCCATGAGCTTGCCGGGGTTCAGGATGTTGTTGGGGTCCAGCGCCCGCTTTATTTTACGCATCGCCTCCAGCGAGTCGGCGCGTTCCTTCTTGAAGTACGGCGCCTTGGTGATGGCGACGCCGTGCTCGCCGGTCACGGTCCCGCCCAGCGCCAGGACCGCGTCGAAGACCTCCTCGTTGGCCTTCTCGGCCCGCTCCCACACGTCGGCGTCGGTGGGGTCGATGATGAACTTGGTGTGGAGGTTGCCGTCGCCGGCGTGGCCGTACGTCGGGATGTAGATGCCGTCGTAGCGGTCCTGGATCTCGTGGAACGCCATGACGGCCTTCGGGACCTGGGAGGGCGGAACGGCCATATCGTCCGCCAGCATGACGGTGACCATTCCCTCCTTAAAGCGCGAGAGCGCCGGGATCATGGCCTTGCGGCCTTTTTGCAGTTCGGCGATTTCGTCCGGGTCCTCGGTGAACGTGACGTCGACGGCGCCCGCCTTTCGGGCCACGTCCGCGACGATTTCGATTTCGTCCTTAACCGCCGCCGGGTGGCCGCTGACGCCTATGAGTAGGATACCCTCGACCTCCGGGAGGCCCAGGCCGGTGGCCTTGTTGACCGCCTGGATGCAGATGTTGTCCATTATCTCGAGCGAGTGCGGGATGAGCGGATGGCCGATGATGTCGGAGACGCATTGGCCCGCCTTCTCCAGGTCGTCGAAAACCGCCATCGCGAGCGCGTTCTTTTCGGGAAGCGGCACGATACGGAGGATTATTTCCGTAACGACGCCCAGCATACCCTCGGACGCCACCATCAGGCGGTCGAGCTGGAAGCCGGAGGCGTTCTTGAGGGTGCGGGTGCCGCTGTGAATTATCTCGCCCGTGGGCAGGACTATTTCGCAGCCCAGGAGGTAGTCGCGGGTGGCGCCGTACTTGACGGCATTGACGCCCGAGGCGTTGGCGACGACCATGCCGCCGATAGTGGCGACGTCGCCCGAGCCCGGCGCCGGCGGGAAGAAGAACTTCTGCGGGTTGAGGAAATCGTTGAGTTGTTGGTATACCACGCCCGGTTCGACGACGACGTAGAAGTCCTCGGCGTGAACCTCCTTTATCTTGTTCATCGCTTGGAGGTCGAGGACGATGCCGCCCTTGATGGGAACGGCGTGGCCGCACAACGCGGTCCCGGCGCCGCGCGGCGTTACCGGGATCTTGTGCTCGTTAGCGAGCTTGAGAATTCCGGAAACCTGTTCGGCGTTCGCCGGCCGCACGACGACCTCGGGTTCGTGGAGGTGAATGCCGGCGTCCGCGGCGTACGCGCGGAGCTCCACCGGCGAAACCGTGTAGCCGGTTTTACCTACGATTTTCTCTATCTTTTTGAGGATATCCTTGTCCATGCCAACCTCCGGCGGCGCCCGACGCGACGGCCGGGCCGCGCGGTTAAGATCCTATCATCGGAATCGACATCGAGCCGTTCATCATAACCAGCACGCGCGCGCCCGCGCCCTTCGCCGCCAGCGCGTCGTCGAACGCCTGCTGGAGGTCTTTGTACGGTTTTATAAAGGCCTTCTTGAGCGTCTCGTCGTCGAGGTCGGTGACGCCCCACATCTCGCCCTTGACGGCGATTTCGGCCATCTTGCCGGCCTTGTGCCAGCCGAGCTTGTAGTCCGACTCGAGCTTGGCATGCGTTTCCTGCGGCGTGGCGCAGCTCGCCAGCAGCTCCAGGAACGCCTCGTCGCCCACGCCGGTCCGGCACTTCGATACCATTATGAGGATGCCGCCGTCCTTCATCGCGAGCTTGCCGTTGTCGAGCGCCTTCTGCGACTGGTAGAGGTCGATGTCCATCGGGTAGGGCGCGACGCTCACGACGACGTCGGCCTCCCCGGAGACCGGTACGCAGAAGACCTCGTTCGCGGCCTGGATGGCCGCGTAGAACGAGTCGTGGATGTGACCCGCGGTCGCGGCGTAAAGGCGGTGCTCGCCGTCGAGTACCGTCATGATGGAGAAGATCTCCTTGTCCGCGATCGTCTTAAGCGCGTCGACCATGTCCTCGTGGACCGGGTTGCCCTCCAGCGCGAGCGCCTTGGCCTCAGGCCGGAGCGCGTACTTGTGGTTCTGCTCAATGGTCTTGCGGGAGGCGATGCCGGGCAGGAAGGCCTTGCGGCCGCCGGTGTAGCCGCCGAAGTAGTGCGGCTCGACGGAGCCGATGATGACTATTTTATGGGCGTCGACGCCGGCGCGGTTGACGTACATCTCGGTGCCGTTGGTGGAGGTGCCGATGTGGACCATATCCTCGTCGCGCGTGGCGTCGTGGATTATTATGCGGTCCTTGACGTCGTCGTAAAGGCCGCCGAAGATCTCGCGCAGCTCCTCCTCCGTGGGCGCGCGGTGGGCGCCGGTGGCGATAATGTAGGAGGCGTTCACGCCGGCGAGGTCGTCTTTGATGAGCTCGAGGACCCGGGCGGTGGGGGTGGGGCGCGTGGCGTCGTTGACGATGAAGAGGACGTCGCGCGCGTCCGCCAGGAAGTCGGCGAAGGCCTTGGCGTTGATGGGGTTGGCCAGCGCTTCCGCCAGGACCTTACCCTCGTCCTTGGCTTCGACCTCGTTGGGATAAACTACCTCGGCGTCGTCCGGCACCTCGAGCGGCACCGTCTCCTTGCCGTAGGGGACGTCCAGTTTCATACTACCACCTCCGCCGGTAGACGGCCCGGGGTTGCTAGCCGCTCTCTTCGGCCTTCTTCATCTCGCCTTTCATCCACGCCGCGACGGCGTCGCCCTGCATGAGGGCCGCTTTCTCGCTCTCCCAGTCGGACGGTTGGATGACCATAATCCAGCCGGCGCCGTAGGGGTCCTTGTTGATGAGCGTGCTGTCGCCCTCCAAATCTTCGTTGACCTCGACGATGGTTCCCGAGACCGGCGCCACGAGCTTGCCCACCCACTTCGACGACTGGACCTTGCCGCAGGTCTCGCCCGCCGATACGTCGTCGTCCTCGAAGGGGAGGTCGACGTAGACGACGTCGCCCGCGGCCTTCTGGAAGAAGTCGTTCATGCCGACGCGCACGCGGCCGTCGTCCTCCAGCTTCGCCCACGCGTGCTCGCCGTGGTAATACAGCTCGTCCGGAAGGTCGTAATCCTCAATCTTCATCTGGCTCTCCCGCGCTTGGGCTTAATACGAAACGAACTTCCTGTTGGGCGATTCCGTCATTGGTACTCCCGATGTTTCTTCTCTTCACAGTATCGCTACTTCCTCGCTCAGGATGTCGTCTTTTATCATAAGTTTAATCGCGGCGTATTCCCCCAAGTCGACCTTTCGGCCGAGGGCTTCCTCCAGCTCTATTTTCAGGCCGGCGAAGTCAAGCAGGCTCATCCTTCGCTCTATTTCCACTAAGATGTCTATGTCGCTGTCGGCCGTGGCCTCGCCCCGTACGACCGAGCCGAAGACGCCGGCCCGGGTCACGCCGTATTTTTCCAATATCGGCAACGCCTTGCGCTTTATTTCCTCGAGGTTCATATTCTTCTTTCGGCGTGCTCGCCGTGGTAATACAGCTCGTCCGGAAGGTCGTAATCCTCAATCTTCATCTGGCTCTCCCGCGCTTGGGCTTAATACGAAACGAACTTCCTGTTCGGCGATTCCGTTATTAATACTCCTGCGGCAGCTTCGACAGCTCCTCAAACGAGAAGACCGGGCCGTCGACGCAGACGTACTTCGGGCCGATGTTGCAGCGGCCGCACATCCCCACGCCGCACTTCATCCGCATCTCGAGG
>Ga0307379_10001794_pt1 | contig 32866 bp, 31 predicted proteins | sample UN2MG_FD_202237 | JGI IMG/M metagenome (GOLD analysis project Ga0307379, IMG submission 202237) | Soil microbial communities from Risofladan, Vaasa, Finland - UN-2 | ecosystem: Environmental > Terrestrial > Soil > Coastal area > Acid sulfate soil | place: Finland: Risofladan, Vaasa | collected...
ACCGAGTTCACCCCGACGTTGGTCACATACCATTGGCACGAAGGAAGGTTTGCGATTATGCGGGGCACCAAATTAGTGGTCGAAGCCGGCTGTTACGGCGGACGGCCAAGCGTGGACGTCTCAATAACCCAGTGAGAAGTTTCGCACGGTAGTGCAGCCGGACTAAGAAGACGCGGGACCGACCGGTCCCCGGGCCGTCTCATTTGAAAGCCGGATGTTCTGACGGAGACTATATGTCTTTGAAGTCCGCTCCGAAGACCTCGGCGGTAAAGAGATAGACTTCCGTTTTCGGATCTTTCCACGCGTCGGCGGCAAGGCCGGCTTTGTGCGCGCAGCAGTATGAGAGGAACTCCTCTTTATCCCAGCCGGTCTCGGTGGCAACCTGGGGCAGAAAGCACCCGGAAGCACGGCCTTTTTTTATGTAGATGCCGTCAACGCCCAGGCGGAGGTTCAACGGGTCGTCGGTCCGCTTCAGCGGCGAGAGGACGGAAATCTCAACGTCCAGCTTGTCCAACTCCCGGACTGTGATCGGGTCGTCGAGAAAACGCGGGTCACCCGTAGCCGAGGCCTTTGCCATCTCAGCGACTAACTCAATCAGGGGACTGTCCGAGACGAATTGGCCGATACAGCCTCGCAGCCGGTCGTGGTTCTTCAATGTTACGAAGCAGCCGCAGGGAGCGTTCAATTCAGGATCGTCCGATTGGGGCTTTGTGATTTTCTGTCGCCTGATAACCGCCTCGACAGTATCGCGTGCGACCTTCAGGAGTTTTTGTTTTTGCTGATCGTTCATAATCACAATCCCGTATCCGGCCCACGATTGCATTGAAACTCTTAATCTAATGCAGCAATTTTATCACAAGGAATCCACCGACCAACAGTGCTGCAAAAGCGAGAGAAAACCAGTTGAAATATTTTTCGATAAAGGGTCGTATTTTCTCGCCCTTCCAGCCCATAAGCCCTGCCACTATGAAAAACCTTGCACTTCTGCTGACTGTCGAGGCAATAAGAAAACCGAGAAAATTAATTTTTGCCACACCTGCCGATATAGTACAAACCTTATAAGGCAGCGGCGTAAAACCGCAGGTGAAAACTATCCAGAAATCCCACTTGTCGTACCACCCCTGGAACTTGCCGAAGTTCGCCTCCGTCAAGCCAATCGCTCCAAGGTGGACAAAAACCCACTGTCCTATTATAGACCAGAGGAACATCCCGATGCAGTAGCCCAGAATGCCGCCGAGCACAGAAGCGATTGAGCAGGCAAGAGCGAACCTCAGCCATTTTTTCGGCGCCCCGAGCGCCAGCGGCCCAAGCAGGACATCCGGCGGGACAGGAAAAAAACTGGATTCGGCAAAACTCAAGACGAACAGAGCCGTAACGCCGTGCTTTGTCTGGCCGAAATGTATCACCCAGTCATACAAACGCCTGTGCCAGTGCCACCAGGCTACGGCCTTGTGGTTAGCCGATTGTGGCTCGTCGCTCGATTTAGACTGTACTGTTTCTTCGTTGGACATTCGATATTCTTTATTCCCTATTCCGGGAGTCCTTCAAATAGAGTAGGCCCGTCGTCCTTTGACGTCCGGGTAGATTCTGGTGAAGGAATGTCGTTATGTCCAGAAGGAAATTTTAAGATTTTTGTCTCTGTGTCTGGTTGAAGTTCAGGTTCCTGCCGATCGGCGGGGACATAGGGGATGAGCCCCAGCCGGTAAGCCTTTTCCTGAAACTCGCGCGGGGCAGAGCGGGCATCTATAATGAGTCCGTCGACCTCCAGCATCCACACCAGCGGATTTTCCCCGATCAGTGAGGGCAGGCACCAGTTCGGATCCAATTGCATCAGGTCGAACTCGTCGCGGATGATTTTTGATTTGGTCTGCATGGTCTGCTGCGAGACTCCGAATCCCTCCGCCAATTGTGCCGAGGTCATATGAGGTGGCAGGCTCGGGTCGTGAAGGAAGTTGACAAAACCGATAGCGTGAACTATCCCGCTGGCCCAACTGGCCGGCCTGCCCTTTTCCAGCGGCAGACCTTCCTCATAAACGGCCCATGTCATGTCCTCACACAACTCGCGATATTCTTTATCGAGATGATTCAGGCAGAAGGCATTCGTCAGCTCAGAAATTCGCTCCGCCGCCTTGAAGGCCTCATCGTGAATATCTCCTGTACCTCTTTTACTTTGTTTTGTCTTCTTTTTCTTTATCATCTGCAAATTTCCCTGCCGGCCCACCGGCCGTAAACAATACAGCAAACCGCGTCACCAATGCACCTAATAAAACATAACCCAAAATCACCTGCACCATTAACAGGGTCTGCCCCAGCCAGCTATCAGGATTTGCTGCAATGTCGCCAAACCCTAATGTGGTCATTGTAACAACTGAAAAATATAATGCATGCCAAAATCCACGAATATCTCCAACATTACCGTAAACCATAACAAAGTCGGGAAACAATCTATATAATAATGCGAATACAAATGCCAATCCAAGAAACGTAAAAATAATCCGCTTAGTGGATATTCCATAATCACTGATCAGCCAAAACGGCCAAACGACAATTCTTTTTAAAATGTGTTGCCACCAGTAACCCTTTTTATACCATTCCTCCCAGTTCATCCGTCTGATATTGTATTCCAAGAGTTGCTTCGTTGCTGGATCTATCCTACAACTACCGAGACCAACACCCGCAAAGTTTGTAAAACATTTATTCTTTAAGTAACGATTTATTTTGCATTTCCAAATCAACGTTCCACCATCGGCAACCGCTATCTCGAAATTAGCATTTTCCAAATTGGCTTCCCTAAGGATGGCACCCCGCAAATTGGTTCCCGCAAGATGAGCATTTTTCAGATTTACTTCAATAAGGTCAGCACATTCAAGGTTGGCCAAAGGAATGAAAGCACCTTGAAGGTTGGCTCTTTGAAGAGAAACACTTTGCAGATTGGCCATGACTAAGTTGACACCTTTCAGATTGGCTTCATAAAGATTTGCATCCGACAGATTGGTACAAAAAAGATTAGCACGTTCCAAATGAGCTTTACCAAGATCAACAAGTTCCAGATGAGCTCGGATAAGGTCAGCGCCTTGTAACCAAATTTCTTCATCATGGTATTTTAAACGCCATTCATGCCATTCAATAATATCTTTTTTCTCTGAGCAACGTTTGAGCATCTCATACTGGTCTAAGTCGCAGCGCAATCCTTTCTCGAAAAGCTCAGGATCGTACCTTCGTTCCTTTTGTGGTTTTTCGGGTTTTGAGTTTGATTCGCTCATTTGTCTTCCTATAGGGCGCGACTGTCGTGCTCCGCTATGTGAGTTGTGTATTTGTCATTGCGAGTCCCGATTTATCGGGACGTGGCAATCTACTGTTCGAAGCGACTGAGATTGCTTCGCTGCACTCGCAATGACAATCATCAATAACGCTGCCCTCAAACAATTTAAATTGCATAACCGCAGGGCTATTATAGGTATATCTGCCGGTGGTATAAAGCGTTAAATCGGGGGCAGTAAATGGGCAGTTCAGGGGGGTTTAAAATACGTGTTTTTCGCCTTGTTTTTTTGCGAAAAAAGGTTGTAAAGGCGCGAGTTCTGATGTAAACTACGTTGTTTCATTTTTGGGTGTAAGAACCGATTTTTTTAGCCTTTTGGCTTTTTAAACTTAGAGGTTTATTATGAAAGCGAATTTTAACAGAGCAGCACTTGCCGAGGCCCTGGGCCTTTTGACGTCCGTAGTGCCGAGCCGGACCCCTAAACCCATTCTGCGCTGTGTTCAAATCACCGCAGATGAGAAGGAAGTTCGGATTTGTGCGACGGACCTGGAGGTCGGTATCAATTATCTGGTCTCCGAGGTGCAGGTCGAAAAGCCGGGCGAAGTTATAGTCCCTGCGGATAGGCTGGCGGCGATTGTACGTGAAAGCGGCGATGATGTCCTTGTATTGGAAGCTGCCGAGGGTACCTGCGAGATAAAAGGGGCGGACAGCCACTTTACAATTTACGGTCACGAGCCGGGCCAGTATCCCGTCGTCCCGGATTTCGAGGGCACCGCTGATATAAAGATTTCCCTGACTAATTTACAGGCTGGCATAGAACAATGTCTTTTTGCCACGGCCAGAGAAAGCAGCCGCTATGCAATTAACGGTATTCTGTGGGAGATTAAGGACAAGAAGCTGACGCTGGTCGCCACGGACGGCAGGAGACTGGCGCGCAGCAGGGTCAACCTGGCTTCGGCGCCGAAAGGCGAGCCGCCGACAAACCTGATAGTACCGGGCAAAGCGATGGGACTGCTGGATAAAATCGGCAGCAGTGAGAAAGATACCGTTTCGGTTAAGCTCATCGATAATCAGATTCTGATTAGTTGTGCGAATGTTGTTCTAAGTTCGAATCTGGTCGAGGGCAATTTCCCGAAGTACGAGGATATAATCCCGACCGATTACGATAAAAAGCTGACGCTGTCGACTGATGCGGTCTTGAGCGCTGCTCGCCGGGCGTCGCTGCTGACGAGTGAAGAATCCAGAAGCATTAAGCTCTCGGTGGCAAAGGATAAGCTGGTATTTTCCGGCAGGGCCCCGGAGGCTGGCGATGCGCAGGTCGAAATGCCGATTAATTACAAAGGTGAGCCGATTGAAATCGGTTTTAATCCGCAGTTTTTGATTGATGTTCTGCGTGTCATTAAAACTCCGGAATTTGAATTAGAATTAGGCCAGCCGGACAGGCCGGGACTGATAAAAAGCGGGACAAATTTCCTCTATGTCCTGATGCCTATAAACTTGGGATAGTTCACGTCCGCCGTGAGGGAGCGGGCTGATTAGTTTTGTTAATTGGGTGTTATGAATCAAGACCAACGATTACGCAATGCCGTTGAGTGGCGAAGAGCAAAAAAGTCTTACAGTACTGTCAGATTGGACCAGGTTGTTCAACAGCTTATGACTGAGCAGATTTCGCCTCGGCAGAACAGGTTTGGTGTGGTGGCTGAGCTCTGGAGCCGGCTGCTGCCGGGCGAACTGCGCCGACACTGTGATATTGTCGATATTTCCGGTGGCCAGTTGAAGGTGCAGGTGGATTCGCCGTCTTATATGTACGAATTGCAATTGTGCAGCTCGGAGCTTCTAAAAGAGCTTCAGCAGCAGTGCCCGAGAGCTCGATTAACAAAGATTAAATTCGTTGTTGCTTAAACAGTTTTTTTGGAAGGCAACACCCCCAACAAGTTTGAGGGTGCTACCTGGTGTTACTTTAATAAAGTGAAGAAACAACAATGGCAGGTAAACGGTAGAGAGTTGATATGAAGGAACATAAATACGATGCGAGTAATATAAAGATCCTTGGGGGTCTGGAGGCTGTACGGAAACGCCCGGATATGTATATCGGTGACCGCGGCATCGGCGGTCTGCACCATCTGGTGTATGAGGTATTGGATAACTCCATCGATGAGGCGATGGCAGGGGCCTGCGACAATATAAGCGTTTGCATCCATCCTGACGGCAGCTGCGCGGTTGAGGATAACGGGAGAGGTGTGCCGGTTGAGAAGCACAAGGATGCGAAAGTGAGCGCTTTGGAGGTTGTGCTCACGAAGCTGCACGCCGGCGGCAAGTTTGACAGCGACAGTTACAAAGTGGCTGGCGGGCTGCACGGCGTGGGCGTCAGTGTGGTTAATGCCCTGAGTGAATGGCTTGAAGCTGACGTTTATCGCGACGGAAGACACTATCATTTCGAGTGTGTAAGAGGCGTCCCTAAAGGCAAGGTTAAAGAAATCGGCCAGGCCAATAAACGTGGCACAAAAATAACTTTCAAGCCCGATGAAGAGATATTCGGCGATACCGAGTTCGCATACGATACGCTGCTCAAACGCATAAGAGAATTAGCTTATCTCAACGGCGGACTGCAGATTTCCTTCAGGGACGACAGAAGCAAGAAAAAAGAGGTGTTCAAATTTGACGATGGGATTAGAGCGTTTGTCGAACATCTTAATGAAGGCAAAGAAACACTTCATAAAGATGCTATCTATTTGGCCAGGGAAGATTCTGTGGCAAAGCTGAGCTGCGAAGTGGCTATGCAGTACAACGACGGGTACACTGAAAACGTGCTGGTCTTTGCCAATAACATACGCAATATCGACGGCGGCACACACCTTTCAGGCTTTAAGACCGCTCTGACGCGGACTATGAATTATTACGCGAAAAGCAATAATCTGCTGAAGAACGGCCAGGCGACAACTGGTGACGATCTGCGGGAAGGATTGACAGCGGTGGTGGCTGTAAAACTTGCCGACCCGCATTTTGAGGCTCAGACGAAGGTGCGTCTGACTAACCCGGAGGTAGGCGGTTTTGTTGAGACTACCGTTAATGAGCAATTAGGGCATTTTCTGGAAGAGCATCCAATAGAGGCGAAAAGGATTTTAAACAAGGCCATCCAGGCTGCCGCCGCCAGAGAGGCGGCAAGGAAGGCACGCGAACTGACCAGACGAAAAGGAGCCCTTAGCACCACCAACCTTCCCGGTAAATTGTGGGATTGTGCCAGTAAAGAAAAAACAACCACGGAGATATTTATTGTAGAGGGCGACTCGGCCGGCGGCTCGGCGAAGGCCGGAAGAGACAGAAATATCCAGGCAATCCTGCCCTTGAAAGGAAAAATCCTCAACGTGGAAAAGGCACGACTGGAAAAGATGCTGGCCCATGACGAGATTCGAACCATTATCAGCGCTTTAGGAACCGGCATCGGTACCGACGAGTTCGATTTGAACAGGTGCAGGTACGGAAAGATAATATTGATGACAGACGCCGACATCGATGGTGCGCATATTCGAACACTACTACTGACCTTTTTCTTCCGGCAGATGCAGCAATTGTTCCACAGCAATATGATTTATATCGCCCAACCTCCTTTGTACGAGATTAAGATCAAGGGCAAGAAGAAATCCGAGTATGTTCTCAGCGAGTATCAAATGCGCAAGCGGATGATAGCTCGTGGCCTGGAGGAGACAGAACTTATCATCAGAAATGGTAAAAGCGAAAAAGCCAATAATGGCAAGCCAAAGACCAAAGTCCCCAAATCGAAGACGAAGGACCAGACCTCCGGGTCTTGCGTTTCCGGAAAAGAGATGGTTGAGCTTGTAAAGGCATTAGCTGAGGCCGAACGTATCATAGCGGTTCTGAGCAGACGAGGCATTAACTTTATTGACTTCATCAGGGCCTATTATAGCCCGAATAAAGGCGGGTTGCCACAGTTTCGCATCTGCGTGGAAGGACGACAGGAGGGGGTTTATTATAAAAGGGAGGAGTACGAAAAACGCGTCGATGAGCTCAAAGAGCGGACCAAAACTTTAGCTGACGGTGAGGAGGAAGAATCGATTGTTGCCGAGGAGCTTCATGAGGTCGGCCGAATCAATAAGATAGACGAACAACTCAAAAAGCAGCTCGGCCTGGACTTGAGAGATTTTCTCCTGGTATCTAACAAAGCTGTCTCGGGCGAAGCTCTCGTGACTAAGTTTCAGCTCATCAACGGCGAAGACAAGTATGACATTGCCTCGTTGGGTGATATCTGCGCGGGTGTCAGGCAAATAGGTGGCAAAGGCATCGAGATAAAACGTTTCAAGGGTTTGGGTGAGATGAACGCCGATCAGTTATGGGATACGACAATGAATCCCCAGACGCGAACCTTATTGAGAGTCAGGCTCGATGATGCCGGCGAGGCCGACAGGCTTTTTAGCATATTGATGGGCGGGGATGTGGAAAAACGCCGAAACTTCATTCGCGAACACGCCCTCGAAGTCCAGAACCTCGACGTCTAATCGTTTGTTGTGTTTTACATTTTATGTTGCCGCTCCAGCGACGGCTAAACGAAAAACAGGCCGGGCAATAAATCCGGCCTGTTTTTAACAGATATTTCCGACAAGTACTTGTACAGGTGGCTATCTCAATAATGGTCACCCTTGTAGAAGTGGGGAGTGAGAGGATCACCACCTCCGGTTACTCCGGCTAAGTAGGGGCAGGTGAGGATTTGTGCCCGTTGCCGGAATTGGTCAAGGTCGAGATCGCCTTTTGCGAAGCCATCGATATCTGTCTTTTTCGCGCGAATGATAAGCATTGTAGGTGATGAACCGCTTGGCACAAGTTCCTCGATTACTCTGGTTTTATTATCTTTGTCGCTGACCATTTTTGTAGTAACTACCAACGAGGCCTCGCCGGCAGACTTGCCGCTTCCGGTGACCGTAAAAATCACCGACTCATCTGGTTTCAGGATTCGGATGTTTGTGGCGTGTTTTAGGGTTTTTATAAGGGTTGTTTTCAGGTTCTCGACCTTCTCGGCGTCATATTTCTATTCCGTCTGGTTACTCTTGCTTCTGGCGGTCTCTTCCGGCTCATACATTTCCTGTCTCATCTGTTCCCAAACTTGGTCGCTCTCTTGTTCTTTCTTAATTTCCTTTTCTTCCTGTACTTGCGGTGGAGGCGAGAGCGGAAAGTCCACTTTCATCAAAACAATGCACCGTAATCCTGCAGGTATATGCTTTGTATCGCGTCCTTATCCCGCCTCAAGAGCGTTAACCACACATCCCCGCTGGAAGTGAAAAGGCTGCTGCCTGTTGGCGCAATATGGGCACTTTGAAGGTTATTCTCAAATATGCGCGACATGACGTTCATATCCTCATTGACTGCCAAAATATCTTGGGTCTTGATCTCTGCAGAGGGTATCACAAGAACCGTACCGGAACCACTTGATTGCGATGCCCATGTATTTGCGAACGGAATAGATGGCGGGGAAATATAAGTGCCAATTTCTGATTGTTTTTTAACTAACTCTGCTTGCTTTTTTGCAAGTTCAGCCTGTCTTTGTGCTTGTTCAGCCTGCCTTTGTATAACATCCAACTGTTCTTGCTTCTCAGATGCTTGTTGAGCAAGGATCTGGCTGGCCATTAATAAATTAACAAAAACAAATATAACGATTGTTCGGTTTAGAGCTTTCATTCTTTAGTCCTTTCAATTGAATTGTTTTGGTTGTTAAATTCGTATAGATTTGAACTACCGGGTCGAGTGTAAGACAGCACCTGTGCCAGATCCTGTTTGGTGCGCTGTAGCTCGTCTTCGGTCTGGTAGGCGAAGCTCATCAAAGCGTTGCCTAACTCGGTTCTGTCGTTAAGTCGATTCGATTCTATCTGTTCAAGGGCTGCCGTCACCCACTGTCTATCCTGGATTTGGGCAGTGTTGATGGACTCGATGAGTTCTGTGAGTAGCTCATTTGTCACAGCATTGGAAGCAGTAAAAGTCTGTAAGGCTAACCGGTCCAGGTCCTGGCGGTGTTGCTGACGGAGTTCATTCTGTATCCGGACATAACCGTTTGCCAGACCTAACTGCACATAATGCTTCATCTCATCAAGCAGATTCTGGCGAATAGCCGGTTCGAGAGCAGCTTGAAGCTGTTCCACGTCCGGTGGTCGGGGGGCCGATAATCGGCCTGTGGAGTAACCGGCCGCAATCAGCAGCACGGCTGCTGCGGCGACTTTAGTGAAGCTTCTTGCAGCTCTGAGCCTCTCTCTAATGAGTATTCGATTCCCGAATGTTACCTTGTCTGTTTTCCCGGAAGCCTCAGCCAGCTTTGAGATGGTTGCATTGGTCAAATCTTGTTACGGACCTGGTGGAATCTGGTCATTTTTGAGTGCTTCTACTGCTTTTTCTAAGAAATTTTCATCTTCTTTCATATGCAACCTCACTTTTTCTCTTTCGTTAATGGTTCGAAAGATTCGCGTAACTTTGCCCTGGCCCGGTGCAGCAGCACACCTGCGGAGCTGGTCTATTGCCCGCGTGGTGGCCAGACGGGCCAACAGGGCAGAAAAGTTTCGCACGCGCTGATGCTGACAAAACTCCAGAGCGGAAACAAAAGTCTCTTGGAAACAATCGGCAGCGTCCGCATGATTGCCTAATAGCCGGTACGCAGTCTGCCACACAACCGGGCCGTGTTCTTTGATAATTATCTGCCAGTCAATCACTTGCAAGCCCCGTTGAGAACTTCCTTGCTTGCTCCGTCTTTCATTGAGTTTCTAACGGGGCAAGCGAAGCTCCTTTTAAGTCCGCCTTTGACGGGCCGTCATTATATTAGTCGCTGTATCACACTATTTTATTACAAAAATTTTATGTTCATGACCCTTGATTGCAAATTAAGCATCGATTGTCTAAAAAAAAATCAATTTATTTTGTTTTGTTTAAATTTTTCCTTGCAAAGATTTTTGTTATGTAGCAAAATGGAAACGTTTCAATGGCCAAGGGCAGAAATTGCGACAATGGCGGCAGGCCAAAGTTTTTTAATGGAGGCCAGAATGACAGGAAAAGTCGAAAGCAAAAAATTAAAGACAGGAGGTCTTGCCTTTGGCGGAGGTTTTGTTTCTCTTTTTACTTTTGCCCTTCTTTTGTTTTGCGCACTTTTATTTTTAGGCTGCGAAAGTCAAAATATTAATGGAGCTGAGCTTGAACGGATCAAGGGTATGCCGGCAGAAGCAAGAAAGGTTAATTTGCTGAAGTTGCTTGAGAGGAAATTTGAAAATCCGGATGCGCATTTTGAATTGGGGCAATTGTATAAAGCAGAGGGGCTGTGGTCGAAGGCAGAATATCATTATGGTATAGCTTTACGTTTCGATCCCGCTCATGCGCAGGCTCAAGCGGCGATGGTAAAGTTATTTCTTGATAGCGGCGATGCGACCAAAGCTAAAAACTATGCTGATATCTACATGAACCAGGTGGCCGCTTCAGCACTTCAGTCACTTAGGCTTGCTATGGCGTTTCAGATGCAGCAGCATGATGAGTATGCATTGGCTTGTTATCGGCAGGCGCTTAATTTGGAGCCGGATTCAGCGAGGATTCACAAGCAGATAGCTTACTATTATTTAAGCAAAAGCGACAAAACCCAGGCAAAGGAATATTTTACCCGTAGTTTCCAGCTTGACCCCAAACAACCGGATGTAGCCCTTGAATTAGGTCTTCTTGGCGTGGAAGTGAGAATACCGCGAAACACCGAGAAGAACAACAGGAAGCTGGATGAGGTGGTCGAACAGTCAAGCAAGCAAAAAACTGATGAGTGATAATCGATGCTCGTGCTTGGTAATTGGCCAAAATCGAATATCAAGAGTCGGGCATACGGTATTGTTTTTTCATTGCCCCGTGGCGAAAGGATGCGCTGCGGGGTTTTTTAATTTTCTTTTTACATGTCAATGATTTCTGTTACTATGGTGCCTCTAAATCAATAGTAATCCACCGGCTCTGCCGGTGGTCGATGATATAACAACACTAAAGTACTACAGAAACCCGTATTGCAAATAATAGGAGTTAAATTATGATACGAAGAGCATTTATCCTTATGACAGTCGTATTGCTTGGTTTGAGTTTGCCCGGATGTGGTAAGAAGAGTGATGTTACAAAAATCAAAATGGGACATGCGCTCGATGTCGAGCATCCGGTTCACAAGGCCATGATTTTTATGGCGGAAAAACTTGAAGAGAAATCCGGGGGGAAAGTCATTCTGGAAGTATATCCCGGCGAACAATTGGGCTCGGAAAGAGAGATGATCGAACAGGTCCAGATGGGCCTGCTGGATATGACAAAAGTTTCGACTTCGCCGCTGGAGAGTTTTATCCCTGCAATGAGCGTTTTTAGCGTACCCTATCTGTTCAGAGACAGTGAGCATCTCTGGAATGTATTAGAAGGCCCTGTAGGTAAGAAGCTGCTGCAAGCTGGTGAAGAAAAAGGTCTAAAAGGACTATGCTATTATGACGCCGGAAGCAGAAGTTTTTATACAAAAGAGAAACCAATTATGACTCCGGCAGACCTTGAGGGAATGAAAATAAGAGTTCAGGAAAGTAAAACATCGATGCAAATGATCAAGGAACTGGGAGCATCGCCGACACCGATTGCCTGGGGTGAGCTGTACACGTCATTACAACAGGGAGTCGTTGACGGAGCAGAAAACAATCCGCCGAGCTTTTATCGTTCCGGTCATTTCGAAGTCTGCAAACATTACAGTCTGGATGAGCATACAATGGTTCCCGACATCGTTCTGATGAGTTTGAAATCGTGGAATAAACTACCGGCAGATGTTCAAAAGATGGTTCAAGAGGTAGCCGACGAATCGGTAAAATATCAAAAAAAACTCTGGAAAGAAGATACTCAAAAGGCCCTTGAAACGGTACAGGCACAGGGTGTGAAGGTTTATAGTCCGGATAAAACAGCCTTCCGGCAGAAAGTCAAACAGATGCACGAGTCCTACAACGGCACGGATGTAGGCCAGCTCATGCAGGCAATTGATCAGGTGCAGTAATTTCACGGCCCGAAGTGCTGCTACGGAGAACGGAATATGCTTGCTGTGATCGTCAGACTGAAGAATTGGTTGGTGAAAGGCCTTGAACTAACCGTCATTTTAGTGACGGGTATTCTGGTGGTCGACGTGGTCTGGGGAGTCTTCACACGATATGTTTTAGGGCACCAGAGCCCCTGGACGGAAGAACTGGCAAGACTGCTGTTGATTTGGGTCGCCTTGCTCGGGGCCAGTATAGGATTTATCCGAAAAAGCCATCTTGGTGTTGACTACTTTGTCGGTAAGTTGAACGAAAGATGGAGAACGATCAGCCAGATTTTCGTTTATCTGCTTGTTGCAATCTTTGCATGTATTGTTCTGATATATGGCGGCTACAGTCTCGTATCTTCTGCACTACAGAACTCTCAGCCAACCCCGGCACTCAACATCCAGATGGGCTATGTGTATCTTGCCGTGCCTATTAGCGGATTTTTCATCGTTATTTTTTCCATCGAAATGATGATTGAGTTGATTAGTTCTTTGCTTAAGAAAGGGACAGCAAGCTCAGAAGGATGATTCATAATGGATGTACCAGTAATTATTTTGACGGTCAGTTTTGTCTTTCTTCTTATCATAAATGTACCGATCGCTATCAGTATCGGCATCTCTACTTTGTTGACGATTATTTACGTGATGGGCTCGGTTGACGGCGCTGCTGAAATTATCGCACAGCGGATGGCCACGGGCATCGACTCGTTCGCACTTCTTGCCATACCGTTTTTTATTTTAGCCGGTTTATTCATGGGAAAAGGAGGAATCGCACGCAGATTGATCGATTTTGCCGGTACTCTGGTAGGCCGATTCACCGGCGGGCTGGCATATGTCAATGTTTTAACATGTATGCTTTTTGGGGCTCTTTCCGGTTCATCGGTTGCCGCGGTATCGGCTGTAGGCGGTTTTATGATTCCGGAGATGAACAGGAAAGGCTATGATAAGAATTTCAATGTCGCCGTTTCCACAACTGCCGCCACGACAGGGCTCATGATCCCACCGAGTAATATCATGATTGTCTATGCGCTGGTCGCCGGCGGCGGGGTATCCATCGTGGCGATGTTTATGGCGGGTATCCTGCCTGGGATAGTCTTTGGTCTTTTGCTGATGCTGGTCAGCGGCATTATCAGCAAGAAAAGAAATTATGGCGCCGGTAATAAATACGGCATCAAGGATATTTTCTGGTCTTTCATCGGAGCAATCCCGAGTTTACTGCTTATCGTAATTGTCCTGGGCGGAATCCTGGGAGGGATTTTCACGGCAACTGAAGCGGCCGCCATTGCTGTCGTTTACGCATTTATCCTGGCGGTTTTTATTTACCGAGAAGTAAAAATTAAAGAGATACCGGGAATTTTGCTGCAGTGCGGGATTACCACCGCGGTTGTGATGCTTTTGATAGCGACCTCAACGGCAATGTCCTGGATCATGGCCACGCAAAATATTCCTCAAAATGTCAGTGCGGCGTTATTATCCATCTCCAGCAATAAATTTATTATCCTTCTGATTATTAACATCCTGCTTTTGTTCGTAGGGACATTTATGGATATGACACCGGCGGTTTTAATCTTTACGCCTATCTTTCTCCCGGTAGTCAAGCAAATCGGTATCCATCCGGTTCATTTCGGACTGATTATGATTGCCAATCTTTGTATTGGACTATGCACCCCGCCGGTGGGAACATGTTTGTTTGTCGGTTGCGGTGTCGGCGAGACGACCATTGTTAAAGTTGTGCGTCCGCTTCTTCCATTTTTCGCGGCGATGGTCATTGCTCTAATGATTGTAACGTATATTCCGGATATCTCCCTGTTTATTCCTAAACTCCTGAAGCTTATTAGTGTAGAAGCTGCTTTGACTAAATGAGTTTTTATCCAGCATCCATATGCTCCGGTTTACACAAAAACATTAGCCCGATTTTAGTTTTTACATAACTGAAGAAGCAATCCCTGAATTCGAAAAGGTTGTATTAATATGAAACGTGTCCTGTTTTCTATAATACGGAAACTTTTACCACTGGCATGCACAACAAGAGGCACCGAAGATGAGATTTTAACGGGAGGTTTTAAGACCTTTCAAACGCCCCTGCCGAAATCGGTCCGGCAGTGGGATAATCAAAAAATTGAGTTACGCCGGAAGTTGTGGCGATTACTCGGAGACATGCCGCCGTTATTTACGCCGGAGGCAAAGATCGAGAAAAAAGAACCTCGGGATGGATACACTCTTGAGTATTTTACGTTTGACAATGGTGTTAGTGATACGGTGTATGGTTACCTGCTTATCCCCTCGGGGCACAAAAGGCCAGGGGCGGCTGTCCTGTATCATCACTATCACGCAGGCAGGTACAAACAGGGCAAGGAGGAAGTGATCGGCAAGGTGTTTTCGAAGCTCGATTTTGCTACGGGCGAGGCCCTCGTGCGGGAAGGCTATGTCGTGCTTTGTATAGATGCTTATGCCTTTGGCCAGCGGCGGTTCCAGGGACCGGCGGGCAAAAAGGAAGAGGGAAGCAAGACTGAGGCGTCCCTGTTCAAGATGTTTTTGTGGCAGGGGCGAACTCTGTGGGGGATGATGGTTCGTGACGACCTGCTGGCGTTGAATTATTTAGTGTCACGTCCGGAGGTCGACGCCGGGCGCATTGCGGCGATGGGTATGAGCATGGGCTCGACGAGGACATGGTGGGCGGCTGCGCTTGACGATCGGATTAAGGCGGCTGTGAGTGTGGCGTGTCTGACGCGGTATCAAAATCTGATCGCACACGGCGAGGTAAAGCAGCACGGCATCTATTACTATGTGCCGAACATGCTGAAGGAAAAAATCGATACCGAATCGGTTGTTAGTCTGATAGCCCCGCGGCCCCACCTGACGCTTACCGGTGATAAGGATGGCGGCTCGCCGGTGGACGGCGTCCGGGTCATCAACGCGTTTGAGGAATATCTTTACAAGCTCTACGGTAAAGCCGATAATTTCCGTGGCGTTATTTATGAAGGTGTTGGACATGAATATACACCCGAGATGTGGGAAGAAACATTAAACTGGTTGAAAAGACACTTGTGATATGATGATTCGCAAAGTTGGGACGAAGCATTTCCTGAACATCGGTCGAAGTAAGTTATTTGCGAAAGCCGGTTCCTTCACCTTAGGGTGACAGCAGGAAATACTCGGGGTGAGTAATTAGCGAAAGACAAAACTATATTTGGAAAAGGAAAAGCAATGGAGCGAATCAAGGTGTGGGCTGTGACGGGAGTTGTATGTGTTCTCGCGACTGGTTTGGTTGTCGGGTCGGAGGAGCTTTACGACGTTCGCGACTACGGTGCCCGACCCGATGGAAAGAACCTGTGCACGAAGTTCATTCAACAGGCCATCGACGAGTGCTCCAAAGCCGGGGGAGGGTCCGTCTATCTGTCGCCCGGGACTTTTCTGTCCGGTACGATTTATTTCAAGACTGGTGTCACGCTCAAGCTTGCAGCCGGCTGTACGCTGTTGTGCAGCGCAAACCTGAAAGATTACCCGGGGTACTCTATGTTCGGCGGACTGCCGGCTTACGGGCTTTATTGCCGTCATGTTAAGGGCTTAAAGATGCTAAATGTGCAGATACAATCGGAAAAGCCCGACAAGCGTCACGCCCTTGTATTGGAAGATGTGGAAGACGCCTTAATTGATGCACTGGATGCTCCCTGCTCGCCGGATGCCGGAGCGATAATTCGAATGACCGACGTTAAAGGTATTTTTATTCGCGGGTGCAGAGCAAAAGTGGGAACGAATGTGTTTCTGGAACTCAGGGGCGCGCTAAGTGAAAGGGTAGTTCTGAACGGCAATGATCTCGGCGGAGCTGCTGAAGCTGTTCAGCGGGCGCCGGATGTCCCAAAAGCAGCGCTGTCCGGGCTGGGAAATTATCTTGATTAGACGTGGTTAGTTTGCAAAGTGGAGAAATGATATATGATTTTAGAGAAGTATTCTTTTGGAATTGGAGATCGGTTCTGTCATCAGGGAAGAGCTCAGTTAGCGGCTTTGATAAAGGCAAAAGAGCAGGGTATTAATATTGTACCTGTTTGGAACAAGTCGCACAGGGAACATACTATCATAGGGACTGAGCCGGCCGATACGCGTCAAGAGGCTCTTGACGCTGTAGCGTCCTGCCGGTGGGAGGGACCTTATTTCGTGGATGCCGACCATATAAGCCTGGACAATGTAGATAAGTTCATTGAGTCCAGCGACTTTTTCACGCTTGATGTTGCCGACTTCATCGCTAAAACAGCGGACAAAACTGATGTGGATTCGTTTGTTCAAAAGCATAAGAAATACGTTGGCTTGTTTGCAATTGATGGAATCGAGGAAACTCTCAACATCACCGAAGAACAAATCAGAACGATAGCGGATAAGTTTGTATTAGCGGTCAAGCAGGCAGGCAGGATTTATAGACATATCGGAGAAGCCAAAGGCACCGACAACTTCATTACCGAAGTCTCAATGGACGAGACCGACCAGCCGCAGACGCCTGTCGAAATGTTCTTTATCTTAGCTGCTATCGCCGATGAAGGCATCCCGGCCCAGACAATTGCGCCGAAATTCACCGGCCGATTCAACAAGGGCGTGGATTACGTCGGTAACGTTGCTGGTTTTACGAAAGAATTTGAGGAGGACCTTGCAGTAGTTGCTCTTGCGATTAAGGAATTCAACTTACCTGAGAATTTGAAACTCAGTATTCACTCGGGCAGCGATAAGTTCTCGATTTATGGGCCGATAGCAAGGGCTCTGAAGAAATTCGATTCAGGTTTGCATGTCAAGACAGCGGGAACAACCTGGCTGGAAGAACTTATCGGCTTAGCGATGGCCGGCGGGGACGGCCTGTCAATCGCGAAGGAAGTTTATGCCAAAGCGCTGCTGCGGTTCGATGAGCTTTGCGGGCCGTATGCCACCGTCATTGACATTGACAGAGCAAAGCTCCCGAGCGCAGAGCAGGTGGATAAATGGGACGGGCAAAATTTTGCCTCGGCATTGAGACACGACCAGTCATGTAAGCAGTACAATCCCGACTTGCGTCAGCTTTTGCACGTCGCCTACAAGATAGCCGCCCAGATGGGGACTGACTTTTTAAATATGCTGGACAAACATGAGGAAATAATTGCGCAGAACGTGACGGAGAATATCTACGAACGGCATATAAAACCTATCTTTACGGAGTGCCTTCGAGCCAGCGTTTAGCAAGTATCTCAAGGTCGATGAAACCGACGGAGCCGGAGTGGTCTAAGTCTGTGCCTTCGCAATAATTATTCGATGCGTTGCAGCCTTGCTGGTGCCAATGGGCTGCGAAAAATGCGAAGTCGATGAAATCAACACCATCCGGACAGCTAAAGTCTGCAACAGGAATCTGCCACATCAGGACGGGATAATTCGTTCCCTCGCAGATCGTCCAGGTATTCCAAAAGTCCCAGGCCGCATTGGTAAAGGTGCTTATCGTCTGCATCTCGGCGGTCGTCTTGCCCGTCCCGCCGGCACTGGTTGACTGGCCGCTCGTTTGAGTATCCCAGAAGCAGTGAGTGGCCGATCCCAGAACTCTTATAAATCCCGTGAAGCCCCCGACGTACTGATCGCCTGAAACTCTACCCGTGGAATAGCACTGGTAGGTTCTGCCGCGTTCGACTTGTCCGACCAGCCCGCCTGCGTATATGCCTCCTGTGACCCTGCCTGTCGCGTAGCAATTGCTTACCACGCTTCCTTCGTCGGCTGTTTTGCCCGCCAGGCCACCAACATCTCTGTTTCCTGCGACGGTGGCTTTTGAATAGGACGTATTCACTGTACTATCGAGGATAAGTCCGATCAATCCTCCGACGTACCAGTCGCCGGAGATATTACCGCTTGAAAAGCAGTTGACGATTCTGCCGGTGCTCGTGCCGATTAGTCCGCCGATGTTGTCGTCTCCTGAAACGTGTGCACTCTTGGCATAGCAGCCGGTTATCGTGCCCCTCTCCTGGTAGCCTGCCAGTGAACCGACACTACTTCCTTGGGCGAAAATGTCGGGACCAATCAATCCCAGGTTCTTGATTTGCCCGGTCACGTACCCGAAAAGCCCCGTGTACCGTTCGCGTGTTGAAGTCATGCTGAGATTTATAATTTTATGGTCGTTGCCGTCAAAGACACCACTGAAAGATTCGAAAGCAGTGGTCCCGATGACATTGTACGCAGCCCCCGAATAGCCGCTCATATCTATATCGGCGGTGAGCTTGAAGTGCATGTTCCAATCGCTGGATGCAGCTCCAATGTCATTCATCTGCTCGGGCGTATAAATCAAATATGGATTGCTTTCCGTCCCAGTGCCCCCGCCATATTTGGCTTGAGCCGGTGGGTGAAAAAGGCAGATAGCGAAACATACAATTAACAAAATTGTTAGTTTACTGCTTTTTTTGTGAGTTTTTGACAGACTAATAGTTTTGCCTAAACTGCACATATTTGCCCTCCTTCGGAAAACGAGTTCGACAGTTTATGCTGCTTCCAAATAACAAGTATACCATTTACCGAAATTGCAGTCAAGCTATTTTTGGGGCGGCGGCAGCTTACTCGAGCGGTTCGATATAGACGTTTTGGTACTCAATCGGAGTTCCTTCGCTCTGAAGACAGATTTTACCGGAGCTTGCCGAGCATTTTGTTGCCACGTTCTGCAGCACGCCATTGACGAGAACGACGACCCAGTCGTCCTTGCAAATGATGTCGTATGCGTTCCACTGGCCGAGAGGTTTTTCGCTGCTGTCTTTGAGCTTTATGGTCCTGCGTCCCTTGACGCGTTCGTTCGCTTTGGCGTGCTCGTCGGTTTCGAGGCCTCCTATTACCCAGAAATCGCCGGCGTTGCCCGAATGCAATTGGCATTCGAGGCTTTTCGGCCAGACGTTATCCGCCCCGCTCATGTGAACAAGGACACCATTATTGCCGCCTTTATCAGGCCAGCGCCACTCCACATGAAACAGGTAATCGGCGTACTCCTTTTCTGTTCGCATATAGCCGGCGGGCTTACCCTCGCAGCGAATCAGGCCGTTCGTGACCGACCAGGTCTTTGTGACATCGTGCTGCGGCTCGCGCGTGTGCAGTTTCCAGCCGGTGAAGTCTTTACCGTTCCACAGCATCATTTTCTCTTTTGGGACGATCGGCTTATTCTGCCCTTGGGAAGCACCGGCTGCCGCGACCAACAGGATTGCTGTCACCACCAGTGCCACTGTTACAACTAAGTAGCGTTTCATCGAGTTCTCCTTTCATTTCTGCAAATTGCTTTCGTTTCAGATCAGCTTTGTCTGACCCGGAACAGCCACAGGCCTCATCGGCAAATCTCCGAACTCATACTTCGGAGGACTGAGGTCCAGTTTTGAAGCGTTCATTGCCCAGTCCCACTTCAGCGCCCGGCCGGTGTAAGTGCTCATCCGGCCCATGATGGCATTCATGGTGCTCTCGGCAACCTGCTTTCCCTCGTTGATCGCAGAGCCATTGCGAATGCTCTTAATCAGGTCGGCCATCTCCTGGACATAGTGGTCGGGATCGGGCCCTTCATATTTGAAAGGTTTCTCTCCGTCAATCACACCCGAATCGACGTCGGCGACGCCTTTGGTGCCGACCACGCGTTCGGCGATTCTGTCCGTGCAGCCGTTAATCTGCCGGCACATACTCGAGACACGAACACCGTTCGGATACTCATACTCGACGGCGAAGTGGTCATAGATATTGCCCAGATCACGGACGGCCCGGCCGCCCATACCGACACACTGCTCCGGGTGTGCCTGCAGTGCCCAGTTGATGACGTCGAGATTATGAACATGCTGCTCGACGATGTGATCGCCGCTGGTCCAGGTGAACCAGGGCCAACTCCGGCACTGCCACTCCATGTCCGAGAGGCCCTCTTTCTCATACCACTTCCAGTAGCCCAACATATCACCACCATTCCAGTAACCCTGAGCTGCCACGATTTGGCCGATCTGGCCGTCATGAATCCGCCGGATGGTCTCCTGATATTTCTTGCTGTGTCGGCGTTGCGTGCCCGCTACCATCGACAGGCCTTTTTGCCGGGCGAGTTCCGCCGTCTGGATGACTGATCGGATGCCCTTCGGGTCCACGCCCCCGGGCTTCTCCATAAACACGTGCTTGTCCGCCTTGACGGCCGCCTCGAAGTGCTCCGCTCGCCAGTGCGGCGGCGCGGTCAAAAGTACCATGTGTACGTCACACTGAAGCACTTTCTTGTATGCGTCGAAACCCACAAAACGCTTGTCCGGCGCGACTTTCACGGCGGCGGGTACGTCCTTTCTGAGTTTGTCCAGAGACTGCTTCAGGTGATCCTCAAACAAGTCGCCCATCGCTTTTATCTCCACGCCCGGCGAGCTTTTCACGCAACTGATAAGGTCACGTGTGCCTTGCCCGCCACAGCCAATAATACCGACACGGATCGTGTCCGAGCCTGCGGCAAAGACATTACTCGAACTCGACGCCAGAGCCGCCGCCCCGGCAGCCGCCGAGGTCTTGATAAAATCCCTGCGAGTTAGCTCGGAATCTTGTTTGTCTGACTTGTTTTTCATCAATACCCCTTTCATTGATCGAACGTTGCATTATTAAACCAACACCGGGCGCACCGTAAAATCTACCTTGGTTCCTGAAGATTGTTGTTTTGTGCTCATAAGGCTACCGGCAATCTGCGACGCCGTCAAGCGCGATTTCCCTGGCGGTTTGACAGAACCTCTCCCTCGCCTCAGACAGATGGAAAACGACTCTCTGCAATTATGAAAACCGACATCTGCCGCCCCAATACCTCTTCGCAACTCTGGAAAAGCAGATCATTCTTGCCGGTGGCCGGAGCATAATCTGATATTTTTTCTTGACGTCAAGATGGGGAATCTGGTATAAATAAGGCTGTGGACATCTGTGATCTTTCGGTCTTCCAGGAGGTGAATTTTATAAGAGCATCTATCAAAATGAACACAATATACATTTTCAGTGTTGTTAAGCTCGATTTAACGCCTTTTTGTTAGAGGTTCTCAGATTGAAGATTGGGTATTTAGTGTCGGGTGTGTTGCCCGATACTGTCAAAGTACCCGTAAAGGGTGAACTTTGTTGATGGAGGTGAGTTATGTGTTGGAAATTGTTTCTCTTAACTTCTCTTATCTTGGTACTGACGGTGTCCGGCAGCGCCGTCCAGGCGGGCTTTGGATTGGTGGAAAATTTTGATAGTATGTCGACGACGGGCTCTCCTGATGGCGCGGCGTGCACGGGTGTAATGGGAGGTATCTGGGATACCGAGAGTGATGGTACCGGGAATATCACCATCACAGATAACAGCGGAAGCAGGGTCGTAACTGTTATTGGTAATAGTGGCGGATCTACGCGCGGCATTGGATTCAACGGCATAACCAACCCGATCGACAACAGCGAAACAGGAATAGCGTTTTTCCGGTTTATCCTCCGTACCGGAAGCTTGCAGCCTCGTACCTATATAGGTTTGATTTCGGATACGAGTGATAATCCCATAAACAGCACGAGCGCCGGGACTCCGGCGAATATTCCGGCCGGATTCGGATTGTTGGATAATAGTTCGGGTGGACTTAACCTCGTCAAAACAGACGGCACGACCGTTCTTAAGCCCAATGTTGTACGTGGCCAATGGTACAATTTCTGGATTGTGGCCGACAATTCGGCCGACACCTTTGATTTGTACCTCAGCGAAGCCGAGGGTCCGGCTGGAGAGGCAACACTGCCGAGGCCGGAAGATCTCGTTGAAAGCAATATTCCCTTCAGTGTTGTGACAACGGAACCTCTGACCGGCATGATATTCACCAATCCGGCCGGAACAGTGCAGGCGGAAAGAATCTATGTCGATGAAATCTGGTGGGATGGAGATCAGGGTCTGGAAAAACCGAAGAAAGCCCGAAATCCAAGTCCTGCCAGTGGGGCAACCGATGTGTCCCGCGATGTAGTGCTTAGCTGGACTCCCGGGCCGTTTGCCGTCACGCATGATGTGTACTTCGGAACGAGTTTCGACGAAGTCGGCAGCGCCAATACGGGTAGCCCGTTACTGGTCAGTCGGGCCCAGACTGCGAACACTTATGTTCCGGGCCGTCTTGAATTCAATCGGACTTATTATTGGCGGATCGACGAGGTCAACGGCCCGCCCGCCTTGACAGTACACAAGGGCGATGTCTGGCAGTTTACGACCGAGACTTTATCTTACGTAATTGAAAATGTCACCGCCACAGCTTCCAGCAGTGCAGTTGCTAAAGGTCCTGAAAATGCAGTCAACAGTTCAGGTCTGGATAGCAGTGGTTTACTGCACGGCAATACAGGCGATAACACAATGTGGCTTAGCGATGTTGCGGGGCCGCAGCCGACCTGGATCGAGTTCGATCTCGGCGAGGTCCACAAACTTTATGAGATGTGGGTTTGGAACTCCAATGAAAGTCTGGAGGCGGTAATCGGATTAGGATGCAAAGATGTTACCATTGAGTATTCTGTTGACGGCATCAACTACAGCACATTGGGTACAACTCATGAGTTTGCCCGGGCGCCCGGTACACCCGACTATGCACATAATACAATTATTGATATGAGTAGTGTGGCGGCGAAGTACATCAGGCTCACTGCTAACAGCAACTGGGGTGGCCTCCTGCCTCAGTTCGGTCTTAGCGAGGTGAGCTTCTTTTCCATCCCTGTCCATGCAAGAGAGCCCAGCCCGGCTTCCGGCGCAACAGATGTGGAACTGGACCTGATTCTCGGCTTCAGGGCCGGCAGAGAGGCGGCCAGGCACGATGTGTACTTCAGCGAAGACCGTCAGGCCGTAATTGACGGTACCGCCTCTGTTACTTCCGTGACCGACGCAACCTATGGCCCAGTAGCCCTCGATTTAGGCAAAGTATACTATTGGCGGGTCGACGAGGTCAACGATACCGAGATACCCTCAACCTGGCAGGGAGATGTCTGGCACTTTACGACACAGGAATCGTTTGTCCTGGATGATTTTGAGAGTTACGACGACATCGAGCCCAACACGATATTCAACACCTGGCTGGACGGATATTCGGACCCGGCAAACGGCTCGGAAGTAGCTAACGAATATCCACCATACGCCGAGCAGACTAATGTTCACGGCGGCAATCAGTCCATGCCTTATTCCTTTGACAACAGTGTCGGTATCTCTGAGGCAAGCATGACACTTAGCTTCCATCGGGACTGGACTGCAAGAGGTATTGGAACATTGGCATTGTGGTTCAGAGGTTATCCGGCCTCTGTGGGCAGTTTCTTAGAGGGGCCGGCAGGCACCTACACGATGACCGCCACCGGTGCGGATATCTACGGCACCGCAGACGAATTTCACTTTGCCTACAGGCAGCTCTCCGGTGTCGGCTCAATCGTCGCGAGGGTCGAGAGTGTTGAGCTGACCGACGACTGGGCCAAGTGCGGTGTGATGATTCGTGAGACTCTGGATGCTGGTTCGAAATTCGCTGCGGTTTACATAATGCCGACCAATGACGACGGTACACCAACAAACGGCTGCAGATTCCAGGCCAGAATTGAGACAGACGGCGATGCCTCAAGCGACACCTCGGTAGCTACGGATGAGCAGAAAGCGATAATAGCCCCATACTGGGTTAAACTGGAACGCGATGCCGGAGGCAACTTTAGAGGCTATTATTCAATTGATGGTGCTGCATGGCAGTCAATGGCCTGGAATGCCCGGAACATCCAGATGCAGTCGGATGTCTATATAGGTTTGGCACTTACCAGCGGTAACAATAATGCGGTATGCCAGGCCGGATTCTCAAATGTCCAGACGACAGGTAATGTTACCGGGCAGTGGCAGTCGCAGGATGTCGGTATAAGCAGCAACGCCGCCGAGCCGATGTATGTGGCGGTAGCCAACAGGACCGGCGCACCCGCTGTGGTGTACCATGAAGACCCGGCCGCAGCACAGATAGACACCTGGACACAGTGGCCTATCGACATTAAGAAGTTCTCAGATCAGGGCATAAACCTGAGCGACGTTGACAAGCTCTATATCGGTTTCGGTAACAGGAGTAATCCTCAGGCCGGTGGTAAGGGTATGGTTTACATTGACGATATTGGGCTGTACTCTGAGATAAAGCCTCCGGAGCAGCTATGGTTTGAGGCGGAATCCGCGGACATCATTGGAGCGAGCTGGCGGAATTACGATGACCCGAACGCCTCGGGCGGCAAACACATTGGCTCCGAGGACGGCGACGGCAGCGATGGTACCTATGCACCGGGGGCAGAATGGCTCGCGGGGTATAATTTTAATGCTGCTGGCGGAGTTTACAAGGTCGTGCTTCGCGGTCAGGAGGCCGGCGCCGACTCCTTCTGGGTCCGGATAGTCGGTGCTGTTTCTCAAAACTTTGAAAATCCAGACCAGCCCGGCACCGGCTGGGTGAAGTTTAATGGTATGGATGCCCCAGCCGGCTGGGCCTGGGATGAGGTTCACAGCGACGATGCCTCGGGCGACCCGGTTGTGAACTGGACGTTGGCGTCCGGGCAGTACACGCTTGAAATTGGTAAGCGTGAAGATGGTACGTACCTTGACGCCATCCTGGTTACGAGCTATCTGGATATTGACCAGGCGACATTGCCGGATGCGATTCCACCGGCAACAGGGCCGTAAGAATATTTTAACTTAAAGGCCTTGCTTTTTTTGAAGTTGATATAAGGACTTGCAACAGTTCGGGGTCTATGCCGAGTGATTCGGCATAGGCCCCTCTTAATTAGAGCCTGCCTATTCAGGAGGGAAATTGCCGCTGGGTGGGCAGCAGTCGATACTCAGTAATCGTACGGTTTTTTGCCCTGTCTTAATCTGCTGTTATTTTGCATTTGGCGCAGAGTGCTGGTTAAGACTTCTGCAAGTTTGCTATCACCCAAACTCTTTGCCTGCTCAGCGGTTATGGCTTTACCATAGCAGACTAAAATTGAGCCGGGCGAAAACAGTCTCTTATGTCTCGGCCAGCATTCAAAACCGCCGTCAATTACTACCGGCACGACCGTTGCACCGCCTCGTCTGCACAGAAGGCCAAAGCCCGGCTTAAACGGTGTGATTTTACCATCGTTCGAGCGAGTTCCTTCCGGAAAAAGACACACCCCTCCGCCATCTTTAAGTATGCTGATGACCTTCCTCATCGCAGACAAATCCGCTTCGCCCTGCTTTACCGGCATAGTACCAACCGAAGAAATAAGCCTGCCAAAAAACCAATTGGTAAAAAGCGAGTCGCGCGCAAGAAAACCGAATCTTCTCTTCAAAGGCCCCACGCAAAATATCGGGTCAAGATAGCTCTGATGGTTACTAATCAGGACAACAGCGCCTTTATCAGGGACATTGTCTCGGCCGTAAGTACGCACCTGAAAAAACAAAATGCAAAAAACTCTGCAAATCCAGCGTGCAAGCCAGAACCATCTTGCTTTCAGTTCTCCTTTAAGCATTTTTCTTTCATATAAACCAGAAGCTTTTCCACAACCTCTTCTATACTCAGATTTGTAGTGTCAACGACAATGGCGTCTTCGGCCGGCTTCAATGGGCCGAACGCCCTTTTCTGGTCGCTTTTGTCTCTTTCTTCTATTGCCTTTTGTATTTGCTCAAGACTTTCACAGCCGCTTTTAATTCGCAGCTCAGCTTGCCTTCTTCTTGCCCTTTCAGCCAAATCGGCTGTCAGATAAAATTTTATATCAGCATCTTCGAACGCCAACGTGCCCTGGTCTCTTCCTTCGGTAACTATTTTTTTCTGGCTCTCTGCGAATTGTCTCTGCATTTGTACTAATTTATCCCGCACTTTCGGTGCAGAGGCAATAAATCGAGCATTAGCAGTTACCTGTGGGTTGCGTATTTGCTCGGTAATATCGGTACCGTCGATGCACACAGTCATTTTGTCGTCTTTAACTGAGAATTGAAATTCGTGTGTTTTCGTAACGCTTAGCAGTTTTTTTTCATCGTTCAGATCGACACCGTCCTGCATCGCAGCCAGGGTGACCGCTCGATACATTGCACCGGTATCCAGAAAGCTCACTCCCAGCTTTCTGGCCAACAGGCGGGCCGCGGTACTCTTACCGCTGGCCGCAGGACCATCAATAGTAATAACCAAATCCGCCATCTAAAATTTAGTAAATGGTAATTGGTGAGCGGTGACTGTTTAACTCCTTACTATTTATCCAATCACTATTTAACCACCTTGACTACAACCATGCTGGTATCATCGGTTTGCCTGGCAAGTCCGACAAACCGCCTTCTGTAACCGAGAATATCCTTTATCATCTGCTCTGCTGATTCTGCCGTAAATTTCTTGGCAGTTTCCAGCAGTTTTTCTCTTCCCCACAGTTCGTAATCGAAGTTGACCGCGTCAGTTAGTCCGTCAGTGTAAAACAGCAGAGAATCATCTTCTTTTAACTTGACGGTTTCAATCTCATATTCGGCTTTTGCATCGACGCCGAGTACGAGCCCGCCCTTTTCCAGGTCAAAAATCTGCCCGTTTCTTATTAATATTGTCGGTTCATGCCCGCAATTGCAGTATGTGAGCGTCTTGGCCGCAACGTCGATTATCGCGTAGAACAACGTCACAAATTCACCATCTCGGCACTCATCACATGCCATGCGGTTGAAGTTATTGATGAAAGTCCGTGTACGATTGACGAGCTTTACGTGGTCATCTGTTTTCTCGGCGAAGTAATCCTCTCCTTCCTGGCATGTAGAGAAATCCATACAACCTTCTGCGTATGCCCTTGCAGCTCCGCGGAACCAACTCATCATGATTGCCGCTGGTATACCTTTGCCCATAACGTCGGCAATCGTTATGACAATACGAGTTTCGCTTACCTGTCGAAAATCGTAAGAATCCCCACCGACATCAAAGCACGGGATATATGTTGCCGCAATGTCCAGGCCGCGCATTGCAGGTGCTTTCTCCGGAATCATCCTCCGCTGGACCAGGCCTGCCAGTCTCATCTGCTCGACAATGTGCTTTCCCTCAATGGCCCTGGCGTAGAGCTTAGCATTAGTAATCGCTATGGCGCACTGCGAAGCGACCGCCCTGGCAAGATTAATATTATCTTTATTAAATCGCTCGGGTTTCGGACTGTAAAGCCTGAGAACGCCAATCGCCTGGCCTTTGAACTGCATCGCAACGGTGAGCTGGCTCACAAGGCCTTCTTTGATTGTTGCCTCTTTGTATTTGACCCTGTCGTCGACGCGCATATCATCCAGCACGACCGCTTCGCCTGCAAAGGCTGCTTTGATTACAATGTCGTTTTTTGAAACAACACCTTTGTTGCGGTATTCCTCGCTGAGTCCGTAGGTGCTTCGCATTTTCAAATCGCCGGCCTCTTCATCCAGCAGCCGAATCGAGCAAGCTTTTACTCCAACAATCTTCACTGCCGCTTCGGCCAGTTTATCCAGTACTTCCTGAAGCGAAAATTCCCCCGCCACCAGCGTAGTGAGCTGATAAATTTGCTCATCTCTTTCAATTTGTCTCTTTGTCTTTACTGTCATAATCAATCACTAATTTAAACAGACCAGATTATACTCTACTTACAGCTTCTGGTGAAATCTAATTTATTCTATTGCTGTTGGTTGGCGGAATTGTTCACTTGTATGAGCAGGATATATCGATTAACATATCGTAACGGTAATTTATTGACCGATAATCAAGAATAAATAGAAAATCAAGAATGGTTGCGAAACACGTCATTTTTATCGGCCGGGTTCAGGGCGTCGGCTTTCGCTTCACCGCCCAAAGGATGGCCGGTCGTCATCAGTTGACCGGCTTCGTTCGCAACATGATGGACGGCACCGTTGAGATGCTCGCCCAGGGTTTGGCTGATGATATAGATGACTGCATACGGGATATTGAGAATTATTTTTCCGGCTATATAAAAGAGACCAAAATCCGGGAAATCCCCCCCGATCCGCAAAACGAGGGTTTCAAAATCACCTTTTAATTTACTCTCTTTGCCAAGAGTCTCAGGCATCGCAACACGCATCACACAAAACGAGATACATATATTATTCGGCCAGATGTCGGATAATGCCGTGTTTGCGAGGCACGACGAGGTCTGCTTTTCGGGTCGGCTGATCTTCTTCGACTGCGTAATTGACGTCCATAATCTCGATGAACTCTGCTGTATACTCCTTTAGCACGCCGCAGTATTCGAATATCTTATCGGCCTTAATCATCTCAAGCACAACCTTGTGGCCGATGTATCTTTCCAGCAAAGGCTCGAAGGAAGTCCCCGCCGAGGTCATCAGTTCCTGTTTCATCTGGGAGACATACTTATCTTGAGAGGTCAGCACCTTGCCCGCAGGTATGGCTTTCTTGGCCTGGCTGATCAGCAGATTGACAATCTCCACTACCGAGTCCCTTACAGTTCGAAAAACGTTCAGTATTCTCCTTTTGAGTCTGCGCCACGGCCCGGGATGATATGTCCTTTTCAACTCTTTTTCTCTTTCTTTCTGATTGAGTTCGCATAGCTCATCGTGGAAACGAATCACAGCTCCAATATTAGGATACTCATACTTATACAGGATGTAGCTTGTCTCATCGTGTCCTTCTTTGTCTTTGTACTTCTGAGGATAAACAAATTCCAGCCCGGTATTTTCCACCCTCAGTTTACCCCAGATTGTCTTGCCGGACGTCTGTTCGAGTGTCACCATGTTCCGCTCGAAATCCCTAAGGCACTTGTCCCTGCTCCTTTTCCTGACAAAAGCACCGATACCGGCGGCTAAGATAATAAATATTATTGTTATAGCTGTCGCACTATCACCAAACATAGTATCGATTTGCTCTTAAGTTTTTTTAAGCGATTTTGTTAAATCTGAGCCAGTATTACAGTGTAATTTTTGCCGTAAAATTCGGCGCATTTCGGGCAGGTCGTATAGAAAAAGTACATCTTCCGAATCTCTTTGGCCTTCGATTTTACATAGGCCTTCATTTCCTGCGCCCACTTGCCGGCGTTTTTATACGGCCCTTCAAAGACCTTGGTCAAAAAAGTCCCTGATATTCTGGCCATCTTTGCGCCCGGAACATCCCTGGCTACCGCAATGTATATATCGGCTCCCCAAAGAGATTTCTCGTCCGAAAGCATAACAGGCATCGGCACAAGAGCATCGGCCCCCTTGATCATTTCCATGTTTTTTACCATTACCTTCCCAAAGTTCAGCGGGATATGAAAGAAACTTCTGATATGGTCTTTGACGAATAATTTGTCCTGAAAAGTTATTTCTTTTTCATCCCACGGCTCAGGATTAAATTTTGGGCAGCAACCCGTCTCTGATTGTTCATAAAGCTTTTCCAAAACTATCACCTTACCTTTCCCAAGAACTAAGGTTTTGTAAAAAGCAGATTACACAAAAACCTTCTATTACAAACCTGCGAGATATCACACATCTGGACTCTATATTCTTATTTGGCTTGAACGTCAAATTTAATCTTCAAAAAACGTGGCCGATATATCCGGGTATCGGCCGCCATCTGCCAAAAATCGGTCGAATTGCAGACATACGTGATTATCAGCTCGTCCTCGCTCGAAATCTCAGGATGCGCCTTTGCTGCGTAGCAGAAATACGTCTCGTGCCACTCGACCTCCGGACATTCATAAATTTTGTAAGCACTACTCCATGGCCCAACCGGTGTCGGTGAAAACCTCATCATTATATTTTTCGACATCCCATTTTCCGTATAGACAGCCACATACTGTTTAATCGAAGGCTGATAACAAACTGAATATTCTGTCGCTGTGCCGTAGAAAAGTTCAGAGATACCTTTCATACAGGATAGCCAGTTGCCAACGCTCAAAAAACGCCATTGCTCAAAGTCGGTCATCCCATTATATGGCACCCGAGCGACTATCATGCTCCGACCGCTCATCCCTTTGCTCCAGTCCTCGCTGCCGCCGTAGATATAGATAAAATCACCATTCCTCATAAGGGCCGAGCCAAAAAACAAATTACCGTTCTTCGAATATCGCCCGTAAGGGATTTTGTACTGCTTAATCCGCCATTTAAGCGGAGAATCGTGCGGATTTTCCACTTCGGCCAGAGATGATCCGATGTGCTTGAATCCAAAGACGCCTTTTTCGCCGGTCTTGATTGTCTGCATAAGGAAAAGGTACAACTTCTCGTCGGCGACGATGCCGTCAAATATCCAGAACCATCCCGTTCCATCGTCGGGCTTGATAAAGGCGGTCGGCTTTTGGTCTTTTGTTGTGCGCCAGAAAAATTCGACAGAAGCCGTTTCGGGGTCTTTGCCGCGCTGAAGCCCAATCGAGTTGTTCACCATTGTTGCACCTGTGTGTTTTCCATCGACGACATCGCCGATCCACGTATCGTTGAAGAGCCAGAGCGTCACGCTGTTGCTCAACGCCACCGAGTAAACTGCATCTGCACCCGTCCAGTCCTTTTCACGACAAAACAGTGCATCATATTGCAGTAACGGCTCAATTGAATACTTCCGCAGTGAACCGGATGCACAACCAAAAAGCAAAGGGACAAACAAAACCAATCTTGCTATCAAATCTCTAATAACCATACTCTCTGACACCTCTATCGACATTTCAACCAACATCCTATCCTTTGCGAAGCACCTGACATTCATTCTACTACGACCGCGGTGCCTTTGGCAGAAGCCATTAGAAGCGATTTGTTTTTGGAACCGATGTTGTCGTAGTCAAGAGCGAAGCCGACAATGGCGTTTGCGCCCAGTCTTCTCGCTTCTTCTCTCGCTTCGGCGATAACATCATCCTGCATTGCTTTCATAACATCCTGGTACGACTCCGACCGTCCACCGAAGATGTCGCGAAATGATGTGAAGAAGTCGCGGATGATATTGACCGCTCGAACGTTCCGCACAATCACTATCCCTTTGTATTCCCTGATTTTAATCCCATCTAAAATCGGCGTCGTGAAGATTTGAATATCGTTCATTGGACTTCATTCTCCTTTCATAATTCCCCGATTCGTCTGATATACACCGCCAATTCGCTGCCGATACTGCTGGGTTTGTCCCACATTTGGTCGCCGCCGGTGACGTTTACTTCTTCCTGCGTAACCTCTTTTGAAGTAACGCAGTCATACCAGCTAATTTTATATATCCCCGCCCTGGTGTTTTTCAAGCCAATTTTACCCTGCAATTGCGGCGCGTAGGCGATGTAACTTTTTCCCGGCCGGGCCAGCACGTATTGCGTTCCTGCAAATCTCAGCTCATCATGCGGTGACATCTCATTAAAATTAGTGGACTCAAAAAAGCGCACCAGCCGGCCGCAGTCTTCAAGATCAATTTTTTCCGTCGTGGCGATATCCATTCCCAGAATCATCACGTATGCACCGCCCATCACGCACGCCCAGCACTTCTTCCGTGATTCGGCGCCGGTTCCCCAATCGGCTGCTTCCGACAGATTTAGGCTGTATCTGCCTTTCGCGTCCTTCCATGCCTTCACGACGCCGGTATGCAGCTCTTCAGCAGTCTTGAGGTTGTATTGAATCGCAAACTGGTCGATGTTCGGCTCATCGGCGAACTCTGAGAAATCCAGCCCGTTAAGCTTGTGCACGGCTATCGCATGGTCATAATCATCAGCAGCACGAATTTCTGCGGCAATATTTTTCACTCGTTTGGTGCTGAAAGCCTCCTGGTACTCCTCCGCGATGCACCATATCAGATTTCCATGATGTTCGAATCGGTTGACGAGCGTATGGATGAAATCCTTTTCTTCTTTGCCCACCTTGTTGCCCGTATTCCATACCCGAGCGTTGTCATCATACAGGAACAGATATATGACTATGTCGCTCTGATCCATTTCCGTAAACCACGTTTCCCACTGGTCTACCACAGCCGGATTGATGCCTTTCCCAGGTTCATGACTGACAAATGGATTATGTGTTTTATCCCCGTCACCGCCGTGCGAGCGTACCGCCATCAGGTAGATGCAGTTGGCCCCGGTGCCCTTCATTTTCTCGATTAACTGCATCTGGTCGCCGTCGCGGGTTCCATCCGGTTTTAACCTGCCGCGATAAAGGAAATCCTCCGGGTCGCCCGGCCCGCACATAAATAAAGGCCTGCCGTCGCTGCGTTTGAGCCACTTCGGATGCTCAGGATCAACAATAATCCGGCTGTTGTGAGGCCCTGATTGTGTGACAGAATCTTTGAGCAGTTTCAGGGTGTGGTTTTCCATCCTGCTGCCCTGAATTTTTGTGTCGTTCCAGCTTATAATAAAATCCTGGCTTGGCAGAACAACCATAGCGCGCAGCCCGCCATGTCCGAAGCAGCCGTAAGTGTCTACCGGTACATCCGGCCAATGCCGGGCGCCATCCTGATCGACGCCATTTGTCCACCAGAGCCAGCTATAGCTGCCGGCGTGGTCACACTGGTTGTCCGGAATTTTCTTCGAGCCCATGGAACGCTGGCCAGGGATCATCTCGGCAGCTACGTTACCCGCGCGCCGAATTGAGTTCGGCACGGGATTGGTGACCGCCATCGTCGCGTATTCACGGCTGAGAAGCTGCTCGTCTTTCCATTTGCCTTTTCGCAGATACAGCAGGCCGAAACGCGCAAAATCACGCG
>Ga0307379_10001801_pt1 | contig 32798 bp, 14 predicted proteins | sample UN2MG_FD_202237 | JGI IMG/M metagenome (GOLD analysis project Ga0307379, IMG submission 202237) | Soil microbial communities from Risofladan, Vaasa, Finland - UN-2 | ecosystem: Environmental > Terrestrial > Soil > Coastal area > Acid sulfate soil | place: Finland: Risofladan, Vaasa | collected...
GGCCTGTGTGGACATTCGAGCTTTGGACCATAACGCCGGTTGCGGCCGACCAGGCCATAGGACCGGCAAGAACACCCTGTTCTACAAGGATCCAGCCGTTGTAATTGCCATCGTTAAAGTCCTCTGATAGAAGTATCTGTGGACCGACCGATGATCTGAAGTTCTTATACCATGCTATTTTATTATCGTAGGCAGAAGCCGAAAGAACATCATTATCACCATCACCGTCTAAGTCGCAGGCATAAACTGATACTGCAAAGTCCGATTGTGTACTTATGATCTGCTGGTTGCCAAAAGCACCACCGCCAAGATTATCATACCAGGCAATCTTATCATCGTAAGCAGAAGCGGAAAGGACATCGTTATCACCATCACCATCCAGGTCGCAGGCATAGACAAAAAACGCCCCATTCGTCTGATGTGTGCTTATGATCTGCTGGCTGCCAAAAGTCCCACTGCCAAGGTTCTCATACCAGGCGATTTTATCATCATAATTAGAGGCTGAAAGTACATCGTTGTCACCATCACCATCCAGGTCACAGGCATAAACCGAAGTTGCCCCATCCGCTTGTGCACTTATCGTCTGCTGGCTGCTAAATGTAAATATGCCATCCCCAGGGTTCTCATACCAGGTGATTTTGTCGTCATCGCGTGAGGCTGAAAGGACGTCATTATCACCATCACCATCCAGGTCACAGGCAAAGACAGAGTGTGCCCCACTGACATATTGTGAATTTACCATTTGGTAACTACCAAAATTACCTCCGCCAAGGTTCTCGTACCAGGCGATTATGCCATCGTAAGCAGAGGCCGAAAGAACATCGTTGTCACCATCACCGTCCAGGTCGCAGGCATAGACTGAGCGTGTCCCCCACGCCTGTGTGCTTATGACCTGCTGGGGGCCAAAAGCGCCACCTCCAAGATTCTCATACCATGCGATCTTATCGTCATCACGGGAAGCTGAAAGGACATCGTTGTCGCCGTCACCATCCAGGTCGCAGGCATAGACAGAGCTTGCATCGTCCGCTTGCGAACTTATAACCTGCTGGCTGCCAAACGTACCACCGCCAAGGTTCGCATACCAGGCAATCTTATTGTCGAGCCGAGAAGCTGAAAGAATATCACTGTCACCATCACCATCCAGATCGGCGGCATAAACTAACTGTGCCCCATTAGCCTGGGTGCTTATCACCTGCTGATTGGTAAAAAGTGAGCCGGTGCCCTGGACAAGAAAATCATAAGGATCCTCGTTATAGTCATTGGTGTCAATACTAATTGTAGCAGTCTTAATATCATAACTGCTCGGATTAAATGTAATCTCGAAAGTGGTTGTGCCGCCATTAGCCGCTACCTGTGAAGCAGGCTGTTGGGTCACAGCAAAATCGTTGCTACCAATAACCACTACTCGGTCCGGATTGCCTGTCAGATTCAGATCTTCTGAGCCCAAGTTCCTTATTGTGAACGTCAAGGTTACTGAGCCACTGAGCACGTCCACATTGGTAAAGTCCGTGTTGTCGTTCGGTTCAGGGGTTGTGTCGCCGTCTGCAATGATTTGACCGTTACCCAGCACCTCAATTTCAGGGCCCATTGCAGTACCCGTAAAGCCAATTTGGTAGCTGCCTTCATTCGAATCGTTGTTCGTTAGCACAAGAGTATTACTGTAAACGCCCGCATCGACCGGAGAAAAACTCACTGTGAATGTCTGTATCGATCCGGCAGGTATTACCCAGTCATCAGTACTACCACTGTTGTTGACCGGACTGATACTAAGCGGACCGGCCAATCCCAAAGCCTGAGTTACGACGAGGTCAGTGTTTCCCTCATTTCGCACCGTAAATACCTGCGAATCGCTCTGGCCAGCCTGCATAGTTCCAAACGGGTGTGAATGGACATTGTCAGTTCCATTTCGTTCAACATCGATCTCCGGCGATCCTACTCCGGGAGACCTGAGGTTCTCATACCATTTTATTTCGTCAGAAGCAGAAAGGACATCGTTGTCACCGTCACCATCCAGGTCGCAGGCATAGACCGAACCTGCCCCATGAGTACTAATGACCTTCTGACTGCCGAACATATCACCCCCGAGGTTCTCACACCAAGTGACTATATCATCGCCCCAATAGGTCGTAAGTATGTCGTTGTCACCATCGCCGTCCAGGTCGCAGGCATAGATCGAGCCAGGCCCATCAATCAGTTCACTACTGATGATCTGCTGGCTGCCAAACGCACCTCCACCCAAGTTTTCATACCAGGCGACCTTTTCATTATACCTAGAGGTCGAAAGAACATCATTGTCACCATCACCATCCAGGTCGCAGGCATATACTGAGTTTGCGTAACCCACCTGCGTACTGATGATCTGTTCGCTGCTAAAAGTGCCGTCGCCCATATTATCAAACCAAACAATCCCGAAGTCATAAGCCGAAAGGACGTCGTTGTTACCATCACCATCCAGGTCACAGGCGTACACTGAGCGTGCGGCGTCCGTTCGTATGCTTATGATCCGCTGGTCATCTTCATCAAAAATACCACTGCCCAGGTTCTCATACCAGGCAATCTTGTCGTCGTTTTCGGAGGCGGAAAGAACGTCATTGTCTCCATCACCGTCCAGATCACAGGCATAGACCGACATGGCATCATCCACTTGAGTGCTTATGACCTGCTGGCTGCCAAAAAGCGCTCCTGTTCCCTGAATAACAAAATCATATGGACTCTCATTATAGTCATCATTAGCAATGCTGACTGTAGCTGTTTTCATATCATAACTGCTCGGAGTGAACGTGACCTCGAAAGTAGTGGCACCGCCAGCAGCTACAAGAGAGGCTGGCTGTTGGGTCACCATAAAGTCACTGCTGCCCGTAATAACCACCAGGTCCGGGCTGCCCGTAAGATTCAGGTCATCCGATCCCACGTTATTGATCACAAACGTATGTACCACAGACTGGCCAGGCAAGATAATACCAAAGTCCGTGTTGTCACCTGGATTAGGAGTTGTATCGCCATCCAAAATCATCTGGCTGTTTCCAAGAATCTCAATTTCAGCACCTGATGCTGCAGCCGTAAAATTGATCTGGTAGCTGCTCTCATCCGAATCATTGCTTGTGAGTACGAGAGTATCGCTGTAATTACCAGGAGTGACCGGAGAAAAGCTCACTGTGAATGAACGTATTCCGCCTACAGGTATTACCCAGTCGTCAGTACTGCCACTGTTATTGACCGGATTGATACTAAAGGGGCTGACAAGCCCGGCTGTCTGGGACACTACCAACGTAGCGTTCCCCTCATTACGCACTGTAAACTGTTGTGAAACGGTCTGACCCGGCTACAATGTGCCAAACGAGTGTGCATGGATGTCGTCCGTTCCTCCGAGTTCCACATCGATTTCTGGTGGCCCTACTCCGGGAGATTTGAGGTTCTCATACCAGGCAATTTTATTATCATAAATAGAGATTGAAAGAACATCATTATCACTATCACCGTCCAGATCGCACGCATAGACTGAGTATGCCCCATCAACCTGAGTAGTTATTATCTGTTGGCTGCCAAATATACCACCTTGATTTTCATACCAAGCAATCTTATTATCTATGAAAGAGGCAGAAAGGACGTCGTTGTCACCATCACCATCCAGGTCGCAGGCATAGACCGAAGACGCCCTGTCCGCCTGAGTAGTTATCACCTGCTGTGTACCGAAAGTACCACTGCCAAGATTCTCATACCAGGCAATTTTGTCGTCTTCATTAGAAGCTGAAAGGACATCATTATCACCGTCACCGTCCAGATCACAGGCATAGACCGATATCGCCCCATCGGTCTGTGTACTTATCGACTGTTTACTGCCGAAGGTACCACTACCATCGTTCTCATACCAGGCAATCCTGTCATCGTACATAAAGGTCGAAAGGACGTCGTTATCACCATCTCCGTCAAGGTCGCAGGCATAGATTGAACGTGCGTACTGCACCGGGGAATCTATAATCTGCCGACTGCCAAAAGTCCCTCCTCCAAGATTCTCATACCAGACTATTTCACCACCGTTGAGCAAGGCTGAAAGAATATCATTATCACCATCACCATCCAAGTCACAGGCATATACTGCTCCAGCATCCTTTGCCGGGGAATCTATAATCTGCTGATTGCTAAAAATGCCTCCGCCTTGATTCTCATACCAGGCAATTTTATCGTCAAGAAATGAGGCTGAAAGGACATCATTATCACCATCACCATCCAGATCGCAGGAATAGACTGAATGCGGCATACCCGCCTGAGTGCTTATGACCTGCTGGCCGCCAAAAAGTATGAAGGTGCCTTCAATAACAAAATCATAAGGATTCTCGTTAAAATCGTTGCTGGCAATACTTATTGTAGCGGTCTGAATCTGATAGACACTTGGGTTGAATGTGACCTCGAAAGTAGTTGTGCCGCCAGCAGCTATAGTCGAGGCAGGCTGCTGAGTCACAGTAAAGTCGCTACTGCCAGTGACGACCACCCTGTCCGGATTACCCGTCAGATTCAAATCTGCTGAGCCCGTATTTCTGATTGTGAATGTCCGCGTCACTAAACCGCTATTTACGTAAGCACCACCGAAGTCCGTGTGGTCACTCAGACTGGGGGTAGTATCGCCATCGATAATGATTTGGCCATTGCCAATAACCTCAATTTCAGGACCTGTTGCATTACCCGTAAAACTAATCTGATAGCTTCCCTCATCCGTATCGTTGCTGTTAAGTACAAGAATATCACTGTAATTTCCTTCATCTACCGGAGAAAAACTCACTGTGAATGTCTGTGTACCACCGGCAGGTATTACCCAGTCATCAGCACTTCCAACGCTGTTAGCCGGGCTGATACTAAATGGACTATTCAAACCGGTCGCTTGGATTACTACGAGGTCAGTGTTTCCCTCGTTGCGAACCGTAAAAACCTGCGAGGTGGTCTGGCCAATCTGCAGACTGCCAAATGAATGTGAGTGGACATCATTTGTACTATCCCGCTCAACATCGATCTCAGGTTTTCCTCCAGATGGAACGAGATTTTCATACCAGGCAATCTTATTATCAGAAAAAGAAGCTGAAAGGACATCGTTATCGCCATCACCATCCAGGTCGCAGGCATAAACTGAATATGCATTTTCTGCTTCGGTAGTTATCACATGCTGGCTGCCAAAAGTACCACTTCCAAGGTTCTCATACCAGGTGATGTTATTGCCGTAGAGAGAAGCCGAAAGGACATCATTATCACCATCACTATCTATATCACAGGCATAGACTGAATATGCCCCATTTACTTGTGTGCTTATTATCTGCTGTCCGCCAAACGTACCACTCCCAAGATTGTCATACCAAGCAACCTTATCCCACTGAGCGGCAATGACATCGTTGTCTCCATCACCATCCAGATCGCAGGAATAGACTGAACGTGCCCCATTCGCCTGTGTGCTTATAATCTGCTGGTCACCGAAAAGCTGGCCCACAGCCTGAATATTAAAATCATAGGGATTCTCGTCATAGTCATTACTGGCAATACTGACCGTAGCGCTCTTCGTACCATAGCTGCTCGCATTGAACTCTACCTCAAAAGTGGTTGTACCACCAGCAGCTACAGTTGAGGCAGGCTGCTGAGTCACGGTAAAGTCGCTGCTGCCGGTGATGACCACCCGGTACGGACTACCCGTCAGATTCAGATCTTCTGAGCCGGTATTGTTGATAGTGAATGTCCGCGTTATCGAAACACCAGTTACGTACACAATGCCGAAGTCCGTATGGTCGGCCGAATCTGGTGTAGTGTCGCCGTCCACAATTACCTGACCATTGCCCAGAACCTCGATTTCAGCACCTGTTGCAGAAGCTGTAAAATCGATTTGGTAGCTGCCCTCATTCGAATCGTTGCTAGTGAGAAAAAGAGTATCGCTGTAATTCCCCGGACTGTATGAAGAAAAGCTCACTGTGAATGTCTGTATCCCCCCCGAAGGTATTACCCAGTTATCAGTAGTACCACTGTTATTGAGCGGGTTGATACTAAACGGACCAACCAGTCCCGCTGTCTGGGAAACGACCAATACAGCATCACCCTCGTTGCGTACTGTAAATTCCTGTGAAACACTCTGATCAATATCAAGAACACCAAATGAGTGTGCGTGAACATTATCCGTTCCATTTCGTTCCACGTCGATCTCAGGGGATCCCCCTGGGGCCCATATCAGGTTCTCATACCAGGCTATCTTGTCATCGTCGTGAGATGCTGAAAGTACGTCGTTATCACCGTCACCATCCAAATCGCAGGCATAAACCGACCGTGCTCCATCCGCCTGCGTAGTTATGACCTGCTGGCTGCCAAATGTACCTCCGCCCTGATTCTCATACCAAGCTATCTTATCATCCAGGTAAGAAGCTGAAAGAACATCGTTATCGCCATCACCGTCCAGGTCACAGGTATAGACCGAAAATGCCCCATCCGCCTGTGTACTTATCACCTGCTGGCCGCCAAAAGTACCGCCGCCAAGGTTCTCATACCAGGCTATCTTGTCATCATAGGCTGAGGCTGAAAGAACATCGTTATCACCATCACCGTCAAGATCGCAGGCATAAACCGATCTTGACTCAACTGTCTGTGTACTGATGACCTGCTCACTGCCAAAAATACCTCCTCCAAAGTTCTCATACCAGGCTATCTTGTCAGCATGGTAAGAGGCTAAAAGAACATCGTTATCACCATCACCGTCAAGGTCGCAGGCATAGACTGATGCCGCCCCATCCGCCAGTGTACTTATCACCTGCTGGGTGCCAAAGGTACCTGAGCCAAGGTTCTCATACCAGGCAATTTTGTCGTCATTAACGGAGGCTGAAAGGATGTCATTATCACCATCAGCGTCCAGATCGCAGGCATAAACCGAATATGCCCCATTCGCCTGCGTACTTATGACCTGCTGGGGGCCAATTGCAGCGAGCCGGTCGAGAAGACCATTTGAGGTCGAATTAGTGTGTTCATAGCCAAGTAAGTGACCAATTTCATGGGCAACTATGTTTACAAGGTTCGTTGTGAGCGATTCAATAGTAGAATGGCCTCCGATGAGAATATCGCTAAAAACAAAGGCTACATCGCAAGGGTCCTGGTTACCAACATCGACTTTCTCAGCTAAGCCTAGGAAAGAGCCGTACTCAGCAAAAGCTGCGTCATTTCCACCAATATAGATTGTTGAGTACTCGGTACCAACATCTGGCCTAGTGATCGTAAAGCATACACCGGCTCCATCGAAGTCTTGCTCAAGGGCAGATAGTATTTGAGATATGACTGCCGATTCCTGGCCCGCTAAGCCAGCAGCTTCGGCTGAAAATCCAGGAATGTCGATGCCCTCGACAACAACCGGGCCGTCGTATGTAACGTCCTCGGCACCATCGAAGTCGAGATAAATTATCTGACCATCAAAGTAATTAACACTAGGATCGACCAAATGAAGCCCTGGAAGAATTATACCTTCTGCCTGTACATCGCCTGCAGTTTCTTCCAGAACACCGTTTTCAGCTTGTAATGTAGCATTTTCAAGAGTTGCATTTGTTAAAACACTTTCCATAGAGTTACTTGCCGGAGGGCCTCGTATCTCGATGGATGTGGCATATTCGCTGCTTAAATCAGCATCATTTATATAGGTCGGCATACTGCTATCTTCAGTTGTGCCAACCTTGATTTCTATATTTCCATCAGAATCATTCGAGAGTACAGCAAGAACTTCACCGATCTGAGCAGGACCAATATTATCGACACTTTAATCCGCATTGACTGGCTCATCACTTGTATTGTCATCATCTGCTAACAAAGTAAAGATCGGCTGGTAAGCATCAGTATTAGGAGTGTCAGATGGGGCAAGTTCAAGGCTTATCTGCTCCTCAACCTGCTCTTGTGTATCCAGCAACTCACGCATACTGGTCAGTTCGTGAAGTATTGTCGAGAATGGTGTCTTGTTGAGGATCAGGGCCAATATTAAGTAAACTATCACCCGAAAGCATAATTCGGGGCTCAAGTTGCTCAAGGTGGATCAAAGGCTTAACTTTTCGTGTCATCCGCTTTCCTCAATACAAAAACGCACGAAACTATATAAGCACAAATAAAACGCCTAAATAACTACCCACAAACTCCTCTATTCTCGCTGGTCAATGGTGTTGTGCTTGCCGAATATATCTTAAATGACAATTGAATAGTAATACAAGATGTTTAGCTTGTCAAATAAATTTAAAAAAATTCCGACAAACTGTACCTGCCCATATCTTTTTTTTATTTCCTCTTTCTTTACCGAAATCATTAGAGATACGGTACTTCACAAAACTACGAAACAAACCCATTACATCAAGCATTTTGGCCTGTATTGACGTCTACATCGACTTCTATGGGAGGTGGTACGTTTTCTCAGGCGCGCAGCCTTTGCTGTCTTTCTAACTGATTCAGGGCCTTCCAAATTTGGTCATCACTCCATTCTGCATTATTGTTTAAGAATTTTCTGAGGTTTTCCGGATCGGTTTCCTAAACCGAAGGTCAGAGGTTCGAATCCTCTCGGGCGTAGTTGTTTAATCACCGGTGTCACTTAATGACTATCCCGGTAGATTGCTACCTCGTCCTATCAGCCTATGCGACTTCAGGAAGTTCATCCCAGCGGCTCGTATATCGATTAGAACGTCTTTTGAATTTAACCTTCCACGATTGACCTAAACCTTCCGCCGCCCACTGCAACGGGCTGTTTAATCTTATATTTATGGCATCCACCGCCTGCATCAGCCGTTGAGCCTTCAATCTGTCAACATCATCAAACAGACCCTTTTGAACCTGGTTTTCGGACACAAGGCCGTTGAGTATAATCCCACATTTCTTGAAAGCACAGCCCTTACGATATAACCTGTCGATACACCGGCAGGCGTTGTGAATCAGCTCTATCGTATTGCTGGTAGCAACAGCAAACTCAACAGTATGAGAATTGAAATACCTATTCTCTATAAAGCGGCTGGTCATAACATAAACCGTCATTACGCCTGCAGCTAACCCCTGACTTCTTAAATTCTCCCCTGCCCTTGATGCGTAACTTGAGACGGCTTCTTTTAATTCTTTAATGGATTCTACCGGCTTGCCAAACATACGTGATACGGTAATCGTTTTTTTAGCAGGAGGATTTTGTTCCAACGGATAACAGCTAATGCCGCGTAACTCATAAACGGTTCGCACCCCTACAACTCCGAATTTCTGCCTAATCCATCCAATATCCGTATTACTGAGGGCCAGAGCGGTTTTGATACCTGCGCCTTTTAATTTCAGGGCAGTTTTTATCCCCACCGTCCACACTTTTTCCACCGGAATTCCAGCCAGAACCCTGTCCAGGCAAGAAGAATCGGTCAAATCCAACACTCCATTTGCTCTTGTAGATTTTTTGGCGATCCTATTGGCTATCTTGGCCAGAGTTTTCGTTCGGGCGATACCTACAGTCACCGGCATGCCGATCCATTGTTTGACGGTTTGCCGTATCTTTCTGCCATAATCCGTCAAAGAGCAGTTAAAGCCATCAAGGTTCAAAAAAGCTTCGTCAATTGAATATATCTCTATATCAGGGGTAAAGACCGAGAGAGTTTCCATAACACGAGATGACATATCAGCATAAAGAGTATAGTTCGATGAAAAGACCTCAACATTATTTTTCCTCATACTCTCTTCAACTTCAAAGGCGGGGACCCCCATACCTATACCCAATGCCTTTGCTTCATTTGAGCGGGCCACAACACAACCGTCGTTATTTGATAATACCACTATCGGCCTGTCTTCCAGCTTAGGATTAAATACCCGCTCGCAGGAGGCATAGAAGTTATTACAGTCAACCAAGGCAAATATCTCTTTCATAATGCGTGTATCACGTTGGTTACTATCCCCCAGACCTGAAAGTCGGTATCTTCCGTGATTTGCCGGACAGAGTAGTTTTCATTTTCCGGCTCCAAAGTTATTTTCTTTTTCCGTATTCTTATTCTTTTGACGGTCAGTTCGCCGTCTATGATTGCAATCACCACGTTTTTATCTCTTGGTTCGAGACTGCGGTCAACTACCAGAAGATCACCTGAATAAATCCCGGCTCCCATCATAGAATAGCCGGTAACCCTTACAAAAAATGTCGCTGCCGGATTTTTAATCAAATACCTGTTTAGGTCGAGCTTGTCTTCCTCATAGTCAGCGGCCGGTGACGGGAATCCCGCCGGCACTACCGCCTCAAAAAAAGATTGTCGATACTTTGTCGACAAGTCCGGCATACAGATTACTTCTTTTTTGGTTTTCATATCCTGATTAAAAAAGCTGCTTATTTAAGGCTATTCTTCCAAGATTCGGATAAGTCCTCAAAAGCCCTTCGGGAACAGGTTGTTTTTGGCCGCTGATCATGACCTTTAGCTCAAGTGCATTGGCAAGCTCAGCGCCTCGATAATGATTATTTGCAATAACAGTAAGCGTTTCAAAAGCTTTGGCTAATTCATCAACCCTCTGCTTTATTTGATTAAGCTCGCCCTCATTGTAATAATAGTCGTAAGTTTCATCTCTGCCCGCTTTACTGAACCACTTTTCTGCATTCCTGCCGTGCATCCTGAAATAACCATTCTTTCCTACAGTGCATTGCTCCATGTCAAAGGAGTTCCAGGTCGTTGGATAATCAAGATTGCAAATCGAAACTCCGAGCCTTTCTAAAAATTCCAGAGCATCCGGCATTTGCCATGATTTGTGCCTTACCTCCACCGCCAGATTAAACGCCTCATAAAAATTTCCCACTATCTCAGTTAAATGCCGTCGATTCCGGCTGGTATCATCGAAGTCATATCTGAATTGGACCAGCAGATGCTTTAGCTTGCCTGCTTCGAGAAAAGGTTCAAAGCCTCTATGGAAATGCTTTACAATTTCCGCATCTATCTTGCCTTCATGAGTAAAGCTTCGGTGCAGCTTTGCCGTAAAGAAAAAATCCGGACGTTTTGAAGTCTTCTCCAGCCATGATTTTGTCGTTTTCTCAAATGGTGGCCGGTAAAAAGTGCTGTTAATCTCCAAACAATCCACAAACCTGCTTATATACTCAAGCTGGTCAATCTTCGAACTCGTATATACTATCCCCTTCCAGTCCGGATACGACCAACCCGCTATGCCTATGTAAACCCGACCAGCCATTTTTGCCCCTTTTTATAACATTCTAAAGCAGCCTGTCACCTTACCAATTATACGAACATTCTTCTGGCCCCGTCTTATATATTTAGTCTTATATCCTGCTGCTTTGTTGGCCGGTTCAAGTGCTATCCGGTCTCGCTGGATATATATCCTTTTAACAGCAGCCTCATCATCCAACAGTACCACGCCGATTTGGCCGTTTTCAATTTTTTGACGGGGCTGCACCACTACGTAGTCACCATCCATAATACCTTCATCAACCATGCTATCGCCGACAACCTTTAGAATAAATCTATCCATAGACCGGCCAAACAACTCCTTCAGATCAACATACCCTTCGATATTTTCCTCAGCTAATATTGGCTCCCCTGCCGCGACTCTACCTACAACCGGAATGCCGTCGGTTTGCTTTTTCTTTTCGAAATATTCCTTTGACAGTCTAAGTCCTCGATGGCCTCCCAGGTTTACTAAATACCCCTTGTTCCTGAGATAATTGATAAGCTGACAGGCTGCATTTTGAGCAAGAGAAAAGTGCTCAGCTACTTCCCTTTGACTCGGCGGCTTATTATCCTTTAGCCGCTTTTCTATAAACCTTAACACTTTTAGCTGTTTTTCCGTCAGCGGTTCCATAATCGCCCCTTATAAATAAGCTTATCACAATATATGGTTATTTGACCATATAATCAAGAAAAAAATATATAAATCGAAAGAAATCCTCCGGAACACGGAAGCTGCGTCAATTCAAAGCCAGCCTATAACCTGACTCTATCATTTTGCTCTTTAAAACCAGTATTCCTGTTGCCAGTTGTGGATCGACATCTATTGTTTCCTGGCTTGAAAACCTTTGAACATTAGGAGCATTGTTACGGTGGTCTTTTACCGCTGATTCATTCGCCCTCTGCATTTTGGCCATCTTCCGAAGCTCGTCGCTTCGTAGTTTTACATTAACATCCGGCAAGACCCCACAATTTTCACAGTTTAGCTTTGTATCCGTGTGGCGGTTCTTTATCTTTTGTCCCGATGGCAAATAATAATACGCTGTCGTGTATTTTAGTTTTGCCCCCCCGCCGATATGGCTTACTATTGACTGCACACTGCTCTTGCCATAGCTTCTTTCACCGACAATAGTCGCCCTGTTATGCTTCGGTTCCTGTAAGACTGCCGCCAATATTTCGGAAGAACTCGCTGTAAAACGGTCTATGAGTACAACCAGCGGGTAGTCAGGATGTGTTTTTTCCCGGTGCGCTGATACATAAGTCGGCATTCCACATCGTGGTTGTATCCTCGCTATTAATCCTTCTTTAATAAACATGTCTGCTATTTCGATTGCACCGTTCAAAAGCCCGCCTGGATTGGAACGCAAATCCAGAATCAATCCATTTAATCCAGGTTTCTCAAGCTCAGTAAGTGTTTTCTCGAAATCGTCAACCGTCCTCGAATCAAAACAGCTAATGCGAATATAACCGACCTTATTATAAACATCAATCATATACCGCCATTCACCGGTTTCGCTTCTTTGCCAGCCGCGTATCGATGGAACGATTATGTTGGCTCTGTGCAGGGAAATATCCCGGATTTTATCTTCACCTTTATGCCTAATCGTCAGAGTCACTTTTGTACCCTCAGGACCGGCAATATTCTGAGCCACACAGTCAGAAGACATACTGCTCATCCCAACACCATCGACCGCTACAATTACATCTCCTGCCTCAATGCCCGAGTGGTATGCCGGTGTATCAGGCAATACACTTAACACCTTCGGAGATTCCTCTTCTCTCGAAAACCTTATGCCAATACCGGTAAACTGATTGGTCAACGCTTTTTCAAATTTCTGTGCCTGACTGGGCCAGTAGATAACGGTGTAAGGGTCAAGTGAAGACAAGGCTCCTTTTGCAAACTGCGCAATCAGTAAGGCCGGCGGCAATCCCATCCCCTCAAGCTGAGATTCATTCATTGCTAAAACTCGTTCAAAAACAGCTATGAAATTATCTTTCCCTATAGATGCCGACGATTGGTTCAATTCATCCAACATACCAGTCAAAGCTGTCATGTAGGCCTGACATCGTGTATCTCGTATCTTATTTCTCGTCTCCAGATATGGATTGCTTATTACCTCCGCTAACAATTTACAGCGATTGATACCTTTGGCTGTCATACTGCGATAATCAATAATGCTGACATAACTGGAATCCAGAAAATCCACAGCATTAATGAACATTTGTTTCTCTATGCCTTCATAACGCTCCTGGCAAGTCTGACATGGGTTGTCTTGTAAAAATGCCGCAATGTCGGCCTTCTCCTGCAGCAATTTAGCATAGGCTGAGTACTTGTCGTCGTCTTCGTACATCAGCGTCAGCTTATAATAGCATATTGCGTATGCATCGAGCCATCTGCCTTTTGACTCGAATTCGGCAGCGAGGCGTTTGGCTTGCCGGACGGTTTGTTTTACAAAAGGATCATTAAGCAAGGCTTGTCCCTGTTCTTTGTTGGAATGCTCTAAAGCCTTCAAGGCAACAGTAAAAACTTTACCAACGTCATTAATGTCTTTTGGAAAGCCTTTTTGCCTGAGCTTATCAAGTTCACCTTTTTGCTCTTGATAGGCAACATCTTGAAAAGCATCCCGCCGGGCCTGTATGGCCACATATTCATCGATAATCGTCTCAAGCTGCCTGAGACCTGCGCTCTGAACAGTAATCGATTTGCGAACAATCTCTTGAGCACTTTTAAAATCACCTCTCGATATTTTGTCGCAGGCCGAGTCAACCACTGATACACTTGCAGGCACCTCACCGGTAACATAGATATCAGACCGCCGAGGTGGCGAGCTCCCGGCAACTACGCTGTTGTATTCACATAACACCGCGAAGAACACAAACAACACTGGCAAAAAGGCAAACGACCTATAATGTTTGCATTGGTCAGAATCCGGCATAAGAACCCGCCTCTCAGTTGAAGGATTAAGTAATACTCCTTTGAGAACTATCGGCAAACTCAAACCCCGGGAATAGTGCTTTTTATACTGAAAGCAGGGCAAAGCTACGAAAGCCCTAAATCATAGAAATTTTAGAGAAAGGTCTATACTCTATTTCACGGGAATTACAAAAGAAAGTCCGAGAACACTAAGCAGAGAATATGAAAAAGATACTTCAGATTTTCGAGTGTTTTATCGTAAAAAAACGTCCGGGAAACTTGTCGTTATCAGAAACGATTATTATGTTTTAGATAGCTAACAAAGCTACAGTTCTTCTGAATTAAACATAAGATTATAGGGCGAAAATAGAGACATAGTATAATGACATACAGGAATGAAAAAAAATGTATAGCTGGCGAGCGTAAAAATCGTTTCCTTGCACTTACCTTTATAATTCTACTTATAGAGAGTATAGCCTGGGGTCAACCACAGCAGGCTAAAAAAGATCTTTCGTGCAAAACACTCAGAGCAATGGCAAGAGTGTATATGGCTTATGGAGAATACACAAAAGCACAGCCATTGGCAGAGCAGGCATTAACTTTGGCGAAAAGAATAGGTGAATCAGATTCTGAACTTTCTATGTGCCTGATTGATTTGGCGACACTTTATAAAAACCAGGACAAGCTGCTCGATGCAGAAAAAATGTGCGAGCAGGGCCTGAAACTACAGGAAAAAGTCCTTTATAAAAGCCATCCCTATGTGGCTTACACCCTGAGAACTTTAGGTTCAATCTATACAGAGCAGGGTAATTACCGCAAAGCTACAAATGCCATGGACAAGGCAATGGCTATTATGCTCGAAAGTCACACTGAAAATGATAAGGCATTGGCTCCATTCTGGGTAGATATTGCCGCCATTCTCGTTGCAAAGGGTGATTATAAAGAAGCCGAAAGTTACTATAAAAAGGCAATGACCTTAATCAATAGCAGTTACGGACCCGACCACCTTTACACGGCAAACGTTCTGGGTAGTGTAGCAAAACTATATTCTCTACAGGGAAGGCTCGATGAAGCAGAAGAGCTGATTGACCGTACAATAGCAAAACAGGAAAGTATCTACGGGCCGGAACACCACCTTATAGCACCGAGCTGGTTGACTAAAGCAAGAATCTGTCATGCAAAGCGTAACTATGCCCACTCAGAGAAACTCTTTGAAAAGGCGCTGACCTCAGTGAGAAAATCAGGCAATATGGCTTTATTCACAAAGCTCGAACAAAGTGTAGAAGATATCCGAGCTAACAGACAGACCATATCCAGGCCGGTTGCAATAGCTGTAGATAAAGACCTTAAAACAACAAGATAAATCGTAAATCATAAGCTCACCCTCTGATGAACGGGTTTATTTGGCAAGGCAATAAATAATCTGCCAACTCAAATCCGCTTTATCAATTACTGAAAATTTCACCGCTTCCCCTAAGCCCTGTATCAAATGCAGCCATTTCGCTGTTTTCACTCCCTATGAGGTCTTTGCCGTATTTTTCGATTGATTAACGTGACGAGTCCACATATAATTATATATTAAGCTCGAGCTAATAAAGCTGTAAGCCACTTCTTACAGGTCAACCCGGATGGGGAAGATATATGGGCAGTTCGAGAAACCCCAAACCATCCGCAGTGGAGTGGATGATTTTGGACGGATATCTTCGTTAAGACATAAAGTGGCAGCAAATACAACGAACAGGCACATAATAAATGCGCCGATTAACAACAATGAAAGTAAAAACCATCAGCTTCAAAAACAGGTCTTTTAAGAGCTTTAGTCTTACTTTTTTTATCACAGCAATCATTTCTACTGCAATATTCACTACAAGAACAGCCGGTGCACAGGCACAATCATCTTCCCCTGGTTATAATGAGGCTGTACGATATGTACGCAGTTTTAATTTTGAATCCCTTCGCCTGGCTATTGAAGACCTTAATGAAACTTTTGGGCAAAGATATCCGAAAGGCCAATATTATTTCGAAAGCCTGGATAATCTGGAAAAATCATGTGATTTTATCCTCGACTCTTTAAATCGTGGTGACAATTCAGTAAGAGCAGATGCGCTGAAACTAGCGCACGACCTTAACAAGTTGCAGAATGATGCACTGCTTTCCAATCCACTTCTCGATTTTGAGAAACTACTGCTGCTCAAACGCAAACGCGGCCAACTCGGCCTGCCCGTTAATCACAAGTGCAACACGGGCATAGAGAGGACCGGTTATGATAACGAAATTGCTGTGCTGGCGCCTGTACATACCGACGGGATGTTGCAAACGCTTTTTCGACCATCAGAGAGCCTGTTCGTCGGTGAAATGGACCTGCACTTCGACGCCGAGAAGCTGCTTTTTACGATGCCCAGGGGCAAAAGCTGGCAGATCTTCGAGATTAAAACCGAAAGCAGCGGTCTTCGACAAGTCTCGCGAGGACAGCACCTGGAAGATGTCGACAACTTTGACGGCTGTTATCTGCCCGATGGACGTATCGTCTTTTCCTCGACGGCCTCATATACGGGAGTGCCCTGCTGGCACGGCAAAGAGCGGGCATGCAGTATCTACCTTATGGATGAAGATGGCGGCAACATGCGGCAGTTGTGTTTCGATCAGGACCTCGACCTTCACCCCGCTGTACTACCAACTGGACAGGTTATATTCAGTCGTTGGGACTACACAGGACCTATGCATATCTATCTACGTCCGTTAATGGTAATGAATCCGGACGGCACCGGCCAGAGGTCGGTTTATGGAAGCAATTCATATTGGCCGAACGCACTTTACTACCCACGAGGAATACCCGGTTCACCAACCAAAATTGTGGCTATTATCGCAGGCTATCACGGAGTGCCACGCATGGGTGAATTGGGAATATTTGATATTACCAAGGGCTGGTATCAGGCCGATGGCGTTGTCCAGCGAATTCTTGGCCGTGGCAAGCCTGTCAAGACGGTCATTCGCGATAATCTCGTCGATAAATCCTGGCCGAAGTTCCTTCATCCATACCCACTCAGTGAAAAATACTTCCTCGTTGCGTCCCAGTTAAATCGCAAATCTCCGTGGGGAATCTATCTGGTGGACGTATTCGACAACATGCTTCCGATTCACGTGCTGCCCAGGTATGACTTTTTCGAACCAATTCCATTAATCAAAACACCCCGTCCGCCGGCAATCCCGGACAGAGTGGACCTGAAACAGCAGGATGCTGTTGTCTATCTTCACGACGTCTATGCCGGCCCGGGGCTGGTCGGTGTACCACGGGGTACGGTGAAAAAATTACGAATTGTGGCCTATCATTTCGGCTACCCGGGAATGGCCGGGCCGGATAAAATCGGTTGCGGAGGACCCTGGGAAGTAATGCGAATCATTGGTACCGTACCCTTACACGAAGACGGCTCAGCGATGTTCAATGTCCCAGCCAACACGCCATTAACAGTTCAGCCGCTGGATGAGCAAGGCAAGGCCGTGCAACTGATGCGTAGCTGGTTCACGGCGATGCCCGGCGAGACCGTTTCCTGTGTTGGGTGTCACGAACAGCCGAAGCAAATCCCCATAACCCACAACAGACTGGCCGCCGGTCGTCCGCCGGTTGAAATCGAGCCATGGTATGGTCCGCCGAGAGGTCTTGATTTTGAAAGAGACGTCCAGCCGGTACTGGACAAATATTGCGTCGCCTGCCATAACGGGCGAAAGCGTCCGGATAGAAAGAATATCGCCGACCTGCGCTCGGAACGTCTTGTGAAGAACTATAGCGGACGAGAGCTTACGAAGCTGGGGGCAACTCGATTGCACCCGACTGTGCTAAAAGCACTCGGAGGAACGAAGGTTCGCTACACACCAGCCTATGAAGCACTGATACCTTATATCCGCAGGGTCAATATCGAAGACCATGTCGGCATGCTTACTCCCGGTGAATACCACGCCGATACGAGCGAGTTAATACAGTTACTCAGCAAGGGGCATTACAATGTCCAGCTTGACAATGAAGCATGGGAGCGATTGTTCACCTGGATTGACTTGAACGGCCCCTGCCACGGTACATGGAGTGAGGTAAGCCCTATTCCCGACGGAGCCGCTCAACGGCGACGCGAATTAAACCGGCTATTCGGTGGACCTAAAGATAATCCCGAACTGGTTCCACAAATTCATCACCTTTCAATTGAACCGGTAACACCGGCACCGATGCCGGAAACGAAAGCGGCTTATATTGCGCAGATTCCGGATTCGCAAAGCAGCCTGCGCCGCCAGCAATCCGCTGGAGCATTTGAAAAAACAATCAAGCTGGGCAACGGTGTAAAAATGAAATTAGTCAGGATTCCAGCCGGCAATTTCTTTATGGGCGACCTCAACGGCGAGTCTGACGAATACCCGATTGCTCAAGTATCTATCAATCGAGATTTCTGGATGGGCATCTGCGAGGTCACCAACGAACAATACCATCTTTTCGACCCAGCACATAACTCGGGATATTTCACAAAACGCTTCCAGGGCCCGGATGGCCCCGGCATGTCACTTGCAGCTCCAAATCAGCCGGTTGTTCGTGTATCATGGGAGCAGGCTTTCGCCTTTTGTGGCTGGCTTTCAAAAAAGACCGGCTTGAAGTTCACGCTGCCTACTGAGGCACAATGGGAGTATGCCTGTCGTGCAGACTCAAAACAGCCGCTTTCATACGGTGACATGGACACAGACTTCTCGCCGTGGGCAAATGTTGCCGATATATCCCTCAGTGTTCGGCCGGGTCCAACCGGCGGTTTGGAGTCAAGCATTGTAGCCCACTTTGGCAAAGGTATTCTCGAATCGGCCGTCTTTGGAGGAAACGTCCTTTGTGATTTACGTTTCGACGATGGTGTTGTGGCAACCGCAGATGCAGGCAGCTACCGGCCAAACCACTGGGGTCTTTATGATATGCACGGAAACGCCTGTGAATGGACCCGGACAACATATAAACCCTATCCATATAACCCTGACGACGGTCGCGATTACCCTGCCGAAACAGGAAAAAAAGTTGTACGCGGCGGTTCCTGGTGTGACCGTCCCAAACGATGCCGTTCAGCTTTTCGCCTGAGTTATCCAACCTGGCAGCGTGTTCATAACGTGGGCTTCCGTGTTATTTGCCGGACAAACGAACCTAAAACAATCAATATCACATCCGCGAAGGACATTAAGCTCGAAGAAACAATTGATTAATAATATCTTTGACGCAGAAGGCCCTGCGCTGGATGATAGTAGATTCAAATGGTAATGTTTATTGAGGATTACAAATGAACGAGAAACAAACAAAGCTACCTACAAGAGTCAGTATGTTAATTTTGATGCTGTACCTGACAACCAACGCCAATTTATCGGGACAGGATTACCTCTCACCCTCGGCGATGGTTGCAGATAACCAGGCCGGAAAACTCTATATCGCTCAGAGCACAGCCAAACAAGTAGCGGTTTTCGAAATCTCTACAGGCACGGTAATCAAATCGTATTCTTTAACGGCTGAGCCCAGCGGACTGGCACTATCCGCCGACAAATCACGTCTGTACGTTACTTGTGCGTCCCCAAAAGGCCAGGTTAAGGTCATAAATCTGCAAACCCGAAAAATCATCAGTACCCTGCCTGCAGGACATACCCCTATGGCACCCGTACTCAGCTCAAACACCAAAACCCTGTACGTGTGCAACCGCTTCGATAATAACGTCTCAGTCATCGACCTGGCTTCACGTAAACAGGTAACCCAAATACCCGTTCAGCGTGAGCCTGTTGCCGCGGCACTTACTCCGGATGGTAGGTTTTTATTCGTGAATAACCACATACCGGCAGGCACCGCCAACAAAGGAAATATAGCCGCTGTGGTCTCTGTCATTGACACCATGAACAATAAAGTGATAACCACCATCGAGCTTCCCAACGGCACTACAGCATTGCAGGGAATCTGTATCTCGCCTGATGGTCGATATGCCTATGCCGCGCATATCCTCGCCCGCTATACAGTTCCAACAACGCAGTTGGAGCGGGGATGGATAAATACCAATGCGCTCAGTATTATCGATGTTGAAAGTAAACAGTTATTTGATACTGTCCTTCTGGATGATGTGGACAACGGAGCCGCAAATCCGTGGGCCGTTGGCTGCACAAACGACGGCAAATATGTCTGCGTAACCCATGCCGGAACCGACGAATTAAGCATAATAGATGTAAACGCCTTGCTGGAAAAAATCAGGAAATATCATGCTGATGAAAAAAACACTCAGAGCAGGACAACGGGGCAGTATAGCTATGGAAGTTATGATGCAGTTTCAACACCTACATCAAACATTCCCAATGAGTTGAGTTTTCTTTATGATATTCGAAAGCGCATCAAACTTTGCGGCAAAGGTCCCCGTGCACTTGCAATCATTGGTTCAAATATTTATGTTGCCGAATACTTTACAGACAGTCTAACCTTAGTTGATATAAATAAAACAGCAGGCATCAAAACTACGGCTTTGCCGCTCGGCCCGACACCACAATTGACACAAAAACGCAGAGGTGAAATGCTCTTCCATGATGCCTCGTTGTGCTTCCAGCACTGGCAGAGCTGCGCAAGTTGTCATCCGGGAGGTGCGAGGGTCGACGCCCTGAACTGGGACCTGCTTAACGATGGCTTAGGCAATCCTAAAAATACCAAAAATCTCCTGTTTGCACATAGAACCCCACCGGCGATGATTACGGGCGTGCGGAAGAGTGCTGAGGATGCCGTGCGTTCCGGAATCAGGCATATCCTGTTTGCAGTACGCCCGGAAGAGGAAGTTAATTCAATCGATGAGTATCTCAAGTCACTCGAACCGGTTCCAAGCCCTTATTTGGTTAAAGGCAAACTTAGCGCCTCCGCCAAAAGAGGACTAAAAATATATAGCAAAGCACATTGCGATTCATGTCATAAGGGAGCATTGCATACGGACCTGCAGCAACACAACGTAGGCACGGGTGACGGATTGGATAAAGGCAGGAGTTTTGACACTCCAGGCCTGGTCGAAGCCTGGCGAACCGCACCATATTTATATGATGGACGGGCTGTCACTATCGAAGAAGTCCTAAAAAAATACAATCTGGAAGATAAACATGGATTAACGTCTAATCTCTCCGACAAAGAAATTAGAGATTTGGCTAACTTCGTTCTCTCGCAGTAAAATCTTTGAACACAATATAACATAAGGAGGATACTAATATGAGAAAAGGAACATCTCTTTTAAATCTGACCCTGGCTTCCATACTGTTAATTTTAATCAGCCGCCATACGCTCGATGCCGGCGTTTCGGACATAACAATCATCTGTCCATCGGGTGCAACAACCGCCGAACGTTTAGCGGCAAAAGAAGTTCGCCGATATTTGTATTTGCGGACCGGCAAGCTGCTCCCAATTGTACAGACAAATAATAAATCCTCTTTGAAAACAGCACTAATTGTGGTCGGACAAAAAGACTGTGCCGTTATTAAAACCATGACAGCCGGAAATACCAAACTGGCTACTAATGTCCGCTCGTTACAACCTCAGCAATATCTGCTAAAGACAATATCTACAAGAAGACGTCCGGTTGTACTAATTACTGGCGGCGATTCCATTGGAACCCTTTATGCTGCTTACCGATTCGCCGAACATCTGGGTGTGCGTTTTTATATGCATGGTGACACAATTCCCGATAGACAAATCGCCTTGAAAATTCCCAAACTGGATGAAAAGGCCAAACCATTATTCAACATGCGGGGAATCCAGCCGTTTCACGATTTCCCCGAAGGGCCTGACTGGTGGAATACCGATGACTACAAAGCCATCATTGCACAACTGCCCAAAATGCGCATGAATTTTTTCGGGCTGCACACATATCCGCAAGGTGGCGTAGGGCCGGAACCTACGGTTTGGATTGGCTTATCTGGTGATTTCAACAAAGACGGAACCGTGAAGTTCAGCTATCCATCAAGACATTTCGCCACACCCAACACCACCGGGGCCTGGGGCTATAAGCCGGCAAATACGGGCGATTACACTTTCGGCGCGGCGCAGATGTTCGAACGCGACGACTATGGCCCGGATTATATGCGCGGCATGAATCCCTGGCCGCAGCTTCCTCCGGTAAAAGCAAACGAATTGTTTGACCGAATGGGCGAGACGCTCAAAGAGGCTTTCGAGTATGCTCACTCTCTCGGCGTTAAGACCTGCGTGGGAACCGAAACACCTCTTATAATACCTGACCCCGTAAAAGAACGGCTCAAAAGTAAGGGCATGGACCCATCCGATCCGGCTGTTGTACAGCAGCTTTACGAGGGTATGTTCCAACGAATAACCAGAGCATATCCACTTGATTACTATTGGTTCTGGACACCGGAAGGTTGGACGTGGGGCAATCCAAAGGATGAACAAATCGAAGCCACATTAGCCGACTTTCGCGCTGCTATAGCAGCAGCCGCTAAAGTCAAGCCGCCTTTCACATTAGCTACCTGCGGCTGGGTTCTCGGGCCGCCGAAAGACAGGGCCCTGTTCGACAATTTCCTGCCAAAGGAAATGCCTGTAAGCTGTATCAACCGCAATGTTGGATTTGCGCCGGTCGAACCCGGCTTTGCCCGTATCGAGGGACGGCCTCAGTGGGCCATTCCATGGCTTGAAGACGACCCGGCGCTAATTATACCACAGCTTTGGGCCGGTCGAATGCGGCGGGATGCAGCCGACGCACTCGCTTACGGATGCACGGGCCTGTTGGGTATCCACTGGCGCACGCGCATTCTCGGGCCCAATGTCTCTGCACTGGCTCACGCTGCCTGGCAGCAGAAAAAATGGAATCCTGACTTCGGCAGGAAAACAAAACCGCCGGAACCGAAACTCTCAGAAGCCCGTCAAGGCGGCAACATAGCTCAGTTTCCCAATAACCAAATAGCTGATACTCAGGAAGACACCCTTTACCAAACGGTCATCTGGGATGTGAAAGCATATCGGCTGAAGGTACCGAACGGTTCTTATATTGTAACACTTAAGTTCTGTGAACCAAATTATGACATGGTGGACAAACGTGTCTTTGGCGTCAAGCTCCAGAATGAAAAGGTTATTGACACGCTCGACATCTTCGCTGAAGTTGGCAAAAACAGAGCGCTGGATTACACATTCGAGGATGTAGTGGTGACTGACGGTCTATTAACCATAGATTTTGTCAGCGCAGTAGAGTTTCCCTGCATCGCCGCCTTTATTGTGCAGGGAAAAGATATCACAAGGAAAATTAACTGCGGCGGGCAGGCATATAAGGACTATCAGGCCGACTTGCCGGCTTCAATCTCCGACGATAGACCCCGTGATCTCCCGGCACGCGATTTCTACGCTGACTGGGCACTGACGCAATTCGGACCTGAAGTTTTTGTACCGATTGCCGAATTATTCACAAAGCTCGATGGAGGCCCAATGGCTCCTGATGGAGGAAAAAGGGCCGCCCATCTGCCGCGTCCATCTACATGGGTCAATGGTCCGGGCGGTATAAATCCTGATAAAAGACCCTGGGAACAGGTCAGTAATGAATATGCATTCATCGAGGAAATGGCCAAATTGCGACCGCAGGTTATAGGGGCGGGCAACCTCGAACGATTTGATTACTGGCTCAATAACTTCCGCTATCTACGGGCTATTGGACAGGTAAACTGTACATGGGCCCAATTCAACGAAGCCATGAAAAAAGTTAAAGACGAAAAGCAACCCAATGAACAGAAGCGATTAGCCCGAAAGCTCGCCCTGCCCTTAAGGAAAGAGTTAGTCTCTCAGGTTTCTGAAGTACATCGTCACCTTTTGGCAACTGTTACAACAAATGGGGCTATGGGCAATGTAACCAACTGGCAGCAACATATAATGCCTAAATTGCTTACCGAACCCGGTCAGGAGCTGGCCAAAATCCTGGACGAAGACCTGCCTGCTGACACAATACCTTCGAATCAATATGTTGGGCCGTTACGAATCATTGTTCCAACAGTGCGTACAAGCCTGAACAACGGCGAGGACTTAAAGCTTAAGGTAATCATCCTGTCACAGAACCATACCGAAGATGCGGCACTCTACTGGCGAGCTATGGGTAAGGGAACGTACAATAGAATCGCCTTGAAACACATTGCACGAGGAGTTTATTCTGTCAAGATTCCCGCTAATCAGATTAAAAATGACCTTGAATACTATGTCAGAGTAAGCTCAACTAATGACCGGCAGATTACTTTCCCCGCTTCGGCACCACAAATTAATCAAACAATAATAGTCAATGATATTTCTTTAACTAACTGATCGATATTGAAAAGGAGAAATGAAAGTGAGTAAGTATGATTATACTCGTCGCCATTTTCTCAAAACCATAGGTTTGTCAGCCGCAGCTTTTGCTATTCAGAGTTCAAGGGACTCTTTAAAGCTTTTTGCCAATGGGAACACAGACAAAAACCCCAATATCGTTTTAATATTAGTTGACGATTTAGGCTGGATAGATACGGGCTGTTACGGCAGCAAGTACTACGAAACGCCGAATATTGACAAACTTGCTGCTGAGGGCATGCGGTTCACCGATGCTTACGCCGCCTGCGCAGTCTGCTCACCGACCCGGGCGGCTGTTATGACGGGACGCTACCCGGCCCGACTTGGCGTTACTGATTGGATTCGCGCCCGTTTCCAGGGAGGCAAAATCCCTGAAAACAAAAAAAATCCGACCGAGTATGTAGGCGGCAAAAATAAGAAGCTGCTGTGCCCACCCAACGCACTGTGGATGGAACTTGAAGAAATTACCATTGCCGAAGCACTCAAACCGGCGGGATACACTTCATGCCACATTGGCAAGTGGCACCTTGGAACAGACGACTGGTACCCGGACAGACAGGGTTTCGACTTCAACGTCGGCGGCTGCGACTTCGGCCAGCCTCCCAATTATTTCGACCCATATTCCCGAAAAGGACAGGGATCAATCCCGACACTGGTACCTCGTCACAATGGTGAATACCTGACCGACCGCGAAGCCGACGAAGCAGTCAAATTTATTCACAACCATAAGGATAAACCTTTCTTCCTTTATATGGCCCACTATGCCGTCCACACACCCATCCAGGCCAGGAAAGAACTGATTGAAAAATACAAAGCGAAACAACCTACAAACCAGAAGAATCCGACATACGCCGCAATGGTTGACAGTGTAGATGACGCCGTGGGCAGGATTTGTTCGGCACTCGACGAACTCGACCTGGCCGAAAATACTATCATTTTCTTCACCAGTGACAACGGTGGTCTGCTTGGCCCAACAAATAACGCCCCACTGCGTTCCGGCAAGGGCTTTCCGTATGAAGGTGGTATCCGTGAACCTTTGATAGTACGATGGCCAAAGGTTATTAAGCCGGGAACAATCAGTCATGAACCGGTAACCAGTGTCGATTATTTCCCGACCATTTGCCAGGCCGCAGGTGTTCCACTGCCAAACGACCGTGACATAGACGGCGTTTCACTCCTTGGCCATCTAAAATCAAACGGCACCCGGGAGCTGAATCGTCATGCACTATACTGGCACTTCCCGCACTATCGAGGCGACATTGTTCCCTACAGTATCATTCGAGAAGGAAGCTGGAAGCTCATCAAAAGATATGAAGGCAAACCATTCGAACTGTTTAATCTAAAAGGCGACCTCTCCGAGGAAAACGACCTTTCAGTGATATACCCCACCAAGACCAGGCAGCTCGATGCAAAATTAAGACGCTGGCTGCAACTCACCGGCGCCAAACTGCCCAAACCGAATCCAAACTATGATTCCAACACCTCTTAACGGAAAAGCACAAAAAAATAAAAATACAAGATATATGCAAAAGGAACTCATATTATGAATCGACGCAATTTTCTCAAAGCTATCGGTGCCGGTGCCGTCTCTATGACACTGCCGGGATATACGAATGCCTCCGGACAGGCAGTCAACAAAGGCACTCGACCCAACATCCTGTGGATTTTGTCCGAAGATATCAGCCCCGACCTTAGCTGCTACGGTACACCAGTGGTAGAGACTCCAAATCTCAATAAACTCGCCGACCAGGGCGTCCGCTTCACCAACGCATTTACTACAAGCCCGGTTTGCTCTACCAGCCGCTCGGCTATGATTACCGGTATGCATCAGGGTTCCATTGGTGCTCACCATCACCGAAGCCATCGTAAGGATGGATACATGCTGCCTGAGCCGGTCCGGCCGATAACAGAATACTTCCGACAGGCAGGCTACTTCACTGCTAATGTCAAGACGGCTGCTCCCGGAGTACGCGGCTCAGGCAAAACGGACTTCAACTTTAAGTACACTAACGTTTTTGACGGAGATGACTGGAACCAGCGGGCACCGGGCCAGCCGTTCTTTGCACAGCTATCAATCAGTATGACACACCGCGGTGGGCAGTGGAAAGGTCTTGATAAAAAACTCGATAATCCTGTTGATCCGACTAAAGTCGAGTTGCCCCCGTACTTTCCAGACCATCCAATAGCTCGGACAGACTGGGCAACGTATTTAAATTCTATCCAGATGATGGATCAATACGTTGGAAAAATTATGCAGCGCCTCGATAACGAGGGGCTAACAGACAACACGGTCGTAATCTTCATCGGCGATCACGGCCGTTGTCATGTCCGCGGCAAGCAGTGGCTGTACGACGCAGGAATTCGGATTCCTCTGATTGTACGCTGGCCGGGCAAATTAAAAACGGGCGGTATAAATAAAGACCTGGTTAGTGCTATCGATATTTCTGCAACGGTTTTAAAAATTGCAGGCATTCAACCACCAAAACATCTACAGGGTCAGGTTTTCCTCGGTCCAGATGCAAAGAAGCGGGAATATATCTTCGCATCTCGCGGCCGATGCGACGAAACTATAGAGTGTATTCGCTGTGTCCATGACAAACGCTACAGCTACATTCGGAACTACATGCCGTACCGTCCATGGATGGCTCCCAACCACTATAAGGACACCAGCTATCCGATGCGTGAGCTCCTGCGCAGCCTGCATGCTGAAGGTAAACTTACCACAGCTCAGATGAAATTCATGGCGCCGACCAAGCCGCCGGAAGAATTATACGACCTGAAAAATGACCCTTACGAACTGCATAATCTGATCAACTCACCCAGGCATCAAAATGCCTTAAAGCGTATGCGTGCGGCCCATATTAAATGGATGCATCAAACCGGTGACATAGGGCTGATTCCTGAACCGGAACTGGAGGATATTTATCTCAAATACGGCAACGGCTATGACATACTGGCCCAGCCGGAAAATCACGACCTGATTGACCGCATTCGAGAGGTAATAGAGCTTGCCGAACAAGGCAAATCGGCGATACCGCAACTCATAAATGCAATGCAGGATAAGAGACCCTCAGTACGCTGGTGGGCAGCAATCGGTCTGGGCAATATGAATTCGGATGCCGAAGCCGCCAAAGCCGTATTACAAAAAGCTTTGCAGGACAAATCCGCTTCGGTCCGTATTGTCGCGGCACGAGCATTCTGCAGGATGGGTAAAAGCCGGCAAGTCATGAAACTTTTAGTAGAGGAACTGCAAAACAAAGATAATAAAATCGTCCGCCACTATGCTGCACTGGAACTGGAAGATCTCGGCGACAAAGCCGGAGAATTCATAGAAGAGATTCGTGCCGCACGAAATGACAGTTACGACGGTGTCAAACGGGTAGCCACCCGTATCGTAAACACGCTGGAAAAATAAATCACGGCTAATCCGTAAGAAATAATCCGGATCTCAAAATAAGAAATTCATCATTTGTTAATCATCAAAGATAAGTCGCAGAGCTAAATGCAGGAGATAATATCAGTTTCACTTTAACTTAATAGGTACACCTTTATTACGGGCCTGAGTTATGAATGACTTTAACTCTTCCAGCAGTAGCTGTACTTGCTGAGTATCCTCAAGCAGACTTTCGTAAAATCGCCCATCATTGATAAGCATAGCGGCACTACCATTGCCGTTGTTGATTTTCTCTAATATCATCCGCATTTGCGCCGAAGCTTTACCTATTTCTTCGCTCGTATCGACCGTCGCAACAACAAATTCTTCTGTTTTGCTATCAAAATTCTTCAACGTTGCTGTTCCGGCAATGGCGAATTTTCGAAATTCTTCTATTGTCTGCTTAGCTTCATGCGAGGCATCTGTAAGATTAGATATAGTTTTCTGGAGATTTTCTTTGTTGCTGCGGTTGCCGAGTATATCATTGGCATTAGCAATGAGAGCCTTGAGGCCCTCCACCAAATCGTCCAGCTTTTTTTGGCTTTCCTCGGGAAAAAACTCACTGGTAACACCGGTCGAGCCCTGCAGCAATATTTTATCCACCAAATGAACCGTCTCCGGCCGATTCGGGTCTAATGGCTCTTCGGGTCTCTCTGGGTATTGTTTAAGTTCGATATAACAACTGCCCAGACCCCGGCTCATTAATTTTACATCAACGTTGGAGGGAATAGTAGGGTACTTTCTGTCAATGCTGAGAACAGCTACTGTTTGATAATACTCTAAACCGGTCTCCATATCCTTTCGTATATCAGGTGGCATAACCTTTGTCACCCTGCCGATTTGATAGCCGCAAAAACGCACAGGTGTATCAGTCTGCACTCCCGGCGCTGTCGGGAATTGAACGAAAACTTCAAAAGAATTCATCTTGGTAACTGCAGTCGGCAAATCACCGAACTTAAATATCAGCCATACAAGCGCACAAACGCCTACTACCACAAAAACGCCCACAATCATATTGCGTCTTCTTTGGGTGGTCTCATAGTCACTCACTGTTCACTCCCTTTCTAATCACTGCGGCCTTCCATAAACAACTCCCTTATGGCACGCAAAGGATAGCCGCTGTCGTTAAGTTTTTTTATCAGTTTAATTCGTTCAATGCACTTTTCATCAAACATCCTCCTCCCGCTCGGTGTTACTTCTGTAGGCTCAAGCAGTCCTACCATAAGATAATATTGCAGAGATTGCCGAGAAATGCCAGCTTTTTTTGCGGCTATTCCTATAGATGACAAATTGCCTTTACCGCTCAATGCTCATCCCCAAAAACGAAAGAACATAAAGTAACAAAATTATAGTAATCAAAATTGTACTATATCCCAACAAGAGATAACAACCACAAAAAATGTGCTCAATATAGAGAAAACGGCAAATGCTGTGTATAAGCCCTGGAGCAGGATAAAAAAACAGCCGTTTCCCTGCTATTGATTACCATAACATATATCGACAACTATATTAAAACGCATTTAACTTTTATGGATTCAATAAACAGAAGGCTGATTTATTACTGTTTTATGGCGTGAATTCATGGTTTGATGCCGGGCGTAGGAGAAGCTGCCTGCCAGTTAGCAGGCGCATTGCCCGAATGATTCTGGTCCGTAAATACTCTCTGAAGGGCATCACCGGCACCATCGGCAGCCTCAGGCCAGGGTGCCACATCAGAGTAAATCACTTCATCCACGATGACCCAGCAAACAGACTGGCCGGGTTGGTCCGGCGCTAAAGGGTATTCAAGCGCCAGTCGTTCTCCGCTATTGGACAGAGAGCCTGACCAGGGACCTGCTATTTCCACACCGGCGGTTAACGAACCGGCATCATACGCGGCAATAAAGGTAGCCAATCGAGTTGTTTCCGTAGCCGGGTCAAAGCCCACTACTATCAATCTACCGTCAGCCCGAATCGATGTGCCCGCCGGAAATGTATAATCTACAGCTCCATCCAGCCGCCAGGAGCCTTCGGAATTTTCCAGATAAATCCGACCTGCCGTGGGATTATATAACTCGATATACTCTTCGTTAAGCTCTAAAGGATGATACATAAACTCGTCTATTACCACATCTAAAAAGGGGCTTCCATTTGCTGCATCCCGCGACATTGACATAGCAAGCCAATCCGACCCGCCATCAGGGTAACGTCCAAGGGATATGCCGTTGTCCTGACCCTTAAATCTGATACTGTCAACTACGCGATCTTCCGAACTGCCGGGCAGATAAGAAAGAACAACCTCTTCGCCGGCTTTGTTCAAACCAAACCCGCTGCTGATGGGATTATGAAAATCATTTACCTCGTCAAAACTAATCCAGCCATAACCGACAATATCAATCGCAGGAATAGCCCACTTCTTTAGCTCACCGATGTCATCGCTGAGATACCAGCCCTGCAGATTAATGCTTGTTCCTGTGGTATTATAAAGCTCTATCCAATCCCTTGAATCATACTGTGGATGTTGAGGGTCACTATAGTTTGTATGTGCCATAATTTCATTAAGGACAACGGTAGTTACAGTTTCAGGGTCATCCAGCCCCGGTGAACCACCAATATATGTGCTCGCGCGCCAGTTACCACCGTAGTTGAGTGAACCTTCAGGCTCACCAGGAATCGCATCATCCAGGGGCACCAGTGAATGACCACCGCCATCGGCTGACAGTGGCCAGCCCCGGCCGTCATTGTATTCAAACTGTGCAATGACACCGTTCCAGAAATCTTCCAGGGTTATGCTTTCTCCGCTGTTTGACAGATTGCCGGAATATTCGCCGGCGATTCTATCAGACATGCTCAAACCATATCGAGATGTAAAAGCAGCTTCATCCTTGACAACAAGAACAAACTCGCCGGGCAAAAGACTCATAATGCCGCCAAGGCCAAAATCAAATGTAATACCCTCAATAAAGGAAACAAAAGTCAAATCAATGCTTTCGTCACCGATATTCTTTAATTCGACAAATTCGAATTCATCGTTGTCAATCGAATCGCCTATAGCCGCCCCGGAAGGATTGTACATTATCTCGGTAATTCTCAGGTTTTCCAGAATACCTGCCGACAGTGGCTCACCGGCAACAAACTGAACAGGCTCGGACCAGTGACTCCATCGGCCGCTGTTGTCTTTCATTCGGCAGCGAACCCTGTATGTATCCCCAACATTGACTGCACTGGCCGGTATTTGTATGTTACTGTTAAAGTCCGTAATCTCCTGGCTTTCCCAAACGGCATCTATCTCATATTTCCCCGGCTCTCGGTTGTAACTGCGCGGCATACTCGGTGGCTCACTCGGTTCAGCCGCCTCGGAAATCAATCGAATATCAATAAAACAATCGGAACTGTTACTCAGATAAGAATTGATTACCTGCACTGCAATCACGTTTGTACCCGAAACGAGATAACTTTGAGGCTCTGGCAAAATAAAATCAGTAAAATCGTGGTTTTCTGAACGGTTACTGACGACAGCATTAAAAGGCAATTCCGCCGAATGAGTGTTACCGGATACGACATGGACACCATTTATCCAAATATTGACACCATCGTCGTACTTGGCTTGAAGTTTCAATGTCCCGATTTCATCGAGGTTTGTTACATCCAATGTCTTTCGCAGATATACGGTCGTGTACCTGCCCCTCATATCACTTAGATTAGTAACAATGAATGACTCGCCGTATCCGATAGCCGTTTTACCGCTGAGCCAGTTCGAATCGTTAAAACCGATCTGACGCCAATCAACTGGCGTTTGTGAAGGCTCTTGCGTACCTTCGAAATATTTCCAAACGGCACTGTCCTCTATCAGCACGACACCTTGATCTTGACCCCCAGGTGAAATCTGTAAACCGGGATTTACCTCAGCAATACGCCATTTCATCGCAGCAAAGGTACCGCTGCCCTGCGGGTCACTAAAAGGACTTGACTCAAACGTAAGTGCATTGATCGGAAAATCAGGTCCGCAGGTAGCTGTTACGTAGGGTGTAACCGGCAGATCTGCATCATACGTGGGAGTATCAAACGCCCGGTTGCCGGAGGCAACGTAATCTTTCATAATCCGAACCATTCCGGGGAAGTCATTGGTTGCAGCTCTCTGATAAAACCGGCCCTTGCCTGCCTTGGATGAAGCTGGGCTGGAAAGATACTTCGGATAGGCATCATCACCCATAACCCAGTGGTAATCCCACAAAGCCCGGTCTGCGTCCACTATGGAAAGTCCACCGCCGGGGTCATCAATGATAGAGGCAAATTCATCAATTAACTGGTTCATCTGCTCAGGATTATAGAGCAAATCCTGAAACTCGCGGAGGCGATTTTGAAATTCCAGGAAAAGGGCGGGACGCGTATGTATTCTACCTTGTTTCCTAAACGGGTCTTCACCATCACCATACATGTTATTCGCCCAGCTCAGATCGAGGTCCCACGGTAACTGCGACCAGATATTAGTTTCCGGATTAAGATAGAAGAAATAGTTTTTCCCGTATCCCACGTCACCATGGTGGACGCCCTCGACGACGGCCCGATAGGAATAATAGCAATCCAGGTCAACATTCTGCCGCCACCACTGCTCGCTCGGATCGGGATCATAGTAATAGCCCTGCTTAAACGCATTAAGGTCAGAGCCATTCGAAACCCCTGTGGGCCCCTGATTATTTAATTCTCCATTATGGCCCTCGATTTTATAAAGGTTACCATCCGGCAAATCGTGCTCTTCCAAAAAGTGCCCATCCATCTGCTCGAGAGCCAGGTGAAGACCCCAGAAATCACCATCATACTGGGTTCCGCTGGTGGTTATCGGCGTATGCGCCGCGTTGAGTGTGCCATCTTCATGCTGCTCATCTATGATCCTGAATTGCACGTAGTTCGTCTTCGGGGCAGGGACGCCGGCCATATTGAAAAGCTTGAAAGCAACCGCCTCAAACATTCCCTGTTCACCAC
>Ga0307379_10001802_pt1 | contig 32792 bp, 42 predicted proteins | sample UN2MG_FD_202237 | JGI IMG/M metagenome (GOLD analysis project Ga0307379, IMG submission 202237) | Soil microbial communities from Risofladan, Vaasa, Finland - UN-2 | ecosystem: Environmental > Terrestrial > Soil > Coastal area > Acid sulfate soil | place: Finland: Risofladan, Vaasa | collected...
TGCTGGGCACCTCTCCAGTGGGCACCATGCGCATAGTCCACAACACAGCCCGAAGGTAGCCACGCAAATAGTTGAGCCGCACCCTCGCCGCGTCCATCGCCAAAGTAGCATCACGGTTGGTCATTGGTAGGTTCTTCCGTCACGGTCACGTGGTACTGCCGGCCGTCAAGAATGTCCCACTCATCATCAGGACCTAAGATAAGCTCGGTTCCACGGCCCAGACGAACACAACATCCGTCATAGTCGGCAACCCCTGTGCTTTCGTACACCACATCTTCCTGCATAGCTTCGGCGAGGGTGTGGGCGGCTTGTGCTATTCTCGCACTGTCAATGTATGCGCCCCCTGGCTCCGTCAACTCTTTCCTGATGAGTCGTTCAATCTCCTTCTCCATCTTCCACCTCCTCACAGTTCCATCGCCGCGTCATCATCCAGTTTAGGTATCATCTTCGCACGCTCCAGCAAAGGTTGAAACCGCGCTATCTGCTCATAGACCGGGGGCAGGTCAGCCCTGGCCTTGGACGCTAGGGACCGCGCCGCAGCCGCAGCCGTGCCCGTCTTGCCCTGGTCCGCTGCAGCCGCAAACACATTCCAGGCCGACACCCAAATCTTCGGCGTGATCTTCTTGCCGGACACGTAAATCGCCAGGTTCGCCAGCTCCACATAGGCCCTATCCTGACGGTCCGGCACCATGTACTTGGACCCCTGCTTGAGCATGTCCTCCGCCGAGGTGAGGTCCAGGTTATCCGCCCACAGAAGGAACTCCGCGCCCACTGCACCAATAGACCCCACCGCCAACCGCTCCCGCACGCTCTCATAGAGTTGCTTAGAGATGCCCCGCACAGCATCCAGCCAGGACAAACAGGGCAGCAAGTACTCATACCAGGACCGCTCACTGGCCCACGGCCCAGACGCCTTCTCCTCATCCACACGGCCCTCCCGGTCCACAGGCATGACTACCAGGTGCTCCCGGCGGTGTCCCATGATGTAGGCGTAAATCAACCCCTTCCACCGCTCACGGGACTCCGCCGCCTTGGCCGCATCAAACGTAGGCAGCACCGGGGCCGGGAAGTCCAGCAGCATATTGTCGGCCCAATGCGCCGCATCCTCCTGCCACCCCAGGTGCAGCAACCGGTTGGCCATAGGCGGTGACAGTTGGAATCCCCCAGGGGCCATCTCCGGCGGGTTCGCAGCCGCCACGATGCGAGTACTATCACCAAGGTAGCAATCGCCTACACACCGCTCATGCACGAATCGGAGTTGTGCCGCCTGCATCGCAGGGAATACCGTGGTCAGCTCCTCAAGAAACACCACAGTCACGTGACCCTCAGTGGCACGGTCACTGATGCTACGCGCCCACTCCAAGGGCAACTCCAAAGTCACCCGGCGCTCCAAGTCCGGGGCCAGGTAGCCGATGATGTCCGAGGGCTGCCGGATGCTACCCATGAACACGTACAGATCCCATCCCAGGGCCTTCGTAGCCGCTTTCAGGAACGCCGTCTTGGCAATGCCGGGCACCCCCAAGATGAGTGCAGGCACGTTGGCCTGCATAGCCGTCATTACAGCCAAGGTTTGCTCTTGCCAGATTGAGTACTCCTCCATTGCGTTTCCTCACTCTCCCCATATATCCCCGCCGCTCACGCTCCGCGCCTCAGACTCAGCCTGGCGCTTCGCTTCCTCTTCATCATCTGCGAGCCGCTGTATCCCACAGCCCAGGCACCTCCAGAACTTCCCACCCAGGTTCGCGTGTTCCGTGTCCCTGCCACAACCCCGGCAACGGAGCATCATGCGACCCCCGGTAGCATAAGGCACAGTCTCCACGTAAGTGCTCACGAAACCGCGGTACTCGGTGAGCATCCCGCAGGTGCAGTAGTCCCTCTTGGGACGCCCGCGAATCTGCTCCCCCGGCCCATCCAGGTAGCACCGGTAGTAGGCCACGCGCCCGCACTCAGGGCACCAGTACTTTGCCCGGAGTCTCTTCTGCTTAAAGCCACGCCGGAACCTCGGTTTAGCCATCACCGAACCTCACAGACTCAATCAAAATCAGGTTCGCACTGGAAGGATTCACCCGTAACCTTCCAGTAGGGCAGTTGATCTCAAGCATCTTCCCGTCATCGGAGGACTTCACCGTCAGGATGCCCTCAGGCGATTCGAACCTCAGCCACAGCAGCCCCTCAGTGACTACTGGCTCGCGCCTTATATGTTCACCCCCGGTCCCACCAATATACTCCGCCACAATCTTCATGCTTTCCTCCTCCTACCTCGCTTCTTCATCACCGCCCACACCTTCGGCTTCACCTGCCCCTCCCCACACATCTCCACCACCGTCCCCAGCCGCACAAGCGCCTGAGCCTTCCGGCGGCTGTCCACAAACTGCACGGTCATCCGGCGGCCTTTGGCCAGTTTGACCATGGCCGCCAGGCAGTGATAGCAGACCGTGTTGCGGTTGCCGTCGCACTTCTCCATCAGGGGCACAGGGGTCACATCGTCCGGGTGACAGCGGTTGCAAAAGAACCACGCCCGGACTATGCCATTGTCCGCCACGAACTTGGCAAAGACTTCGTACCAGCTACCCATCACGGAGGCGCTGGGCATACGCCAAGCCCGTTGCCGGTTCCCTTTCTTCTTCCGCAGGATCGACACCGCGCCCAGGTCCACCATGGCCCGTGCTCTCTTGACACGACTAGCTAGGGCGGTCATCGGGTTGCTCTCCTGGCCCGCAGCCACTTCTCAAACGGTATCTCCTCCACCAGGATCATCACGTCCACCCCGCTGTCGGCTGCCGCGTCCTGCATCTCCCACCAGTAGTCGTCCTCCAGGACGCAGCGGTCCTCTTTGTCCAGGTACTCCTCAAGGCACTGTTCCACGCAGGGCACCGTCGGATACTGACCCCTCGGTTTATCCATGACTACCACCGCTCAAATCAGAGTGCGCTTCCGTCTCAGTGAATCCGAGTTCGTCAAGCTCACCGGTCAAGTCACTACATACGTTGAAACAACCCCAGCATTCCATGATCTGACTGGACTCAAAGTGAGCCTGACGACGGCGGCATTCTGACGATGCCAGAATATGAAGGTTTCGCGCCTCAGCCTCGCTCATGCTCAATACCACGTGCCCTTGATCCGTCACCATTCCCTTCATATCCCCCTCCCTTTTGCGCAAAAGCGCAGCCCATAGTTTCTTTGCCAGCAAAACATCTATACGCCAGGAGCCTCACGATGATATGTCCTGGTCTCATTATCGTACCGTACCGCCTGGGAGCCGTCCCTGGCCCTCACAAAGCCCGCCGTCCTGGGCATGAGCACCCCCGCCCCAATCCAACCGTCCTCCGCCGGACCCCTCACACAGTACGTCAGCGGCCTCGGGTGTACCTGGGCGCAGCCATATATGTGCGCCTCAGCAGACAGGTTACCCCGCCAGCCAAGCATCCAGTCCTCGGGGAACCGCGCCCTGCACTCGCGTTCTATGAAGAGCGCCATGCGGGCATTGACGGTCAGGTGCTCCAGCACGGCCCCGTCCGTGGGCGACAGCATAGCCATGATAAGCAGGGACCTATCCCGTGTGCTGTAGCCGTCGGCCTCTACATAGAGCAGCGGATCCATAGGGCAAGAACCCGGCTTCAGGAGATGCTGCTTGTTGGTCCAGTCCGTGCGTTCTCTCTCGTCCACGCACGGCACATCCGGCGAGTTCCCCACCAGCAGCATGAAGCCATTGCCCCAAGCCTCCAGTTGGCCCATCTGCACGTGCATGAATTGCTTGGGGTTGGTGCCCAGGCTCAGTATCTGCTTGTGCGTGGGGCGCAGCCGCTGCCATACCTTGAGGCTTCGTTCATCAATAGTCAGTGCAGTCATTGGTGGCCTCCTCTGTCCTCCGTTGCCGCCCTCTGCCTCATCGGACCCGCACGGCGGCATCGCGGGTGACCGGGGTTGCCCCCGGTTATCGGCTACTTGCCAAAGTCCTGCGTCCACGCTGCGAGTATCTTGTGGCTCTCCTGCTTAGAGCAATCATACTCCTCCCGCAGGTATGTCCCGGCTCCGTACATATTGGTTACACCGGATTCCCGCAGCATGTCCAGGAACGCAAACGCATCTGTGAGATTCACACCACCGATCTCCTCCGGCCTATCCTTGCTGGGTTGTGTTGCCATTTCGTATCCCCCTTCATGTATCGGCTTGCCTCATCAGACCTCAGGTTGCCACCCTGAGATGACCGGGCACGTGGCCCGGTTATCGGCTTAGTACTCACCATGCTCCCGGCCATCTGACCCGACATAGACCGGGAACTCCTGCTCATCCTGCTCCTGGGCGATGCGGGCGCAGCGGGCGCACAGGCCGTCTTCACTATCCAAAGGGGTAACTACTGCACCGCACCAATCGCAGTGGTCCGGCGGCTCATCATCTCCGCTCCTGTAGTCATCCGGTCGGTACTCACGCCCACCATCATATCTGGTAGACGTATAAGGCACTACGTCATCTAACCTTTGCTCTAGTTTCTGTGTCGCTTCCCGCCCGATTGCGTCTATCATCGTCCCCTCCCTATATTGGTCTCTACCTCAACCACTCATCTCATCATAGCAATCAGGGCATGCCGTGCCCAGACTCGCAGTCATCACCAGTTGCCGTGCCACGCTGTGGCCGCAGGAGCACCGCACTAATTCAGGCTGGGGGCGCGAGACTGCTGGTTGTGACTCTCGCTCCTTCATAATAGCCCGGAGGCGACGCCGTGCCATAGCCATTTCCTGGCAATGGGCCGGGGGATATCCGCCGATCTCCTCACCCTCAAGACGGGGGGCAAAGTCACCATTCCTGACCGCGTAGTGGAACGGGCCAGTAATGTCCACGTCTGACAGCACCTCAACTCCCAGCTCTGTGCAGATGCGGTCATAATCTACCCGGCTCAGTTCCAAGGGCACATCATCAATGGGGCGCATAGCATTGTAGTAATCATTCCACATCTGGCAGTAGTTCACTGCGGCGTGCTCTGTCTGAAACACCGCACCGTCACGATTCGCCCGATATGGAAACCGAGAGTCATCATTTGGACCGTATGTATACCTAGCCATTTTCGTCCCCTCCCCTGTGGTATCCTGTTGCTCTGCTCTCTGTTTCTTCATCCTACCTAATCGGCTTGTCCTATCAGGTCTGCACAGACCGCCACGTATGTTTTGGGCCACGCAGCCATCGTTCACCATCCCAAGTGCTAACTCCACCACGGGGTCCAATCGAGTACATCTTAAAGAACAGGTGCCGGTCAAAATCCCTATGACCAACCCCAACCGTCAGGAAGAACTTACTATTGTGGGAGGAACCATCAAGGGGCTGAATCTCGTACTCTCTCACCTCATAACATGCATCAGCGCTGCGCATCAGCAACCCAATCATAGTCTGCAATTGTTTGTCGGTGAAGCCCTCAGACTTTTGAATCTCCGCCAGTTTCTCCTCCCACTGTTTCCTAACCTCTCCGTATGTCGCCATCTCCGCTCCCCCTTCTCTCTTCCCCTTGCCTTTTCTGTGAGCACCTATATTATAACAGGTTGTTTGTTTTTTGTCAAGTATCAGTTTGCTATTATAACATGATTCACTGTGCGTCGTTCTGCCGTTTCGAGGATACCCAAGGAGACCTATTCCGCCCCCAAAACCGCTAGCGCCCGCCAGGGCGCCGCTAATGACGCCCAAAAGCAGGGTCACAAACAGAACAGAATAGCGTCGTTTACGTGCAAGTTCAGAGGAAGAAACAGGCCAGAATCCTTATCGCCGGGAATCACCAGTAATGAAGCGGGGGGCAGGCCCGGCCCTGCCCCCCAAAGAAAGGAGGAAACGCGCCGCCCCTGGCAAGGCGGCAGGAGTTCACGGTACGCTCAAAAGCTCCGGCACAACGAACCGGCACCACCTTCCAAACCGCAGCTCCCCATGATACGTCTGCGCCGCCCGTACACCGCGACGAAGCGCGTCCTCCAAATCAAGACCATCTAGGAACCCCGGCAACTCCGAGGCGTCAGGCACGTAGTACGAGCATGAGTCCCAATCAATCCAGTTCTTGAAAGGCCTCGTGTCCATGTCGCCGATCAGCACAGGGGCCACACCCATGTCCATGGCCTCGTAGAACCTGAACGATTGACCCCGATGCCCCCTAGGGGCCAGGGCCACGTAGCTCTTGGTCATCACATCCCGAAAGTAGGCGGAACCATTCTGCGCGTGCTCTACCAGGACACCATCATAGCCCTGCATGGCCTCCTGCATGGCCTGACGCCAGCCGGAGGTCCCGATGTTGCCCACGAACGATGCTAGGTGCCGTTTGGCATATTGCATAGGAGGGACACCGTGGGGCGCGCAGAGCAAGGGGACATCGATGCCCGTATGGTCCCGGCGCCCCGCCGTGAACACGGTCATCTCCCCAATCCCGATCTCCTGCCGTTCCGTAGTCAGGTCCCACTCGCAGACGGTGAATACCCGTGAGAAGTCCAAGGCCCCTCGGAGGTCCTCAATATACCGGGTGCACCGCTCAATAGCGGCCTCGTCCTGAGTCCACTTCCAGGTTGCGATAAAAAGACGGTTCCAGTATACCGGCAGGTAGTACCAATCAGCTTCCTCAATACTTGGGGCCAGAATGGTAGGGCGCTGCCGGAGCCACAGGCCGAAGTCCTGCTCCACGCCGTAACCCTCCACCGGGCAGTGTGGCGGCATGGCATAACCCTGACTGGCAGGCCGGAACTCGTCAGGCACCGGTATGGGATAGATCTTCATCATCTGCCTCCTCCCCTTCGAAACTGTAGCCGAAGCGCTTCAATAGCGCGCCGTCCCACCCCTCCACCAGCGCCCTCGTCTCCGCGTCATAGTACTGTTGATAAGGTCCTGGGTGCTTGCCGGTCTGGGGATGCCTGCTGGGGTGATGGATGGGTTCCTTGACTATGAGGCGCCTCAGCATCTTCTCATTCACCAGTTCAGGCATGGCCTCTAGCATGATGGCCACAAAGTCCTCCTCCAGGCGCTCAAAACGTCCCATCCACTTTGCTGAGTCAGCGCCCATATCCTTCCAATGGTCGGTAAATCTGCTGTAGTTGCGCCCCGTTCCCGTGGTGCCAAATCGCCTCTCATCAATCGCCCCCAGGTATGCCCGGAAGCTAGGGAAGGAAGGCACATTCGGGGCCGTATTGACCCAGCACCACATGGACACGTACCAGTCGAACGGGTTGCGAACAAACACGGCAGCCAGCGGTCTCACCATGCGCTGCTGAGCGCATACCGTAGTCATCTGTGCATAGGTAAGATGCTCCGTAGGCCTGTCAGAAACCATCACCAGGCCAGGGACCTTCCGCAGGACCCCCTGCACCATGTACCCGCCGGTCCGGAAGACGTGAATGTAAACCAGGCCCTTAGTGATCATGGGGCTCTTCCGCCGTCAGACACCGAGACAGGGTCAATTTCATCATGTTCAACCTCTTCATCGACCTGTGCCCACGCCGTCTCAATAAACCCAAAGAATCCAGCTATACGCTCTAAGCTCTCAGCGATTCGCTCTAGGGCCTTAATTTGCTTCCTCAACAGTTTGAATTCATTTTCATCCTTCACGGTACCAATACCCTCGCCTTGGGGAAGATGTGCTCCACGCCCTTGCCCCCACGGTCACGGGCCACGAAGATGTGCCTGGCCTCGTCAGGCCGCACCGTCGCCACCGGGTTGAACACACTCACCGCCCCGCACTTGGAGCAACTAATCCGGGCGTACTCGCTAGTGCGGGTGATCTTCAAGGGCATCTTGCCGCCGCCCGCCACGTAGAGGCATTGAGGGTTCAGGCAACGCCGCAGCCGCTTGACTGTCCGCACGGGCGCATACTGTCGGAGCAACACGTTACTGTCCATTGGTCAATCCCTTCCATTGAACCATCATACATCAACTGGTATGAATCCATAGCCGTCCTGACAGGTGAATCAGGGAATTCATAATCACCTTTCAAGGCCCAGACTTTAGTCTTCAACCCGTCAAGCCCACTACGCACATACCACAAACGAAACCGCTGCGGAGTCGTCCCAAAGTGGGGATGATGCTCAATCAAAGAGAGCACATCCAGTATAGCCCACATCAATGGGTCTGCTACACGCTCACCGGTCGGATAGAAATGTGGCGGCATACCCACAACGTCCATAGGTACATCCACATCACGGACACAAACTTCACCATCTGCGATAGCCTGCTCGAATCTGCTTAGTTTCTCCATCGCTCTTCACCTCTGGTGATACCACAGGAACCCGTCATCAGGGCGCCACATGCGCATGACCGTGTGCTCATTCAGCTCCTCCGCCACATGCCGCAGCCGGGGCAGCCGGGCATGAACTACCCGGACCCGCCCGTAAAGCCAGCACCCGAAGCCCACACGCGCATTGTACTCCGGGGGCAGGATATACATTTTCAGCCCGTGACGGTTGAGCCACAGCACGTCCCGCAGGGGCGACTCATCGTTGTCGCCGTAGATATGCGCGTACTTCTCATAGAAGGCCAGCCAGTCCGATAACGTGGCCCGGACCTTCGCGTTGTTGCAGAAGAGGCTCACCCCAATGGACAGCGTGGTGAACGCAGGGGGCGTCCCGATAGCACTGGGCATGGCCTCCCGGCCCGCAGAATGGCCCAGGCACACGTCGAACTGCTCCAGGAGCCACCACATATCCAGGCAATCCCAGGACACCCAGGTATCCGTATCGAGGTACAAAAGCCGGTTGTACTCGTGGAGCTGCCCCACAGCCTGATTGAAGTACCGCGTGCTGTCCAGGTACCACAGTTCGCTCTCCCGAGGCGGCAGGGCCACTACGTGATCAATGCAATCCCGGTCCTTCGTGCCCCCCACGGCGAACAGGAAGGTCTCCACCCTGGGCATGTGCTCCTTGAGGCTGGACGCGCTATAGGCCGCCTCGTCTGCATACTGCTCACCGTCCACGATGTAGAATGCGGCCCGCCTGTGCCGTGGATTCCTGCGCAGCACGGCCACCCGGTCTTGCTCCTCCAGTACCCGCACGAAGTTCCCTGAGTCTACGGCCTCCTGCATCACCCGCGCCGTGCCCAAGCTGCTGTAGCCCAGCCCCGCGATGGCGATGTGCCCGTCCTCCATGACCTTGTCCGCCCAGGCATCCCAGACGCATTTGAGACCGTCATACTCCATAGACACATCAATCCACACCAGGGCCGTAGGCAAGTCCCAATTCTCGCCCACCAGTACGCCGTCCTCTTCTACGAAGGCCACCAGCCGCCCCAGGCCTGTACCCACCACCTGATCGACGGCTTCCTGCTTGCACTCCGGGCCGTAGGTGCCACCCAATTTGTCCACGTATGGCGCGTAGGGATCCACGGCATACACGGGCAAGAGCCTTCCGTAGCGGGTGCCGTTGAGCAGGGCCACCAGCCCGTCACCCTTGCCCACCCCAACCTCCACAATCACGCCGCCGTCAGCCTGCTCAGCCAGGTGTGTCTCCACCTCGTGACGATTGGAAAAGATCATTGCGCTGACTCCTCATTGACTAATTGCGGCTGTATCCAATGCTCTTCATCAATCTCATAGGTGACATCCCCTAGATTCAGCCATGCCTCCGCCAGCTTGATAGACTGAGGATCGACGTCTATGCCTATCCAGTCCCGGCCATTGGCCCTTGCCTCTTTGAGGACCGTGCCCCTACCACAGAAGGGGTCCAAGATGACGGCGGGTTTTGTCTCAGCGTCACAGGAGCAGGTGGGGCGGAAGCCGAGATTAGTTATTGTGGAGCAGTATGCGCGTCCGTCTCTTGCCCAAGATTGAGGGCCTTGAGTATAGGCCCCGCTGGCACTTTTATTCGTTCCGTGTGTGGTGCCACAACCGCATGAACCATCTGGCATGACCCAAGGCGCTCGCTCCGTCACCCTCTTCCACCCAGCCCCGCACTCAGCGCAGACCTTCTGAGCGGTTCCTGCTAGGATCATCGGTAGAATAAGCCCCGGTGGAAACGTCGCATAATGAGCGCCCTTGTATGGTCTCGTGTTCACGCACAGGGCCAGGGGATCCCCTTCTGGACTGAGTAACATTCGTTCTCCACCGTCTAGGATGTAGCGGATGGACTCGTAGAACCAGTCGGTTGTCCGGCGGTTGCGGCCAGTCGGATTCTTTGCAAGATTCTCTAGGGCTTTCCGGGCTGACCTGTTGGGGTTCGTGCCGTGAGCGTAGTCTTTTGGGCCACCCTTCTGTGTATCGAACGTAGGCTGGTTTAGCCGTTGGTAACTAGCTTCGCTGAGCGGCATCCTTATCGCATCCGCATCCCAGTAGTAGTCATGCCCCCGCCACAAGTTCACCCGCTTCCAGAGTTGAATCGTTCCCTTGCCCTCGCAGGTATCACACTCTGTCTCGAAGTCAAAGAGGTAGTCCGTGACGATCATCGTGCCAGAGCCCTCACAGCGCGGGCAGGTGATCTTCGTTTTCCAGTCGCCAGGGGCTTCCGAGACTTCTTCTCCGGTCAACTGATTCTGCCAGCGGTAGTCTGCCTTTGGCCTTTGTCTCGCGCCGTTACGGTCTCTGTGAGTCCAATAGGTAGGCTTGCCACTCTTGGTGAGCATGAAGAAGTATTCATGTGCGGTTGTCGGTCTGTCATCGGTGCTTTCGGGCATGGGGTTACGCTTGAGCCAGGGCACCACCGACCGCCAGTACCACCCGTCCGCCTGCGCCGCCAGGACTACGCGCCAGGGGATTCCACAGAGGTCCTTGGGCTTGAGGCCGCCGGGTGGTCTCCGGGCATCAACCCGCAGCGTCCGATTGGCACTATTGCCCGTGCCTGCCGAGGCGTATGAGGCTTCTGTCTTAGCCCCCCCCTGACTCGCATAAGAATCCCCCAGATTCAGCCACAGCGTCCCGTCACCCCTCAGCACCCGCCAGATTGCCCGCAGAAACTCCAGCGTGTGCTCCACGTACATCTCAGGCGTCGGCTCCAATCCGAACTGACCGCGCCATGCACCGCAGAGGGAGCAAGTGCTAGTCTTGCGTCCCTTCTCTGGCTGGCCGATCTGAACGGGGTATGGCTTTCCCGTGGACGTATCCCACTTCTTAGGCGAGTCTGGAAGGGGAATATCCTCCCACACATGCTCACAGCCAGCATCGCCGCCGAACACTGCATCCGGTCCGCCGTAGGATCTCAACCCCCAGTATGGCGGAGAGGTGATGCAGCAGTGCACGCTCCCCTGTTCTATCTCTGCCAGCGCAGCCCTAGAGTCAGCGCAGATTAGCACCCTCACTAACTTCCCCCCATCGCGTACCAGTGCCCCGGCCTGATCATCGGGAACAGGTACCACCGTATCAACGGCCACTGCATCACCCTCAACCACTCCAGATTGTCCACGTCATTCCAGCGATCCTGCATGGCAATGAGGTAGCCCCTGGCCTTCCAATCCACGCACGCGGCCCGCTCCCCCAAGGCTACCTCGCTCACGGAGTAACAGGCCACGTACAGGTCCGCAGGCTCGATGTCTTCAGCAGCCCACGGCTCCGAGGGCAGGAACTCTACCGTACAGCCCAGCTCGTGCTGTGATAGATAGTGCGTCTGCAAAAGAAGCATCTCCGGGAAGTCCACCATGCGGTAGGTCCCACGGAACCCCAGCCGTGAGGCAATCAGGGCCATAGCCCCATAGCCCCCGCCGAACTCCGTGATGGTCTCCAGGTCCCGCAATTCCTTGAGCGTGGCCTTGTTCCACATCATCAGGTGAAATGCCTGGTGCACCATATTGGCATTCGTGGACGGCTCCCCTGACATCCTCGGGGCCTGGCCCACGCCGCTGTCCTCGATGGCCGGAAGCCAAAGGGTCTCCCAATCAGGCTGTGCCCGCAGGGCCTCCAGCTCGGACCGGATGAAGGGGGTCTCCCCCGCAAACATGGTGGCCGTCACCGTGGGCCAGTTCAGGAATACCGCGATGGGATCCCGGCGCACGTGGCGCCGCATCTCCCATCTGTGCCGCTCCCACGTGTACCGGGGAGGAGCCTCGGCACTCATCGGCTCCAGTGATTCGTAGGCATCTTTGAGTTGCTGTTCGTTCATCAATTCACCCACACCATAATGCTCTTGTATCGGTAGTCCAGTATCGAGTGCATGGACGGCATAAACGTGACGGTGTATCCTGCCCAACCATGATTCACGTAAAAATACGGCGTAGGATAGAGGCTCGCCACCCAAACCTCCGGCGGCACAAATTGGCCGTTCTCCACAATGCGCTCGCGCCAAGCTTCCCAGTCGGTCATACCCTAAACGCCACGATGTCCCCTACGTGGAGGATCATCTCGTACTTGTCCATCAGCATCTCATCCACCACAGGCTTCACCGCCGGAGTGCACCCCTTCGCATAGTCATCACAGGCCATAATGCCCCCCGGCTTGATTCGGGGCAGCCAGGCCTCCAGGTCCGCCACCACGTCAGAGCGGGCATGGGAACCGTCCATGAAAACCATATCCACCGCACGCGGCCAGTACCGCCCAATCTCCTGAGACCTCCCCAGCACCCGCACGCACCGCGCCGGGTCCACGCCCGACCGCGCCAGGTTCTCCCGCTCCTCAAGGCAGGGCTTGATGTCCACAGAGAATACGAACAGGTCCTCACGGGCCTCCAGGAGCGCCAGCGCCGACGTGCCGAAGCAGGCCCCGATGTTCACCACCACCGGGTCCGCCGGGAGCAGCCCCGCCAGGTGCTGCAACGTAAGCACGTCCTCCACCTCGTGGTGATACTCCTCACCTGTAAGGTCGGTCGCTTCCAGCATCATTGCCGAATTATCTCCATGGTGTATCTGCCAGTTCATACATACCCGCGGCCCAAGCTGCTCGTTGATTTCGTGCGCTACCCTCTGTGGCGGTCGCCGGGTATGCAACACTTTCACCTTGCCCCAAACATAGCCCACGCCCCGCCAGTTGTATTCCGCAGGCAAGGTAGCAATACGCAGAACAGAATGATACAAGGCCTCTCGAAAGGCCGGTTGGTCATTGTGAATGCTTTTGGTCTCCTCCAGCCCCTCATAGCGTCGTCCGAACCGCTGCTCCCAGTCGTCCACAAGGCTTAGTAACAGGCCATTCTTGCGAAAGGCTACTACACCACAATTATGCTCTGGAAACGCCGCAGGGACAGCTACAGGGTGGCCCTCACGCCATGGTGCAAGGGTCGCCGCCAGGTCAAACCGGTCCAACAGGTCAAACAGCTCTGGTACAGGTTCCGCCAGCCATACGTCCGCATCCAGGGCCAAGGTCCGCTCAAAAGGTGATTGCCGCCAGGCTTCCATGCGAGATAACATCAGCGGCCCCGGCGAGCGTTCGGTCCAGATGGCGCAGGCCATGCCCGGCCACACATCCCGCACGCGAGCTACAGCCTTCTGCGCCCGCATCAGATATTCGTCACCTATGGCAAAGTAGAGAATGCCCCGCGGCTCCACTATTCCCCACTAGAATCATCGAGAATATCAAGAAGCTCGACAGTCCTGACTGAGGTCCAAGGCACATACATAGTGGTACCCCCCTCAGCATGAACCAGCAGACCATAGATATTGTGAGTTATCAACTCAGCCTGCATAGCCCCCTTATCATCATGAAATCTGATGATTAGTCGGCAATCCGATTTAAGAATAACGCCCTGAAAAATCTCAAACATGGTGTCCTCCCTTTTGCACAAAATATACCGTATCAGAACCTTTTGCCAGCAAAGGATTCACCTTGGCGTGATAGCGAACGTGCAGCGGCGACACAAATCCAATACCGTCCGGTCCCCCTCGCTCAGGGCCGCATAGATACGATGCGGCTCCTCAGCCTGTAACAGTTCCTCCAGGCTATGCTCCTTGAGGCTCCCGAAGGATACTGTGCGTTTCCAGTCCATACAACACAGGCCCCACTCCGCGTCCCTGGTGACGATGATAGCACTCAAGGGGGCATAACAATTGCCGCCCTGGTCCTTCTGGTACTCCCGGTCATAGATGCACAACCTGTCATCCAGCCCCCACGTCTGAACATTGCTCTCTGAAAAGATGGGTATGATCTCACGTTTCATCCATTCCCATGTGATCGTGCGGTCCTCCTGGCTGCCATAGAGCGTCACCCACAGACCCGACAACCCGGCCTCCTCCAGCTCCAGCGCCAGTTGCCGCGACAGGAAAACCCCGTTGGTCAAGATTATGATCCTGGCCTCCGGGCACCGCTTCCTAGCATAGCGGACGAACTCGAACAGGCGTGGGTCAACTAGCGACTCATTGTACTGATGAAAGCTAATCGTGCTCACGTACCCATGCTCTCCCAGGGTATCCAGCACCTTCCGCACAACGTCGCCAGATAGGTGTTTTGTCTCCCTCAACCGAAAGGGTGAGGCCACTTCCAAGTTCAAGGGACACTCCTTGTGCAGCCATGCGTAAGGGCAAGTGTTGGAAAGCTCAAACGCCACACAGTGAGTATGAGCGAAAAGGGTCATCTCACCCCTCCGTCGGCCTGAACCACACGCCCGTGGCCATGATCTCGCTAGCCCGGTTGAACAGCGCCCGGCTCCAGCCGTCCAATAACCGCAGAGCGGGTTGGTACTGCGCCCTGGGGTAGTCATCCACCACCATCATCCCACCGGGCCGCGCCAACTTCACCATAGCGTTCCTGATGCACCCCGCACGATTGCGCCCGTCCACGCAAATCAGGTGAAAGTGCTCATCAGGGTACGCCAGAATCGCGTCGGCATAGTCCGCATACTCCGACGCGCCCTGCTCCTTTGGTATGTGGAACAGCTTCACGTTCCCCAGGCCATACTCCTGCAACCGCTGCGCCGCCGTCGCGTGCCACTCCGCGTCATGCTCGACGCTGACCACGTTGGCGCACCGCACGCCCAGCCAGATGGTGCTCCAGCCGCTGCCCCACTCGAAGGCGCGGAAGTGCGGTTCAATCCGCGGGTTCAGGAAGTCCACCGCCCAACCCTGATATGCAGGGCCGGTAGTCATGGGGTTAAGGGTCACTTATCTTCCCTCCGAAACGCAATCAGCCTGTCCACCTGGCCGATCAGCTCAAACTCAACAGGCAGGTTCTCATTCACAGCCTCGTATGCCTCACTGGGGTTGTTAGCGGGACGGGGCGGCTCAATGTAGTCGTGAAAGGCCAAAGTGCCGCCCACCTTGACCTTCCAGGGCCAAACCTCGATATCGCCCTTCACCGACTTGTAATCATGCCCGCCGTCCACAAGCACCATATCGGCCTCGCAGGGGAACTCTTTGCCAATGTCCTGGCTACGGCCCAGGAGCCGTATCACGCGGGCCGTATCCAGACCCGCAGCCTCCAGGTTGGCGCGTTCCTGCGGGCACTCGCCGATGTCCACAGAGAAAATGAAGGCATCCCTGCGGGCCTCCAGCATAGCCACGGTAGACACGCCGTCTGCAGCCCCGATGTTGACGATGACCGGTTCCGCAGGGAGCCTCTTAACCAATGAGACCAAGAAATTGATCTCACCATAGCTCATCGGCTCGTTCCCGTCCGAAAGGTCAAACACAGTTATGGTCATCTTGACATCCCCGCTGTCATCATGGTCGTGTACTCCTTCCTCTTGGCTATCACCGTGACCCGGCTGCCGTCAGCGTGCAGCCTAAGTCTGCCGCCGGTGAACCCCACATCGGTGAGCATCGCCATCAGCACCTCCACCGTGGGTAGGAACCACCGATAGCCCGGCTGCTGCGGGCCGCTGTACGCCAGATATCTACCCGTGACCTCAGAAACCGCGGTCTCCAGCAGCAGCGTGCCGCCGTCTGCAAGCCGCTCATACATGATGCGCAGGGCGCGCACCGGGTCGGTCACGTGATACAGGACGCCCGCGCATAGGACCATGTCATATGACCTGAAGTCCTTAATGTCATACAACGAATAAGGGAACACGGAAAGGCCCGGCACAAAAAAGGCATGGCTCATATACGTCACCACATCCGCGTAGTGCTCTGCTTCCTCAATGGCCGTCACCTCGCACTCCATCGCCGCCAGCAGGAGCGACGTGCCCCCCGTCCAGCAGCCCACGTCCAGTACACGGCCCTTGAACTCCGCGCCCATCTCCAGGAAGGCCTCGATGACCCGGATATGCCGGTCTCCCATCTGCCCCTTCATCTGGAAGGTGCCAAAATCGTGGTCATGGCCCCAGGTGAAGACGTTGTCAAATGGCCGCTGCTTGGGGTCGTCACCATACACCGTGCCCGGCAGGGACTCGATGCGCCGCTGAAACTGAGCCGCCTCAGTGTAGTCAAACGTGCCGAACTGGCCGGGGTCCAGGTGCTCCACCGTGTATCGTCTCATCAATGCTCTCAGGTCTTGCTCTTCCATCGCTCCCATACCCCCGTAGCCGGGGCCAGTGCCCGGACCCATTTCTCGTTCAGGTCCATGACCCTCTGCCCCGGCGCATCCGCATTCACCGTTTCGCTCTCATTGGCAACCGTATCCCCAAACCTGTGCCCCGTGGGTTGCAGCTCCAAAGGCCCCTCGATCTGAAAAGGGAGCCGCGCATTCAGATACCCCAGCGGGTCCACCACGAAGTCCTCCAAGATCACTGGCACAGCCTTGGGGTTCTGCGCCAGCTCGCCCAACCGCAGATAGTCCTTGTTGGTATCCCTGGGCCTCAGGTGTTGCCAGCCCAAAGCCCGCTGCGAGGCCAAGGCCAGCCTCGGGTCCCGCAGCACTACCACGAAGAAGTCCACCAACGGAACATGCGCCGCCAGCAGCGGCTCGCAGGTGTGACGGAAGTATTGCCAGGTCTCCTTGTAGCCCCCAACGTGAAACGGCCCCCGGTTCAGAATTGGTATCACGTTGACCTGCATGATGAGCATGTAGTCACTCACCGACCAGGGGTGAGGCCGTAGGTGGGCAACTTTCCCGTAAGCCTGCGCGTCCGCCTCACCTTTCTCCGCCTCGTGGAGCCAGTGCGGTTCCCCTAAACAGAACCCATCCCCTAGGGAGTTGAATACGCTGGCTACGATGGTCGTGCCGGACCGGGGCGGGCCGATGATGAAGAATAGGCGTTTGTCAGTGAGGTTGGTTTTCACACAAAGCCCCCCATTGCTCTTTGCGCTGTGCACGCATCATAGCCGCCTCCTCACTGTCCTCAAAGAGCCAGCCGTACTCCGCCGCCAGATGGTCCTCAGCGCACCGGAACCCACGTGCCAGCTTCAGGTTCCTGCAAATCGCAGGCAAGCGGTCATGATAATCCCACTCCGAGATGGACGCCAGGATGTATGCCAGGTCGTCCGGGGTCTTAAAGCTGATAATTCCATCTTCGTCGAAGAATCCATCAATGCCAGGGCACCCCCAATAGATCGGCACCGTGCCCTGCGAGAAACAGTCAATCAGCTTCTCCGTGAAATAGTAGTCACTGCGGCCCGATTCTACAACAATGGAATAGCGGAAGGGCCTCAGTCCCGGCGGCTTGGGGTCCAGGTACTCAGTATAAGGCTCCCCAAACACAGACAGGCGCTCACCGAACTGCTTGACGATCTCGTGCCTCAGCCGGTGGCCCTCCGTGATTGCCTTGACCGATACGATGATGCTCGCGTTCGCTCTCTTGCTCTTGTCAAACACGCCCCACTCGCGAATCCTAGACCCGCCATAGGGGTAAAACCGCCACGGACCACCGCGCCGTAGGTGCTCCAGGCTGTAGGTGAATATGGCATCGAAACGGTCCTCCAGCATCACGGCCTTCTCATAGTGCGTGGCAGTGAGTGCGGGCGGCTCAATGAGAACGGCGATGTTCGTGGGTGCCCGGCTCAGCAAGACCTCATCCAGGCACATGTCCGTGAACACCATCACAGGCACATCATCCGGGATATCCGGCACATGGCGCCAGCGCAAGGACTTCGGGGCCTCGTCAGCGTTCTCACTGCTCAGGGACATTGACTCGCCCTGAAAGGTACCATCACGGAGGGGAATAGTTATCATAGTGATGTTCGCCTCATAGCCCACGGAACTGCTAGCCAGCGGCCCAGGCGCTTTTGCCAATACCTCCTGTGCTCACGCGTCGGTATCGGGCCTCTCATACGATTGGCATGCCACAACTCCCACTCTATCATGTACGTGTGCCCCCACCAAAAAGCGGGATCGCCATCCCATGTATAGCTGAGATACGGCCTGCTTATCACGCCGCAGGTACGATAACGGCGTCCGTGCCGGGGAAGGTATTGGAGGAGATAATCAACCTTGCCACGATTCCTCTGCAACCACCAGAGGCCGAACCAGACCTCGCGGCACCAACGAAACCATCTCACGTCAGGCACCCCTCCGGCAGCCAGCCCCGCTCCACCAGTTCCCGATAGTCCTCGTCCCTCATCCCGGTGATGCTCGGTTCCGTGGGCTTGTCGCTCTTGAGCGCCAGCGTGTACCGCACAGGGAACTGCCTCGTGCCCAGAACCACCACCTCCGGGGTGCTCGAAAGCCGGTCCGTGCCCGCCATCTCCAGGTTCCAGGGCGTCTCACCGGGAATCATGTAGTGCAACAGGTAGTCACGCCTCCAAATCGCCGCCTGGAGGCTCAGGTGATACGGGCTGTGCGGTTCAGACCATACCAGGTCCATGCTCCCGTAGTACTCATAATCGGGCCTCTGGCCCGGTGAGGCCCCCGCATAGAGCCGATCCGTGGTGAGGTCCATCCTGATGACCTCGTGGTGTATCGTCATGTACTCCGCCAGGGTCCCTATGGCCCGCACGTCCACGGTACGCAGAAGCAACATATCCTCCAGCATCCAGATGAACAGCTCATCATCCATGGACCGCAGGAACTCAATCACGCCATCGGACCACCTCTCCACGGGGTAGTTCTGCGGGGCAATCTGGTGGAATGTGAAGTTGGGGGGCAGCTCGAAGTTCGGCTGTGAGTACCCCGCCACCACCACAGGCTGCAGCTCGCTCCAGTAGCGATTGAACAGGTGCGCAAAGGCCGGCAGAATCCACAGGTGCCGGTCATTGGTAGTCACGAACACCCTCATCTCGGCGCGCTCCAGAATCCACGGAAGGCGTCAAGCTCCTTCGCATAGTAGAAGTGTTTGGCGTATCGACTCCCATACATGCGGTCCAGATACGCCTCAGGCATCACGGCCTGCTGCATAAACGTCCGGTACAGGTCGCCCACGCCGTGTGGCCGCTCGGCATCACTGGCCCGGTGCTCAACCTCGAAGCCGTCCTTAATCCCCAGGTCCATCTCCAGCAGGGCCTCAAAGGCCGACGCCAGGCAACCCGTCATGCCCTCAGTCCTAATGACCAGGATACGCCTGCCACCGCTCTCGTAGATAGACCAGCCCCGCTTGCGGTTGAACTTCTCCGTGTAGACGTTGATGCCGGTCTCCGGCTGAAACAGCTCAGAGAACCACGTCAACGGCACATCATGCTTGTCCCAGGACATCAGGAACTCGTCAAGAAGCACCTGGCTGTACCCCTCGCCGGTCACCGCCAGGGTGCCCGCCATTTCGTGGAAGAACGCCGAGACATTCCGGATCACCGGCTCCCGAACCATGCTAATAACATTGGAGTACTGTGCCTGCACCGGGTTCATCGGATGGTATGCCCGCGAGGCGTGTATACCCAACTTCCGCGCCAACTCAATGACCGTAGACGAACCACACTTCCCCATCTGGAATACAGCAATCTCATTCATGCCTTGTCTCCTTTTCTTATGTGCTCACACCGAGGGTGATGCGCCCGCAGGGGCGCGCTGCCCCTTGGCAATACAACTGGTCATATCCCGGTACTGCGCCCCACCATGGAGCACCCACCTCACCGTGCGGTCCAGACCCTCCTCCAGGGACACCTCCGGCTGCCACCCCGTAAGTTTCGCAAACTTGGAACTATCCAACACGCGCCTGGGCTGGCCATCGGGCATAGAGGCGTCGAACCGAACATTGCCACGGTAACCCGTAGCCGCCCCCACGAGATGCGTTAGTTCCCGGATGCTCACCTCGCGCCCGGAACCGACGTTGTAGGGGCCGCCCAGGAGCAATTCCCCGGCCTTCAGCAGGGCCTCCACGCAGTCCCCTACGTACAGGAAGTCCCGCGTGGGCTTGCCCGTGCCCCACAGCACCACCACGGGATTGCCCGATTCCTTGGCCTCCAGGAACTTGCGGATGAGGGCCGGGATGACGTGGGAGCTTTCAGGGTCGAAGTGGTCCCGCAGCCCGTAGAGGTTCGTGGGCACCACGTACACCCACGGCAAGCCGTACTGCGCCCCATAAGCCTGCAAGCCCACCAGGAGCATCTTCTTGGCCAGGCCGTAGGGTGCATTGGTCTCCTCAGGGTAACCGTCCCAAAAGGACCGCTCCGAGAACGGCGTCTGGCAATGCTTCGGGTACGAGCACACCGTACCCACACCCACGAACTTGCCCACGCCGAAGAAGCGGGCCGCATCCAGTAGGTTTGTACCCATCAGCAGATTATCCCACCACATCGTAGCGGGTTGCTTGCGGTTGAGGCCAATGCCCCCACAGGTCGCAGCCAGGTGAAACAACGTCTCACAGCGTTGGTCGCCCCACAGCGTCATCGCATCCCCAAACATAGCACACACGCCATCAGCCGTCCTCAGATCGTACTGCTCCGAACGGGGCACAAACGGCTTGCAATCCAGAAGGCGCAGGGCATCAACCAAGTGGGAACCGAGAAATCCAGCGCCGCCAGCCACAATCACACGGCGATTCTTCCAGTAAGACATCGCATCCTCCGGGAAAGCTCTAAGGGGAGCGGGGCCGTGCCAGCATATACCACCGCCCTCAGTATAGCCGGACTCAAACCTTTGCTAGCAAAAGAACGTGGGACTCATCCTTTTGCGCAAAAGATCGATGCCGACCCCGCCCCAACACACACGTCAAGGCTACATGCGCTCACCGAGCAGCATCTTGCTGCGCAGAACCTTGTATATCACCGTCGCCGCCACGAACAGTACACCGGACCAGGCCAGGATGTTCTCAAGGACCTGGAACACGCAGACCACGAAGGCAGGCGGGTCAGTGGGTACCAAGGCGCAGGTGACCACGACGGGGAAGCCCTCTAGGAGCAGCTTCTCCACCACGGCGAGACCCAGGGCTACCCCGTAGGTGAGCCAGATAGCCTTCGGGCCGACCACGGGCCACTTAACCTTGCGCAAGAGCCACACCAGTGCCACCGCGATAGCGCCCAGCACTGCGGGGTTCCTGAGCAACCCTAGAAGAAGTTCTATCATGACAACCTCCTACACGCAGCCTATAGCCGCGAGGTATGATGCCCAGGCCAACCCTGGGCACTGCGTCTTGCCCACCTGGAAGTGCGGCTTGACGTACAATGAATGTCCGACTTCCTGAACGAAGAATATCTGCAACCCGCACATCAGGTGAACCAGCTCCACGATCATCTCCGGCGCAGGCGCAACCCGCACGAAGTTTCCTCCCAGCGCCACCCCGAAGGTCTCCGCATTGACGGAATGCGGCCCTGCGCCCGCCTGCGGCCCCCAATCACACAACCGGTGGTCGAAGTCCGTCACGATAGGTGAGCCGTACTGCGGGCCTTCCTCGTGAATGTAGAACGTATAGGCCATGCCCGGCCAGCCAAGACCAATGTGCATCAGGGCGATAGCCTCCGATGTGTACCAGGACTTGCCGACGGTATGATGGATGATGGCACCCTTGATATCCGGGAGTTCCCGATAGGGCCACTTCTGCTTCGGGTTCACCGGGAGCGTAGCCCGCTTGTCCTTCAGGTGCACTCCGCCCGCTATCAAGATGTCCGTCAGAGCGCCCATAGGTCAATCCCCGTGGATGTCGCGTATCTCACCCACTATCTCAACGGTACCCTTCTCATTAGCCTGGAGCACCGCCAGCAGCCGCTCATACTCCTCTTGCGTGCATTCAACGTAGCCCTCACGCTCAAGGACCTGCGCGCCGTTGTCACGCGCTACTGCCAAAATGAGCCGGTTATCCGCTATGAAGTAGTGAGCCATATCCACACACCTGTTTATCTCATTATACCCCGGCACGATGTTTTGGGAGCAAAAGAACCGCGACATGCCGTCCGCGCGAAAAGTCCGTCATATACTATACACCTTTAGTTAGTTAATACTCTTAGAACTAAGAAGTATACATAGGGCCGCTGATTTCAACTCAGTTCCGCTCGATGATGGCCCACTCCGTCTTGTCGTACTTACCCTCGGGCGAATACGCCACGCCGTAGGCGCTCTGGTCATCGTTGGTGAAGGTCTGGTACGCCCATAGCACCCCGTCAATCTCCACCTGCGCGTAGCCCCCCACCTGGTACCCAAACCCTTGCTCCCTGGCCTTCGAGGGATAGGCCCAGTCCCCCGGCACAGGCATGGCCCCCAGCTTCTCCTCAGCCAAGGGCAAGATGACCTCCAGGGGGTCCTCCGGCTCCGTGCCTTCCAACACCCCGAACTTCCACACAAAGTCTATGTGGTCATGGTTGGTCATGGCCTTCATGCCCAGGCCACCCAGCTTATCGCTCGGCTCGTCAACGGGGATCTCGATCCAGTATGGGCCTCCAATCGCGGGATCCCAAATCCACGCATTGTAGGCAAACCCTACCTTGCCATCAATCTCTGTGCGCTTATCACAGTCGCACCCGCCCGGCCAGTGGAACTCTACAGGCACCCCCTGAGCCGAGTCGCCGGCCTCATCGTAGAAGAACATCTCCATACCCGCAGCCGCATTCACGCGCTCCCACATCTGGGCCACGTGCCAGCCCTTGCCCTTGCACTGCTCCAGTTTCACCCCGTACTTGTCCTGTGCCCACTCTAGGCTCTGTTTGGTCCCTTCCGCGTCATAGACCCTCAGCTTGATCTCCGGTGGCTCCGGCGTCGGTCCTGGTGTCACGTCGTCCCTCCTCTTCCAGTTGATAACCTCCGGCAAAGCGTTCCAGAGGCCCGTTATGTAGTCGCCCCGTTGTAGGTAGTGAATGTAGTTGCCCACGAGGCCGCACTGCGGCCACGGACTGAGTCTATGGGCGCTGTGCACCCAGAACGTATTGCAGATGACGTTGTTCGGGTACCGGTACCCAGGATTGTCAGGGTTGAACCACCGCATCTGCTCCAGGTTCCGGGATGTCCAGCGGTCCCAGTTGTAGTTGCTGCCCAGATAAGGGCGTACCCACTGCGCCTCGTCGAAGGCCTCAGTATTGGCCATAGGCAGGCTGTGGCCCACAAACGCCTTGACTGTGGCGTCAAACCACTCCCATTCCCTTGCAGAACAGTCGTACCAGTCAGGCCCAGCCTCCAAGGGGTTGCCCACCGACCGGCAATGTAACCCAATACCGCAGTGCCACAGAAGCTGCTCCATGGTCTGCCCGCGCTCCGCTGCAATGTTCTGGAGCGCGTACATGAACCGGGTAAACCACACCCGATGATTCATGTGCCCGCCCAACGAAGGCGGCGGGGTCAGCACCCACAGGTCATCACCCTTGCCCCGGATGATGTCGGCGTACCGGATGAACTGATCCGCGCACATCCTGACGGGCTTCTCGAACTTGCTCCACTCCTCGGTCCATTCCTCGCGCAGGTTTAGCTCGTTCATGAGCACGAACCAGCGAACACCCGCCGCAACGTAGGCGTCGATGTGCGCGGTTTGTATTCCAGGCCGGGGCATCTGCGCCGGGCCGAACCGGGCTATGACCTCAATGCCCTCACGCCGCATAGTGCCGATGAAGTCCCGTTTGTTCTCGTCGAAGAGCCATGCCAACCACCAAGTGCCACCGTGGGCCTTGACATCCCGTGCGAAACCCACATGGTCAGGCGGCTTCTCATAGGCGTCAGGGTTAGCGTGAAAACCGATCCCGGTGTCACCCACCGGTACGGGCCATGGGACAGTCATGATGCACCTCCGCCCTATCGCTTCTTGTGCGTCGTGGATTTGCCGTTAATACCTGACAGGAGAACCCTCAGCTCAGTGCAAACCTTGATATTCTCCTTGAGGCATTCCCGCACATCTAACATCAGTATAACGCTGGCCTCCGTGTGCTTTTCGATGGCTATGAACGTAGGATTGCGGGCTTCCATCACGGCACCGACCTTGCTCAATGTGGCGGTATTCTCCCGCACGACGGTCAGCGTTTGCCTCTGCAATTCCGTCAGGGCTTCGAGGTTGGTCACCCTGTCAGAACTGTGCAGGACGTTCTGCCTGAAAACGATATACAAGGCGACTACAGCTATGACAGTTGGACCACCGGCATTGAGTAGAAATTCTAGGAAACCAAACTCCACGATATTCCTCCCCCAAAAGCCTTATGCTAGGTTCCTCGGTATTACGGCCCAAAAGTCCAGGTCAACGTATCGGGCCGCAACAGCAATCGCGTAGGCGCGAACTATTGGCGTGATGACCGTGATGGGAACCGATACTGAAGTAGTGGCTATCAGTGCCCCATCCAGGAAGTAATCCGCTTGCCTGAGACCGCCCGTTATGGGATAGGTGACTAGCCGGTGCACGTGCGGGTCCGTATCTGCGGCGATGCCGCTGTCCACAATGTTGACAGGGCCAGCAGCGGTTCTTGTCACCAGTCTCCAGTTATTTGCCACATCCGGCGAGGCAAAGCCAGCCATGATAGTATCCACGCCAGGCACATTGACCCCAAAGTCACCGTACATATTCGTTGTGTGGCTGATGGCCATCCAGGTTATCATCTCCCAACCTTCGTCGGCGTCCAGTGTAGCGTATCCAGCAGCCGCGTTGCCTAACCAGAGATAGTGATAGAATCCTACGCCTGCACCTGCCGTTAGCCGGTAGACCCCACCGTGCGCGTTGTTCTGTAAAGCCCCCCCGCTGCCCGCGCCAGCGGAAACGGCGGTGTACTGCTCGTGAATACTATCACCCAAAAAGTCATCACGCCAACCCCGTAGGGCCAGGGGCCGCTCCTGGGCCTCCAGGGCGTTCAGTTTCTTCTGTGCCGCACCGAGACGCGCTATCAACTGCTCAATAGTACCGCTCATGAAAGCACCTGAGGAATGACGTCCCACCAATCATAATACGCATCCCTGGCCACAGCAGCGGACACGAAGGCGCTAATCCATGGCGTCAACGGGACTATCGGCACGCTCACAGGTGTTGTTACGAGAAGACTCCCATCCACAAAGTAGTTCACCAGTCCTGATGTGACCCCCAGCCTGTGAACGTGCCAATTTGTGTCTGCCACTACGGTACTGGCGACTGAGTTGACAGCCCCTCCCCCCAATCGGGTTACTACAACCCAGTTATTGCCAAAGTCCTGCCACAGGCCAGCGGCGATATAGTTGTTGGCCGCGTTGTCTCTCGCTCCAGCTCGCGCGCGGAGGTTGCCTGCCACGGAGCTGACTTTCATCCGCCAAATCATGGTCCAGCCGTAGTCTGCATCCAGGGTGAGATAGGCATCAGCCCTGGTGCCTAGAAACATATCAGCCCAGGCACCGAGCACCGCATTTGTAGACAGCATAATCACGCCGCCGTGCTCGCCGCCCGGCACGAAGGTTACAGTACCATTGCCGACGTGGGTGCTGTATTGCTCGTGAAAGGCGGTGCCCAGAAAATCATCGCGCCAGCCGCGCAAGGCCAAAGGACGTTCCCGGACCTCAAGCGCCCTGATGCCTTGTTCTAAGGCGGTCACCCCGGCTATCAGTTGCTCTACGGTAGTGCTCACCCTGCAAACTCCTCGAACCTTGGAGTGATGGTCTCCACCTTGCCCTCCACCGTGACCTCTACCGCTGCTACGTGTAGGTCCCACTGCTCGCCTGCGTATACCGCCGTCACCAGGTCCCCAAAGCCCCAGTGCAGGCCGTACAACGTGCTGGGGATCTCTACCACGTCGAAGGTGAACCGCCGCTTGCCCCGGCCTTCGTCCAGCCCAGCCCTGGCCCCGTCAATCAGTTCCAGCGTAGTTCCTGCCCCGCTGGTGATGCTGTGATAGGCCTCACAACGATTGAGGGGGCTTTCGCCCTCGCGTGCCGCATCGGCCACTTCGATGACCGGCTTGGCCAGGTCCTCACCCTGCCCCCCGCCGTAGACCACCGTTACCTCATCATGGCGGTCCCACTCCAGAACTGGGTTGGCCATGTTCTCGTACTCTTGGGAGAACACCACAGGGCCATGCTCACCGCTAGGGTGGCTGTGGTCCTGTCCCCACTGCGGCACGTTGGTACGAAACTGCATCTCCCATCCGCTGTTGATAGGCACGATGCCAAAGAAGCTCTGCGTTGCTGGGGTCTGACGGCTGGCGTCCGAGATGCCCTGTAGCGTGTCCAGCACGACCTGGTAGGCAAAGTCGCCCCGCACGATGGTCCCGGCTGACACGTTGGCCTGTACTGTGAAGCCCCAGCCTGAGAGGTCCCGGCCCGCAAGAGCGGAGGCGCCCAGGTTTTCTCTCACGACAACCTTCATCATGTCGTCGGCCTGGTCCGCCTTCCTGGCCCCCGAGGTAGTGGCCGCATACGCCACCACGCGGCGGCGCAAGAGGTCATTGTATCCCACGCCGGAGAGCGTGACCTGCTGCTTGCCCCCTCGATACTGGCGGGTCACGCCCCGAATGAGGCCCGCAAAGTCGATGTACCTCCGCCCGCCCTGCGGCTTTCTCCAGACTACGATCCGCCCGTCCAGGTGCGCGAAGGTGATATCGAAGCTATCCGCCCACACCGAGAGGCCAAACGCGCCCACCTCATTGACCCGCTGGGCATAGGACAGGGTCTCGAAGTCATCAACGACATCCAGAAGGTTGTCCCTGGCGGCCTCCAGAAGATGTACCTCATACTCAGCGGGCATAGCCCCTCACAATCATTCTGCGGCTAGAATGGCCTCATCCACACTCCACCATTTGTTGTACCAGGTGGCCGTGACAATCGTAAAATAGACCTCGATGTCAACGTCTGCTACTGGAGCGGCTGGGAAGGCAATAGTGATGGTGCCACCCAACTGACTAGCGTTGTCAGGAACAACCGCCATAAGACCGGTGAAAGCAGCCGCGTAACTGGCAGTATGTCCTACTAATTCAGTCCTAGCAAAGTCCTCATACAGGTCAACATGCCAATTTGCACCCGCCCCATCGTCCACAACCGATACGTACAGCTTGCCCAAGTTTGTATTGCTTTGCGCAATTCCTATGATGCCGTCAAACCCTGTCAGTTGCCAAGCCGCATCGTTAAACTTTCTCGGCCTAATAACGGTATACCTGGCATGAATGGTCGCATCGGCTGGGCCTAGTGCCTCAATGGTGATGTATCCTCCCAGGCCACTTTGGTTATCTGCGATAATAGCCTGCTCACCTAGGGCCGCATAGTTCGCAGTGTGAGCTACCAAATCCCCAATACCACGCGCTGCATCTCTGAAAAAGTCCACGCGCCAAGGGGGAGCACCTGCATCAACAACCTCAGCATATAGGTTCCCTAGGGTTGTATTGTTGTAGTTGATGCCTGTGATGCATACCCAACCTGATAGTTCGTTGTTAGTATCAAGAATTTCTACCGGCTCTATGGTGGTAATGAATGCAGTTACAAGGTTTGTGCCCTTCACGGTCCCCCCATAGTAGGCCCGCGGGTAGGACTCCAGCTTGAACGTGCCAAGATCGCTATTTGGCAACAGGTCTCCCAAACGGTTGCCCCGCCAGTTTGACGTGACGGTCTTGCGGCCCGTACTCATATCCACGGTGACGATCTCGCCGTCAAGCATCTGCATGTCAAAGAGTAGTTCTTGCCCGGTGGTCTCGTTGCGGATGGACCGCACAAGCCCTTGATTCTTAATTTCAATGACCGGTAGCGTTGCCGCCGATCCTGTGGTGACAACGCTGTTATTGCCCGCATAGTAAGTTACTCCAGTAGTGTCGAATCCAAGGTAGAAATTGTTCATATATGTGACCAGTACTTCTACGCCAAGGATGCCTGGTAAATCAATGTCTAGTCGTGCCCATGTAAACCCGTTCCATCGGGCCACTCTGTCAACAAGCGTTAGGCTCCCCGCCGTGATAAACACCCCGCCTGCATATAACATCCCGTCAGGTGCAATCGACAAGGCATTGACGTTATCACTTACACCCCCATCCAAATCAAACCAAGTCATGCCATTCCAGCGAGCAATCCGGTTGACAGTGGTTCCGGATGCGGTCGTAAATAGACCACCGATATACAGGTCTCCATTAGGGTGAACGTCCATCGTGTGGACTGTAGCATTCGTACCAGAACCCAATGCAGCCCACGTAGTACCATCCCATTCCCCAATATAGTTACAGACAACGCCGCCATAAATAGTTGCATTGCCGCCGCAGGCGATATTGCCATTCGGCAGGACGGTTAGGGCGTAACCTACACTATTTAAACCGTTCCCTACTGTGGCCCACACGCCGCCAGCATAGGGTATGGGCAACTGGACGATGTAGTCGCCAGCAGGTGACCCCAAGCCTCCCCAAGCGGTGAAGAAGCCAGTCACATACAAAACCCCATCGTAGCCGACTACGATGTCCTGAACGTTCGTTAGTGCAACGCCAACGCCAGGGCCACCGCCTACGTTGACCCAGGTATCCGTCAAGGCGTCATACTGCGCTATACCGTCCGCAAGCGGGTCACCCGCGCCGCCCGACCCGTTCAGGAATGCCCCGCCAGCATAGAGAACACCATCCGGCCCAAAGCATAGGGTGAATACCCAGTCATTCAGACCGCCGCCGATACTAGTCCAGGCCCCCGCTGAAACATCCCAGCGAACAACGTAGTCACCTGCGGGTGAACCTAGGTTGTCCCAGTCCGTGAAGTTTCCAGCGACAATTACGTCCCCTGTTTCCGGGTCTACAGCAATCGCCCAAATATTCGGGCCACCAAAACCAGGCGTTACAGCCGCGGGTTGTGCAATGTCTCGCTCCCAAAGACCGTCTACGCGACTCGCAAAATAGAGAACCGTCGATTCATCCTCCCAGTCCAACGTCAACAGGCTCTCTTCATCATCCCACCACAGCGGGTCGTGCGCCTCGAACCGCAGGCCCACGATCTCGTTCCGACCATAGCGGCCCTGGCGTCCCTCTACGACGCCCGACAGGACAACGTACAGGTCCCAACTGTTACCATCTACTGTGTACCGCAGGATGCTTGGCATGGTCCTTGTGGCCCCACGGTCCCAACGCACGGCATCCCATATCTCCGCCAGGGCCTTGTGTAGCCCCTTGCGCGTTGCGTCCGTGGCATAGACCGATTCGGTGATGGTCACGGTACGGCCCTGCACCACCACGTCTACCAGGAGGTTGCCCGGCACGTTGTAGATGTCCTGGGTGACATGCCGCACCGGTGGCAGGCCAAAGCCCTCGTGGGCCTGCAAGGTGGCCTCTGAGCCTGGCGCACGACCCACGCCCCAGAAGTCAAATGTCTGACCGTCCGGCGTTATCAGCTCATACTTGATATCACAAATACCCATGTCCCTACCCCCCACCACCACGGCAACTATGAGCACCGCCAGCAGTAGGGCACTCGCAAGAGCCAACCGCTTCTTGACCATGATGCCCTCCATCAACTCTTTTGCTCATATTATTGCCCCCTAAGATGTTTTGCCCGCAAAAGAAAGGCCCCGGTTTCCTTTTGCGCAAAAGACTCACCATACCAGCCTCGTGCTCCCGTCATGGCCGTGTATCCGCTCCACGCTCTCCACGGAGTCATAAATGGCCGTGCTGCCCCCCACGGTCCTCCACCGCAGCACTGTCACGCCGTCAGGGAACACCACGCCATCGGCCACAATCCCGGTGCCACTGACCCCGCTCACGTCCTCCGTCCTGATGAGCCGGAAGACCCTCGCCCGCGGCCCCCCAGCCGTTTTCTCTCCCATACCCTAGCCCCGCTACCTGTTTCACCCCAAAAACCGTCCTGGGCTACTACAGCGCCCCAGGATGCGGTTCTATCACTTCGCCATGACCTGCATCAGATGGAAGTCCGCAGCCACGGTGGACGTGGGCGCAAGTGAGGTCATATTCAGGTTGTACTGGTTGCTGACGCTGGTTGTGGAGGCGGGCACGGCGGCCAGCGTCCCTAACGTCACCTGACCCATCTGCAAGGCTGGCAGGTCTCCCATAGACCGGATACCTTCGGCCAAACTCCGCGAAATCTCCTGACCCATGCCTATGAAGACTTTGGACGGTGACCCCATGCCCAGCCTCAATTTGATTTCATAGATGATGGCCTCTGCCAGGTTCCGCACCCGGTTTATGATATGTTGCCACATCCCATTGACGCCGTCGATGATGCCCTGAACGATGCCTGCGCCCACGTCGTAGAAACGGCCCGCAATCTTTTGGGCCTCCTCCCAAGCATCACGTAAGACCTCAGCCATGTGCGCGGTCACACGGTTGAAACCCTTGAGCGCTATCTCATTGGCCCAGATGACGATGGCTGCCTGCGCCATCATGCGTGTGAGCTTGTCCATCTCTGCATTGATCACGGGCAGGATAAGCCTGCCCAGGAACTCTAGGATGGGCTTGAGCACCGGCCACATCTCTGTGGAGAACACGCTCCACGCGCCCAGCATGTCGTTCAGCGTCGGGATCAGCTCATCCCTGATGGTGGGAATGAAACCCTCGAAGGTCTTGGTCCACTCCCCCACCAGCGTCTCCTGCTCATCCGTGAACCCCTTGAGGATGCCCTGCTGGTCACCTACGGACTGAGTGAGCATGGCCTGCTGCTCTTGATAGGATGCCAGTTTGGCCGCCTTCTCATCGGCGATCTGCTCCTGTATGATCGCTATCCGCTCCCTGGACTCCTCACGTTGCAGCTCCTCCCGGCGCCGTACCTCTTCTTCGTCCCTGGTTGTGCGCCGCGCGAAATCCTCATCTTCCCGCGCCATGCGAACACGCCGGTCCTCAGCCTCCAAATCCCGACGCTGCTCGAAGGCCCGCTCCTCCATAGCGATGCGCTTCTCCAATAGCGCCTGCTCTGCGTCTATGGCGGTTATCTCCTCCTGAAGCACATCCTGCTGGCCCTGGTGCTCTGCCTGGAGGGCATCGAGCCACCCCTGAATACGCAGGCGTTCCTCATCGGACTGGGCCTCGCCAAGCAACTGCTCAAACTGTGCACGCTGAGCCCCGTAGTTCTTCTGCTCATCCTGCATCTGGGCCTTGATCTCTTGGCGGCGCTTACCCGTGCGCAACTCATTCAGCTCCGCGTACATATCCGCCATCTTGCGGTTGTGTTCCCCGAGTTCCCGCTCCCTGCGCTTCTGCCAGTCCAACTCATCCCGCAGCCGGCTCAGGTTGAAGTCGAAGATGCTCTTTGCCAATTGGCGCCCATGGTCATCCCACATGCGCGTTATGGACTTGGTAAGATCCCTGGTAACATCAGCGATTCTCTTGCCTTCCTTGGCCCACTGGTCACCTAGTTGAGCAATGACCTCAGTAACCTTCTCCGTAGGCCTTCTCATATCCGCCATCTTCATGTCCCAGTCACTGGTTACAGCCTTGGCGGCATTGGCCGCGCCAAGGTACGAGGATATGACACGGACGATGGCGATAAGTGGGGCTAAGAGGCGCATAGCTGCGCTGGCCAGCCCATCGAGGATGGGGCGCAATGACCCACCCTCCGATACCGCAGCGGTCAGGCCCTCAACAAAGTCCGAGATGGCAAAAACCACCGAACCCATGGCCTGCTGAAACGGCCCGCCCAACTGCCAGATCATCTCCGGGATGAGCCTTCCCGTTAGCGTGCGCCACATCTTGGACCAGGTCCCCATCGCCGCCTCATAGGATCCAGTAATGGACACGCCCTGCTGGAGGACTGCGTTGAGGGCCGCCTGTACACGCTCATTGGCGTCCAGTTCATCAGCAGCCTTGCCAATGAGGTCGCCATACTCTGCATAGGCTCGGTTAAAATCGACCATGACGCCATAGGTCCGTAGGACGATGGACCTTTGCGTGAGAATACCATGTAGCAAGCCGTCCAGGGCCTCGGTGCTGTCCTGCTGAGCGAACACCGCCGCGTCCTGGGCCACATTGGCTAGCTCCACGGCCTGAGCCGCATCAATCTGATAGCGTATGAATTGGGCCAGGAGCTTTGTGGCCACGTCGGTGCGGATCCCGGCATCCACTACAGCGTCACGCCACTTGTAGAGTTGGGCCGCGCCGTACCCCGCCCTGGTGCCCAGCAGCTCCAGGATTATCTCTAACTCCTCAACACGACCCGCACCAAAAAGGGCCTCCTGAGCCACGCTCTTGAGGCCCTCTACTAGGTTGGTGAATAGTTGTGCGCTGATGATGCCCGCGGCAATTGTGCCCACGTTGGCCAGCGCACCCGCCAGGATGCCCAAAGGGGAAGCGGTAGCTGCGGCTGCGCCGCCAAGGGAACCCGCTGCCTTATTGACCCTGTTCAGGTCACTAACTGCCTTCTCAGCGCCCTCGACCACTACCCGGACGCCGATGGTCTCTATAGCCATCTACCGCCCTTTTTGCTTCGCCCGTTTGGCCTTGCGTTCTGCGTCCTTGAGCAGCGCAGACTGTTTGTGCTGTTCGATTAGCTCATGGCCCTCGTGCCATGCCAATACCTTGGCCATGAACCGCTTAGGGTAGAAACCCGCATCCCAGAGGTGCAGGTCCAACCCCGCCGCGTTAGCAGCCTCCCACTGCATGAAGTGCGTGGAGGCCGTGATACCCGTCATCACCGCGTCTGCAAGCGGATAGTCCCGGATGGGTCTGCCGTGCCGCCTAACCGCGAAAAAGGTCGCGGAATCCGGCTATGTCCTCCTCTCGAATGCCCGACATCACAGTTAACTTCATCAGGACGGAGTTGCTGGTATGGTACTTCTTGAAGACGAACTCTACCTCGTCAGGGTCGTCCTCATCGAATTCCAGCCCCAGCATCTTGAGCTGCTTGATCCAGGACGGGGGTATCTCGT
>Ga0307379_10001803_pt1 | contig 32772 bp, 25 predicted proteins | sample UN2MG_FD_202237 | JGI IMG/M metagenome (GOLD analysis project Ga0307379, IMG submission 202237) | Soil microbial communities from Risofladan, Vaasa, Finland - UN-2 | ecosystem: Environmental > Terrestrial > Soil > Coastal area > Acid sulfate soil | place: Finland: Risofladan, Vaasa | collected...
TTGCGCAAGGAGGCGGTGCTCTGCCGCCAGGCATTCTACGTCGTCCATGAGGATCTGCGGCCGGAGAAGACCGTGCTCGGATGCGGGCCGGCGTTGAACGCCAACGTGCAGGAAGACCTGGATTTCATCGAGATGTACCCGGTGATGGCGGTCGAGGCGTGCGACCTGGACTGCGCCACCAAGCTCGTGGACAAGAAGGGGAAGAAGGTCGCTCGAACCGTGCGAGTCCCGGAGCTGGCCGAGGAGCTGAGCATCGACCTCTCCGCCTTGCCCGAGGGAGAGAACATCGAGGACGACCATCCCGCCGTGCAGGCGATGGCGAAGCGCATCGCGGAGATGGTCGACGAACTCCTGGGAGCGCAGGACCAGCGGGGGTCATGAAGGCGAGGGGACCGGCAATGAAGCGATCATCACTGCTGGGTGAGTGTCTGAGCGAGTTCCTGGGGACGCTGATACTCGTCTTCTTCGGCGTCGGCGCCGTCAACACCGCTGTGTTGACCGGAGCGCAGTCCGGATTGTGGCAGGTGGCGGTGGTCTGGGGCGTGGCCATCGCGCTGGCGATCTACGCCACAGGGGCGGTCAGCGGGACCCACATCAATCCGGCTATCACGGTTGCGATGGCCACCTGGCGGGGATTCCCGAAAGCAAAGGTGCTTCCATATATCGCGGCCCAGGTCGCGGGGGCCTTCTGCGGGTCGATCCTCCTCTACGCCCTCTTCAAGGGCATCATCCCGAGCTTCGAAGCGGCCCATCAGCTCGTCCGGGGACAGCCGGGCAGCGAGCTGTCGGCAATGGTCTTTGGCGAATACTTCCCGAATCCCGCGCTCTTTGGAACAACCGCGGAAGCCTTCCGACAGGTCTCACACAGCACCGCGATGCTGGCTGAGGCGATAGGCACGGCCTTCCTGGCGTGTTTCGTCTTCGCTCTTACCGAACCACGAAATAGCCAGGCGCCCCGTCTCATGTCGCCGCTGTTCATCGGGCTTGCGGTGTCCATCATCATCTCCGTCGTCGCTCCGCTGACGCAAGCAGGGCTCAACCCGGCGCGCGACTTCGGGCCGCGCCTCGTCGCCTACCTCTTCGGATGGGGTGAGATCGCCATTCCCGGGCCCCGCGGCGGGTTCTTCACGGTCTACATCCTGTCACCCATCGCCGGTGCAGTCGTCGGCGCGGGGGTATATCAGTTCATGGTGCGCCGGCACTTGCCGCAGGCGATGCCAAACGGGGCGGACGGCAGCGCGGACGAGCCGGAAGCGGTGGCCGCCAATGCGTAACTCACTGCTCGTCGTGTTGGCACTGACTCTGGTGGGCCCGATGTACTGCGCCCGAGAAGCGCTGGCGACCCCAAGCGGGTTGAACAACATTCCAACCGCGGATGTCGTCGCTGAACAGGTGCTGGTGCTCCAAGGGTTCTCGGAGTTCGGCCCTGCGCGAGAGCCAAGCTGGTTTGCAGGGTTCAAGTACGGGCCGGCCGCGAACTGGGAGGTGGGGATCGACGATGCGTCGCTGGGCCCGGGCTCGGCAGGTGGGCCGGTGCTCCAGGCGAAATACCGCGCAGCACTGGCTCCCAACGCAGCGCTCGGCCTGGGCGCGGCAAACATCTCTGCCGACAGTGACCGCAATGGGGACGTCTATCCGTACGCGGTCATATCGGCCGCTTTGGGGCGCATCGGCGGGCACCTCGGCTACAGCGCGCAGAAAAACAACAACGCCTGGTTTGTCGGCGCAGACGGCGCCGTGAGTCAGAGTCTCACGCTCCGCGCCGACTGGACGCAGGTCGCAGATGGCGAGGAGTCAGTGTCAAGTCTGGGCGTCATCGCACCGCTCGCCCCGCGCTGGTTGGTGGAGGGATGGGCTTCCTTTCCGAGTGCCGAGGGGGCGAGAACGAGGTACGTCGTGAAGCTGGACTACGTCGTCTCTCTGGGAAAGCGTTGAAGTCTATAGTGCGTTGCGGTCCTGAGTGCAGGGCGCGTCGAGGAGGCTGCAATTGTCGGGCGATAGTGAGCTGAGACTGGACTCGGCCGAGGTGATACTCGTGGCCTGCTCGGGCTGCGGGCGGGTCGGCTGTGAGATCGTGATGCGCGCGGTGGAGACGGTGGCAGGCGAGATACCGGAAGTCGCCGTCGCGAAGCCAACCGACTGTCCGCGAGGGATGAAGCAGTTCGTGCTCGCAGTTGACGGTTCCAGCCGTTGTCAGGCCTCTGCCGAGCTCGAGGAATGCGGGGCGCGGCCTACGGTGGTGCTCTCGGCGCCCGACATTCTGGCTCGAGCAGGGCTGGTGCGGCCCGGGGTCGATGTCCGCGCCCGGATAGCGGAGCTCGCACAGGTGGTGGCCGAAGCCATCCGCGAATCGCTGCGGACAGTGCTGGAAGAGGTCAGGCAACGGCACCGCTATCGAGAGGAGATGGTGCCGATCATCAAACGCTTCCATGGGATCTGGGGGAAAGTGGAAGTGCTTCCTTCTCCCAACGGGCTTCCGGAAGAGAAGGCAAAGGCAGCAGTCGAGCTGCTATCCAAACGCTCTCGCAATCTATTCGTGAAGTTCGACGAGGTCGTCCCGCCCTCGCGCTGGGCGGAGCCCCATGATCTGTTCCAAGACGCGCTCCTCTGCGTCGCCTACGCCTGTGAGGGATGGGCCTCCGGAGACGCCGATCGCTGGGAGCAGAATCTCGAGAAGGCGCGGGTCCAAATCAGGCCGCTGCTGCGGCGACTGGAGAGCTGAATCCCGGAGCCGCTCACCCGCGCACCGCCGTTCACCACACGCGGCAGGTTGTCCGAGTCATGGCCTCGAATCCCTAGCCCAGAGGGAAGCGCGTCTCGCGCTCTTGGAGGATTCGATGCGAGTCATCAACTGCCACGCTCATTTCCACGGCCCGGAGGAAGTTGAGGAGAAACGCGGGCTGTGGGACTCATTGGGCTATGAAAAGATCTGCATGAGCTTCCAGAATGAGGAGGTGCTGAGGCTTTCGAAGCGCTATCCTGACTACATTCTCCCATTCTATCATCTCGACCTGGATAGGGAAGAACCGGAGGACGTCGAGCGCGCGCGCGAACAGGGCTTCGTGGGGCTCAAGCTGATCGGGCCGGCCAAGCCGTATGCTCACGAGTCTTACTTCCCCGTCTACGAGCGAGCCCAGGCGCTGAACATGCCGGCAATCATGCATACCGGCTTCCTGTCTTTCGAGAGCGGGCGCGGCGTCCGGCAGGAGAATCTGAGCCCCACGAACCTGATCACGATCTCCACCTTCTTCCCCGAGTTCCGCCTGGTCGGCGCTCACCTCGGCAACCAATGGCCGATGGAAGCCGTCGAAGCCATGACGGAGTGCGAGAACGTCTGGTACGACATGTCCGGCGGCACCATCCGGCACTACCCCACCTCCTGGTTCCGCTGGTTGTTCGAGCGCGTCGACCGCAACCAGCCCAGCCAAACGCCGAGGATCGACCTCTCCATCGTCGGCAATCTCGTCTTTGGGTCCGACAATCCCGACGACACGATGGACTTCTACCGGAACTTCATGGAGGCGCTCGAAATCCCGGCCGCCGTCCAGCAGCGGATCTACTACGACAACGCAGTTCGCTGGCTCGGCCTCCCCGAGTAGCCCCAAAGCAAGGAGGGAAAACCACCCATGAAGATCGTCCGCTCTGCCGACGTACCACCTCAGCCCGTCACCGAGGAGGGAGCCCGCAATGCCACCATACGGTGGCTGATCTCCCGCCCCGAGGGTGCGCCCACTTTCGCCATGCGCCTGTTGGAGGTCGCGCCCGGCGGCAGCACCCCGCTCCACGACCACGGCTGGGAGCACGAGGTCTATATCCTCGAGGGAGAGGTCGAGTTTGTCTCCGACGCAGGCCCCCGGCCGGTGTCGGCCGGAGATGCCGTCTTCATCCCGCCCGGCGAGCGCCACCAGCTCCGCAACGCGGGCGAGACCCTCGCGCGCTTCCTGTGCATGATCCCTCTGCCCGAGCAAGACTGAGGATTGGGCGCTCGTGGTCGCCTCTGCGGGGAAGAGCAGGCTGGGAGGAATCCTCAGGTTCGCACTCTTCGCCGCCGTCGCCATGGCGACGGCGGCCTATCTTCACCTGAGCCTTCCTGGCATCCCCGACCGCGACGCGCTCTACCACTTCCGACACGCGGCGCTGTACGCCGAGCGGGGACCCCTTATGAAGGAGTTCCCGTGGACTGCCTACTCAGTCGTCAGCATCTATGCCGCGGACATATGGTATGGCTTTCACCTCCTGCTGGCGCCCTTTACCTTCACAAGCGACCCCGTGCGAGGCGTGAAGCTGGCCGGCGCCTTCGATCTGGCGGCGATGCTGGTTCTGTTCTACATCTCGATGCGGTACGCCCGGATGAGACTCGCCTTCTTGTGGCCCTTCCTGGTGCTGGTCTTCTCGCCCTTTCTCCTCTATCGGCTGCTGATGACGAGGCCGCACGTCATCTCGATGGGCCTCGCCGCCCTGCTGCTCTCTTGCGCCATCGGTGGGAGTCTGTGGGGAATCGGGATCGTGAGCTTCGCCGTCACCTTCGTGCATCTGGGCTTCTTCTGGATCATTCCGCTCATTGTTGGCGCGGTCATCGTTGTGAAGCGTCTCACCGAGGGAGGCTGGCGCTGGAAGGAGGCGGGCGCGGCGGTGATCGGGGGAGCAGCCGGCTGGGTACTCCGGCCGAACCCGGTCGGCGCTGCAAAGCTTGTCTACGTCCAGATTGTCCAGCTGGTGCTGGAGAAGCAGAAAGGGGTCGCGCTCTTGTTCGGGGCCGACCTCATGAGCGGCCTGGACTCTCTGAGGACCTATCCCGCAGGCTTCGTGCAGCACTTCGGGCCAGCTCTGGTTCTGTGGGGTGCGGCGACGGTGGCGCTGATGGCGGCCTTCGTACACGAAGTGGAGCTTGCGCCGCGTCAGCGCACCCTCCTGTGGAGCAGTCTCGTACTTTCCGCCGTCACCCTGGTCATGACGATGCAGTTCTCCATTAGGGCGGTCGACCTATGGGCCGTTTTCGCGGTGGCCTTCGTTGCCGGGGTGTTTACCTTGGCGTGGCAGCTGCCGAGGGCTTCCCAGGGGGATTTCCCGACCCGGCGGCAGGTGGGAATTGCGGTCGGGCTGGGCGGGCTGCTGGTGGCGTTCATGTTGTGGAGCGGATTTCAGCAATACGAGAGGCAAATGCCAAGGTACAGCTATTCGCCGTACCGGTTCAAAGCAGCGGCCGAGTGGATTGAGGCCCACTCCGGGCCGGGGGAGATCGTGTTTCACGCGCACTGGGACCTGTTCCCCGATCTCTTCTTCTGGAACACGAAGAACCGATACATTGGCGGCATGGACCCTATCTTCCAATACGCCTATGATCCGGCGCTTTACTGGAAGGCCCATCACCTGTGGAGCGGCCGTTTCTCCAGCTACACTTGTGGGACATCGCTGTGCGGGCCGGGGTTCGGTGAGGACACGTTTACGGTGCTGACGCGGGACTTCAGGGCCTCGTTTCTGGTGCTGGAGAAGAAGCGGCACGCGGCGCTCTTCGCCTACGCTCTCAACGACCCACGGCTTGAGTTAGAGTTTGAGGAGGGGGAGCTGGCTGTGTTCCGGCTGGGCGGCTGAACCGCGGGATCGGGATGTCCGTCGGGATGGCAGCTGGGCGCGCCGGTTTCGGGAGTGGCCGGGGCGGAGGTGCGAGGGGTTATTTGAGGTACCCGAGCGCGCGGAGCTGGCGCTTCGCCTCCGGGGTGAGGTCCGTCTCGTCGGCCTCGGGCAGGGGGAGCGGCTCGGCCTCGGGATCGAGAAACTCGATCGGCGGGCGGCGCTGGGCCAGGGCGAACTCGCGAAACGCGCCGACCATCTCCTGCGCGATCTCGGGGTGGTCCGCGATGACATTGTGCCGCTGGCCAGGGTCGGCCCGTAGATCATGCAGCGAACGCCACTCCCCATTCCCCCAGAGGATGAGCGACCAGTCGAGGCCCCGGATGAGGTAGCTCGGCGGCTTGCCGTCGGAGCGGGAGATGATGTGCTCGTGGGCAGTGTCGTCGAGGCCGGCCATAAGGGGCAGGAGCGACGTTCCCTGGATGCCATCGCGCCGACAGGGGATCTGCAGGAGGTCGAACACTGTGGGCAGGAGATCGATGGTCTGAGTCAAGGCTGATATCTCGGGGGCCGGGGCCCCGCCCGGGAGCCTGATAAGGAGCGGCACGCGGAGCAGCTCGTCATAGACGCCGCGCTCGTGCCAGAGGTAGCCATGCTCGCCGAAGGCCTCGCCGTGGTCGGAGGTGAGGATGAGCACGGTGTTCTCGAACACGCCGGCCTCGCGAAGGAGCCGCTCGAGCTCGCCCACCGCCCAGTCGGCGAAGCGGAGGTTGGCGTCGTGAAGATTGATCCACTGGGGATGGGGCGGGCGGAGGCAGGTCGCCAGCGTCTCTCTGTCGGCGACGGGGAACTCAAAGGGGCCGGGCTGGAAGCCCGGGGGGCGTTGGTCAGCGAAGAGCCGCGTCATCTCGTCGGGCTGGAGATAGGGCTGGTGAGGCGGGTCGAAGTGAACGTACGCGAAGAAGGGCTTTCGGCGGTGCTTTTCGAGCCAGGCCTCGATGAGCGACAGCAGGGGCTCGGGGTGAGTGAGCTGCTCCCAGCTATGTACGAGCGGCTGGACGTCTCGCTGGTCGTAGACCTCCTGGAAGTCGAGCCCAAGGCCCGTGGCGGGAGCGGCGTTGGGGTTGGAGCTGAACATGACGGTTTCGAAGCCGGCCGCTTGCAGGCCCTTCGCCAGGGTGAAGGTGCCGTCGGACAGGCCGCGGTTCTCGTAAGCGAGGTGGGTATCGGCGTGCTGGGAGGTGAACAGGGAGGCGGTGGAGCATTTGGTCGAAGCGTACTGCGCGAAGTGCTGGCTGAACAGAAAGGACTCGCGGGCGAGCCTGTCGATGGTGGGCGTCGTCTCACGAGGATAGCCGTAACAGCCGATGTGGTCGGCGCGCGCAGCATCGATCACGCAGATGACGAGATTTGCGCCTGACGCGGCCCCTCTGAGCGCATCGACCGTGGGTCCGGCGGGAGTCAATGGTAGGCGATCACGGATATCGGTGTCACGGCAGCTGTGGAGCGCGGCCAGCCCTGCGGCCGTGAGCGCCAACAGCACCGTTAAGGCCATACCGTTCCGAACTCGTCTGGACCACCTGTTGGCCATTGCCCATCCTGCCGGAGCCGCGAACTGCGCAGATCGACGCCGCGGTGAACGGCTGGTACGAAACCCTTATCTGAGATAGCCCAGATCGGCTATGCGGTTGACGCGGGCTCGATCCTCCGGCGACAGCTCTATCTCAGGCACATCGGGAAGAGGACCCATGACGGCATTGGGGTCCAGGAAATCCATCGGCGGGCGGCGCTGCTCTCGAGCGAACTGCTCGAAGGCCGCTCTCATCGTGTCGGCCAGGTCGCGGTTGGCGGCGATGACATTCTGCCTCTGTCCCGGGTCGTTCGTCAGGTCGTAGAAGGCCCGCCACTCACCGTTCGCGTAGAGGATGAGCGTGTAATCCTCATCGCGCACCAGGTACTTGCTGGGGCTTCCGCCGCCCCGGCAGTAGACATAGTCGGCAGCGGAGTCGGTGTCGCCAGCCAGCAGCGGCAAGAGCGACTGTCCCTGGATGCCGGTCGATGGATACTTCGCCATGACAAGATCGAAAACGGTCGGCAGCAAGTCAATGGATTCCGTCAGGGCCTCGACCCGCGTGCCGGCGAGCTGCTCGCCGGGGAATCTCACAATCAGCGGGATGTGGCAGCCTTCGTCGTAGACCGACCGTCCGTGCCAGAGGTGGCCGTGCTCGCCGAATGCTTCACCATGGTCCGAGGTGATGATGAAGAGTGTGTTCTCGAACTCGCCGCTCTCACGCAGCAGCTTCTCCACCTCACCCACCGCCCAATCGGCGTAGCGGAGGTTCGCGTCGTAGAGGTTGATCCACTCGGGAAGGGGCGGCGGCGTGGGCACGGGCTTCGGGATCCGCTCCGGGAAGGGGACGTCCCCGGGCTCGAAGTTGACGGGCTTCAAGCCCTTGAAGAGCTCTGTGAACTCCTCCGGCTGGCCGTAGGGGTAGTGGGGTGGCAGTAGGTGAAGATAGGCGAAGAACCGCGTATCGGAGTTCTCCTGCAGCCACTCGCCGAAGGCGCGGAGCGCGACCCGGGGGTCGTATCGCTCTTCCCCCTCCTTCGCCAGCGCTTCGAGCTGCCGATCCCAAACGGAGTATCGAAAATCGTCGCCAATGCCGTAGAGGGGACATGCCTTGAGGTTCGAGCTGATCAAGAGCGTGCTGAACCCGGCGGCCTCGAGGCCGGCCTCCATAGTGAACGTGCCCGGGATCAACGCTCGCGGTCCGTCGGCGAGGTTGGTGTCGCAGTACTGAGAGGTCAACAGGCAGGAGGTGGAACTCTTGGTTTCGGCCGACTGAGAGAAGTGCCGCTCGAACAGGACCGACGACTCGGCAACCCGGTCGAGGTTAGGCGTAGTGTCGCGAGGGTAACCGTAGCACCCAACGTGATCAGGGCGGGTGGCATCGAGTACCAGTATGACGATATTGGCATCCTTCACAGACTGCCGGAGTGCGTCCACTCCGGGGCTGCCGGGCGCAAACTCGGCAGCCTTGAACCGCTCCGAGGATCGATAGAGGGCGCCAAAGATCCCTGCTGCGAGGAGAACTGCGGCCAAGAACCACCAGCGGCGGCGGACATTGGTCTTTCCTGCCATAGATCGGTCTCCGCCTAGATTCTACCCGGACGGATGTGCAGTGTAAAGCACAGGGAGCACGCGATGGCGGCCTGGCGAAAGGGCACCGCCGGGCGCGCAGACGGGCTCAGGACAGGAGCCGGGTGTCACGTGGCGAATGCGTAATACGCAGACTGGGAATACTTAGAGCGCCTATCAGAACTGCCGGCGCTCTTTGCTGAAGCCCAGGTCAGGCGCCCTGGAAGCCGAGGCGCGGCGTTTTGTTAGAGTCTCTTAGACTGGGAATACTACGCTGGATCTGGTGCGGTTATCACGTGCCCTTCCGGCCTGAGGTAGGCTCTCTGTCACACGACAGGCGGAGTACGGTGTCGAGCTTGAAGCGACGGTGGTGGGGTCCCGCAAGCGACCCCTGTGCGAAACCTCTGCGCGCGGCTCGCCTGCGCGCGGCGGTCGGTGCAGGGAGCATCGCTCTCCTCGCGTTCGCAACTCCCGCCCACGCATACATCGGGCCGGGCGCCGGCTTCGCGGTGCTGGGCTCGTTCCTGGTGGTGGTGGTAGCCGTCGCGCTCGGGGGACTCGTACTGATCACCTGGCCGCTCAGGTCCCTCATTCGGTTGCTTCGCCGTAGGAAGGCTCATGCGACGAGCCAGGTGGACCGGGTGGTAGTCCTTGGCTTTGACGGAATGGACCCGGAGATCGCCGAGTCGATGATGGCCGCCGGGCGGTTGCCGCACCTGGCGAAGCTTCGGGAGAACGGGTCGTTCCTGCCGTTGGCGACGAGCTGCCCGGCGATGTCGCCGGTGGCCTGGTCTTCGTTCATGACCGGCGCCGGCCCGGGGCGTCATGGAATCCACGACTTCTTGCACCGCGACCCGCGGACATACCTGCCCCACCTGTCTTCGGCGCAGATCCGGCCGCCGCGACGACAGCTGAAGATAGCGGGAGCGACCATCCCCTTGGGGCGACCGATACTGCGGCTGCTCAGACGCAGCAAGCCCTTCTGGACCGTGTTGGGGGAGCACGGGATCTTCTCCACGGTGCTGCGTGTGCCGATAACCTTCCCGCCGGAGCGCTTCAACGGCCTGCTGCTGTCGGGCATGTGCGTTCCGGACCTGCGGGGCAGCCAGGGGTCTTTCACTTTCTTCACCAGCGGTGGGGAGGCAGGGCGAGAGCACATCGGGGGCGAGCGACGCGCGCTAACTCAGGAGAACGGCGCCTTCCGGGGGGAGCTGCCGGGGCCACCCGTGTCGGGGTCCGAGCAGGGCACGGTGTCGAGGACGCCGCTTCGCCTTCGGCCCGGCGGAGATGCTCGAGCGCGGCTGGAGATCGGCGCGGAGCGGGTGGAGCTGCGGCTGCGCGAGTATAGCGATTGGGTGCCCGTAAGCTTCCACCTGGGGCCGGGGATGCGGGCGCGCGGGATGTGCCGGTTCTTCCTGAAACAGCTCGAGCCGCAGGTCGAGCTCTATGTTTCGCCCATCAACATCGACCCGGAGCAGCCGGCGCTGCCGATCTCGCACCCCGCCGCCTACGCCATCTACCTATCGAAGCGGCTCGGACGGTACGCGACTTTGGGGCTGGCGGAGGACACGTGGGCGTTGAACGAGTCGGTGCTCGACGACGCCAGCTTCCTCGAGCAGTGCCGGCTCATGTTCGAAGAGCGGAAGCGGATGCTGTTCAATGCGCTCGGCAACACGCGCAGTGGCTGTGTCGTGTGTGTTTTCGACACCACCGACCGGGTGCAGCACATGTACTGGCGCTATCGAGACAAGAATCACCCCGCCCCGGTGGAGGATGATCCGAGCGCGTACTCGGAGGTGATCGAGGCCTGCTACGAGCAGGCCGACGAGGTCGTTGGGCGGGTTATCTCGGAGCTGGGTGCGCGGGATGCGCTTTTCGTGATGTCGGACCATGGGTTCAAGTCGTTTCGGCGGGGGGTGAACCTCAATGTATGGCTGAAGCACGAGGGCTACCTCCACCTGAAAGAGGGGGCCGCGGGTGAGGCGAAGTGGCTGCGGGAGGTCGACTGGGAGCGGACCCGCGCCTACGCGATCGGATTGGGCGGCCTCTACCTGAACGTGAGGGGCCGCGAGGCTCGAGGAATCGTGCCGCCGGAGGAGGCGCCTTCCCTGAAGGAAGAGCTGATCGGGAAGCTCACCGGACTTCGGGACGACGGGAACGGGCAGGTTGCAATCGAGCGGGCGCTCGACACGGCGGTTGTGAATCCGGGGCCATATGCCGAGGTGGGGCCTGATATCACGCTGGGATACGGGACCGGATACCGGGCGTCGTGGGGAGCGGCGCAGGGGCAGGTATCGGGCGCGGTCTTCGAGGACAACAGGAGGCGGTGGAGCGGAGACCATTGTATGGACCCGGCGCTTGTCCCAGGGGTGCTCTTTTCGAACCGTCCGCTGGCCGCGGCAACGGCCTCGATCCTGGACGTGGCGCCAACGGTGCTGCACCTCTTCGGGATCCGGGCGCCGGCTTACATGCAGGGGAGGTCGCTGCTCGTCGGGGAGCAGAAGGAGGCTGCGGCCAGTGGCTGAGGAGGCTCAGGCGCGGCGGAGAGGGAAGGGCGCGCCTGACACGCCGGCCGACCCCGGCAAGAGGTGTACGCTGAAGAAGCTGGCGGCGCTGGGGGTGCTGGCGATGGTGGATGTGGGGGCGCTGTCATCGTGCGGGCAGCGGGCAGCGCCTCTGCTGCACCGGGAGCGGAAGGTGATCGTGCTGGGGCTGGACGGGCTCGATCCACGCGCGGTGGAGCGGCTGATGGCCGGGGGGAAGCTGCCCAACATGAGCCGGCTAAAGGAGCTGGGGGGCTTTCGGCCGCTCGCCAGCAGCGTGCCGCCGCAAAGCCCGGTCGCGTGGGCGACGTTCATAACAGGACGGGACCCAGGCGGCCACGGCATCTACGATTTCATCCAGCGCGACCCGAAGACGTATATCCCGTATCTCTCGATTGCTCGCACGGAGGCGCCGGACAGATCTCTGTCCATCGGGCCGTGGAAGGTGCCGCTCTCGGCGGGCAAAGTCGAACTGCTGCGCAGCGGACGGGCCTTCTGGGACGTGCTGGCGAAGCAGGGAGTGCCCGCGAGCGTCTACCGGGTGCCGACGAACTTCCCTCCGCAGGATAATGGAGTGAGGCAGTTGGCGGGGCTCGGGGTTCCCGACCTGCGCGGTACGTACGGGGAGTTCTCCTATTACACAGACGCGCCACCGCGGCCGGGGCGGGAGATAACGGGGGGAGCGATCTACCAGGTAGAGGTGATACGAGGTGGGGCGAAGACACGGCTCTGGGGGCCGGAGAACACGCTGCGAGAGGGGGGCCCCCAGTCGTACGCCGATCTGGAGATCCTGGTCGATCGGGAGCACGGGCTGGCGAAGGTCAACCTCCAGGGGCAAGAGATCCTGCTCCGCCCCGGAGAATGGAGCGGCTGGACCTCGGTTCGGTTCGAGATGGTTCCGCATCTCAAGTATGTCGGCGGGATCTGCCGCTTCTTTCTGAAGGCGGTGAAGCCATACCTGAAGCTCTATGTGACTCCGATCAACATAGACCCACGGGACCCGGCGCTGCCCATCACGGCGCCGCCGGAGTTCTCCTCCGAGCTCGCGGGCAAGTTCGGGCTCTTCTACACTCAAGGGTTCCCACACGATGTCAAGGCGCTGCGGCACGGCATTCTCGATGACGGCGAATACCTCCAGCAGTCCGGCCTCGCCTTTGGGGAAGAGCGCCGCATGTTCGAGATGGCACTCAGCGAGTTCAGCCGGGGGATGCTCTTCTACTACTTCGCCACGAGCGACCGGACCCAGCACATGTTCTGGCGGACCATGGATCCGCACCACCCGGCCTATGACCCGCGGCTCGTCGGTAGATTCGGCTCGGTGATTGAGGACTGCTACCGCGTCTCGGACGAGCTCGTGGGCCGGGCGATGGAGGCGTGCGATGGGGACACGACGCTGATCGTGCTGTCGGACCACGGCTTCGCACCGTACTATCGATCGTTCAACCTGAACACGTGGTTGGCGCAGCACGACTACCTAGTCGGAGTGGAGCCGTGGAACGGAGGGGCCGATATCTTCGGGAACGCCGATTGGCGGAACACGCTGGCCTACGGCCTCGGCTTCAATGCGCTGTACCTCAACCTGCTGGGGCGCGAGCCCTACGGCATCGTCGGCCCAGAGGAGAAGCAGGCACTCGCGCGACAGCTGGCGGAGGAACTGCGAGCCACTCGCGACCCGGAGACGGGCGACCGCGTCATCCACGATGTGTATGTGGCCGATGAGATCTACTCGAAGGACCAGGCGGAGCGAGCGCCCGACCTGGTGATCGGATACGCACGAGGCTACCGGTGCTCGGACGAGTCGGTGCTGGGAGAGCCGACGGAGCGGCTGACCGAGGACAACCGCGACAAGTGGAGCGGGGACCACTGCATCGATCGCTCTCTCGTGCCGGGCATCCTGCTCTCGAACAAGCCGATCCAGACAGCGGCGCCTGCGCTGGAGGATGTGACGGCGAGCGTCCTGGCTGAGTTCGGCTCACCGCAGCCTGAGGATATGTCCGGCGAGCCGGTCTGGTGAGGATCTGAGCGTGCCGGCAAACAGCACCCGTGGTCCGACCGGACAGCAGCCCAAGACAGCATTCGGCGGCGACCCGCCAGCGGATCCGTCCAAGCGCAAGACCCTCAGGAAGCTAACGGCCCTTGGCGCGCTGGCCCTGGTGGACGCGGGTGCGCTTGTCTCGTGTGGGCGCCGTCCGATATCGGGATCGCGCGCGCAGGACAGACTCATCCTGCTGGGAATCGATGGCCTTGACCCGGGAATCACGGCGCGGATGATGGCGGAGGGGAAGCTGCCAAACATGGCCCGGCTCAAGGCGATGGGTGGCTTTCGAGAGCTCACAAGCACGATTCCGCCGCAGAGCCCCGTCGCCTGGGCGACGTTCATAACAGGACGGGACCCAGGCGGCCACGGCATCTACGATTTCATCCATCGCCGTCCGGACACCTATGAGCTTGCTCCGAGTATGACGCGGACAGCGCCGCCCAAGCACACCGTCCCCTGCGGCCGGTGGCGCCTCCCGCTGTCGAGTTCGCAAGTGGACCTACTGCGGCAGGGCCGCGCTTTCTGGGAGATTCTCGAGGAGCACGGCGTGCCCTGTGAAGTACACCGCGCCCCCTCGAACTTCCCCCCGAGAGACACCGGAGCGAGGCAGCTCTCGGGCCTGGGAACGCCGGACATCCGAGGCACGCTGGGCGAACCTTCCTACTTCGCGGAGTCGCCCCAAGGGGACGGCGGCACAACACAGGGAGAACGCGTTCGCGTGGTGGAGGGGAGGGTGCGAGCGCGGCTGAAGGGGCCGCGCAACTCTCTTCAGGCAGGGATGCCTGACACGGCCGTGGACTTCGACGTGTGGATCGACCGCAAGCACCTCCTGGGCAAGCTCTCGATCCAGGGCCAGGAGATCGTCCTGCGCCAGGGCGAATGGAGCGGCTGGGTTCCCGTGCGGTTCACGATGGTGCCACACGTGAAGAGCGTCGGCGGAATCTGCCGGTTCTACATGAAGGAAGTGGCGCCCTCCTTCAAGCTCTACGTGACACCCGTTCACTTCGACCCGATCGATCCCCCCCTTCCCATCGACGCCCCGCCTGGTTTCGCCCGGGAGCTGGCCCAGCAGTACGGGCGCTTTCACACCGCCGGGCTGCCCGAGGACACGGCGGCGCTGATGAGCGGGATGCTCGACGAGGCGGAGTACCTCCACCAGGCCGGGTACGTGCTCGACGAAACGCGGCGTGTCTTCGAGAGCCGCTTGGGGAAGTTCCAACGCGGAGTGCTCTTCTGCTACTTCGGGACCACGGACCGAAATCAGCATATGTTCTGGCGGACGATGGACCCGCTCCATCCAGCGTACGATGAGAGGCTGGCCCGCGACTACGGTGGCGTGGTCGAAGAGTGCTATCGGACGGCCGATGAGCTTGTCGGAGAGGCGCTTGCGGTCTGCGATAGCCGAACGGATCTGATCGTTCTGTCGGACCACGGCTTCGCGCCCTTCCGTCGGAAGGTCAACCTCAACGGCTGGCTGGCCGACCGCGGCTATTTGGTGATGCGTGATCTGCCCGATAAAGCGAACATCACCCGCGATGCCGACTGGAGTCGGAGCGCGGCCTACGGGATCGGGCTCAACGGCCTCTACCTCAACCTCAAGGGCAGGGAGCGAGATGGGTTGGTCACGCCGGAGGAACGCGGGTCGGTGGCGCGCCGTCTGGCGGCCGACCTCAAGGCGCTCCGCGATCCCGACACGGGAGAGCCGGTCATCGCCAACGTCTACCTTACGGAGGAGACGTATTCGACCGTGAACCCGGAGACGACCCCCGATCTCATTGTCGGATACGCCCGCGGGTACCGGTGTAGTTCCGGTTCGGCCGTCGGTGTGGTAGCATATCCTCCCGTGGAGGATAACACGGAGAAGTGGAGCGGCGACCATTGCATCGACCGGCAGGCCGTGCCGGGCATTCTCCTCGCGACGAAGCCCATCAGGGCGGAAAGCCCCGCACTGGCAGATGTAACGGCGAGCGTGCTTGCCGCCTTTGGGGTGGAGGTGCCGGGGGAAATGCAAGGGAAACCGATTTGGTGAGGATCGAACCATGTTCGGACCGAAAGTGAAGCTCGACAAGGACCTTTACGAACGCCTGAAGCAGGGCGCGGAGGCGGCCGGCTACTCCTCGGTCGACGAGTTCATCCGCCACACGCTGGAGAAGGCGGCCTCCGCAATCGAGGAGGCGGACTCGGAAGCGGAAGTCAAGAAGCGTCTCCAAGGACTGGGGTATCTTGACTGAGGTATTATGGCGGCGATGAACGCGGTGATCACTCCGCTTTTCGATTGGCTGCTGGCGCCCTTCGCAGGCAGCCCGTGGCTGGGGCTGACCGTCATCTCGCTCCTGACCGGCGGGGTACTGCTCCTCGTGTTTCGCTGCACCTCCAACCAGCGCGGGATCCGGGCCGCCAAGGATCAGATTATCGCGGGCCTGCTGGAGGTGCTGCTGTATCGGGATGAGATGCCGGTGGTGGTGCGCGCGCAGGCTCGCCTGGCGAAGGACAACCTGCGCTATCTCGGCTACGCGCTCGTGCCTCTGGCGTTCATGATCGTCCCGGTCGGGTTCCTGCTCGTGCAGACGGACCTCCGCTACGGGCACCGGCCGCTGCAGGTGGGAGAGAGCGCCATTGTAGCGCTCTCGGTCGACCCGGGAGTGGACCTCGATCAGGTTGTGCTGTCCGCCGCGCCGGGGGTCGTAGTGGAGACGGCGTCGCTGCGGATTCCAGCCCTGGGGGAGGTCGACTGGCGAGTGCGAGCGGCCTCGGCGGGACGGCACGAGCTGCGATTCCGGGTGGGGGGCGAGGAGTTCGTAAAGCAGATCGTCGTGGGTGATTGGCGCGGCCGCGTGTCGAGCGCGCGAGTTGGCGGGGGCATCCGAGCGCAGTTCCTGCACCCGGGAGAGCCGGCAATACCCGACGGCCTGCCGGTCCGGTCGGCGATGGTGTCGTACCCGAGCGCGGAGATGCGGCTGTTTGGGTGGCGGATGCACTGGGTCTGGCCGTGGCTAATCATATCGATGGCCTTCGGGTATGCGTTGAAGGGACCACTGAGGGTCCAGGTGTAGGTCTGAGTCAGGCCGGCCGCCACCGCGCCCCTCGATGCCACGACACTGCCGGTCTAAAGGTACCCCAGTTCCTCAAGTCGAGCCTGGATCTCCGTTAGGTGTTCCGGCTCCAGCTCGCGACTGACGGCGAGCGCTTCGAGGGGGTGTTTGAGCTTGCCCCAGGCGACCCAGTTCCAGAGCCGTTCGTGCCCGTAGTAGAGCATCAGCTTGACCACGATCTCGACCGCGCCGACTCCCAGGGAGAGGGCCGCCTGTCCCGTCAAGGCATAGACGATGCCCATGGTCGATGCGGTGGCGAGAAACCGCCAGCAGACTGCCTTCACGAAGCTTCGCTTATGAAACTCGCGCCCGCGGTGTCCGTTCAGCCGACTCCCCAAACGCCTGAGCCCGGCCCTGTGGGACTACTCAGCCAGCCACTCCAGAATCGCCGCCGCTGGCTCCGAGATATCAGCGCTCTCTGGAACAGGTAACAGCGTCCACAGGAAGGCGTCGTCCCACGTGTGCATTCCCTGGAAGTGACTTTCGGCAAAGACCTCCCGGCCCTTCGTGGTGCCCTTCAGATCGAAACCGTCGCGGCCGACGAGGACGAGGTCGGGGGCGAGGCCGAGCTTGGGGCCGCGGTAGGCCTGCTCGCGGGGGAAGACGTGGGCGATCACCGGCTCACCCTCGAAGGTCAGCGCGCGGAGTTTGCCTGCCAGCTCGTCGCGCAGCGCTGAAGCTTCCTCGGGAGCCACACAGCCCTTGGCGAATCGCCCCTTCGTGTTGATGTGGATCCGTCCGGGGTCGAGGGCGAAGGCACGGGTGCTGGGCGAGATGTCGGCGACAGAGGTCGGGTCATCCTTGCGGTAACTGAGGTAGCCGTTGTCGCGGAGCCAGGCGTTGAGCCGGACCTCCCGCCTGAGGCGCGTGAATCCGTGGTCCGAGAGGAGCATGAACCCCTCCCCCTCCCGGTCGCCGGAGCGCCCTTCGTGAAACTTGTCCCACCGCGCGCCGATGAAGTCGTCGATCTTCCGATAGTAGCTCATGGCGCGCTCGTGACGGGAATCCTCCTCTTGGTCCACTGCCTCCCAGAGGAAGTGATGGAGGCGGTCGGTGCCGGTGACCACGACCTGGAAGTAGTCCCACTTCTCCTGCTGCCAGAGGTAGCCGGCGGCCATGCGTCGCGTCTTGAGCGTTGCCTCCAGATCATCGAGGAGACCGTCGGGGTCCTTTCGCGCCTTCTGCGAATCGACATCTATGCGGTACCCCATTCGCTCCAGCGCGGCCAGGTGGGTCTTCGGCCACACGCTCTTCTGAAGCTGGAGGGCGACGAAGCCGGAGACGAGCGCGCCGGGGATCTCCCGCGCCGGGTAGGTGGCGGGTTGGTTGATGACGGCGCTGCGAAGGCCGCGCGTTCCGAGCGTGTCCCAGAACGTGGGGACGGCCAGGTCTGTGAAGGTCGGGAACCGGAGCTGGTAATCGTCGGCGGAAGCGTCGGTGAAGCCGAAGATCCCATGCTCGGCCGGGTTGGCACCGGTCATGAAGCAGGACCAGCTAACGGAGGACACGGGAGGGAGGGAGGCGCGCATCTTCCGCAGACCACCCTCGCCGATGATGGCGGCAGTGCGCGGCATCACCGACTCCTCTGCCAGCCGCTTCAGGAGGTCGAAGGGCACACCGTCGAGCCCGACAACACAGACCCGCCTCTTCTTGCGCCCTTGGAAAAAGAGCATCGCAGGCCGGCCTAGATGTAGCCCAGGTCCTTGAGCCGCTGCTTGATGCTCTCCTCTTCCTCCTCGCTGTAGCCGCGGCCGTCTGTCGCCGGGATATAGGTCAGCTGCTCGAGGGTGGCGATGATCTTGTTGACGGATGAGTCGATGTCTTCGGAGGCGGTATCTACCACCACCTCCGCCTTCTCCGGCGCCTCATAGGGGTCGCTGACACCGGTGAAGTTCTTGATCTCCCCGTTGATGGCCTTCTCGTAAAGCCCCTTGGGGTCGCGGTCCTTGAGCGTGTCCAGGTCACACTGGCAGTACACCTCGACGAAGCGGCCGATGAGCTCGCGATTCTCCTCGCGGATCGCTCGGTAGGGCGAGATGGCGGCGGCGATGGCGACGACGTCGTTGCGGGTGAGGAGATGGCACACCCATCCGATGCGGCGGATGTTGGTGTCCCTGTCCTCTTTGGAGAACCCCAGACCCTTGCTGAGGTTCTTGCGGATCTCGTCGCCGTCGAGCACTTCGACCCTCATCCCGCGCTCGAGCAGGATGTCCCTCACCCGCTCAGCGAGGGTGCTCTTGCCCGATGCGGAAAGACCCGTGAACCACAGCGTGAATCCCTTCGGCATCTCTCACCTTTCCTCTGCTCTCGATATGAGCCCAGCCGGGCGCCCGGTCAGATGATTGGCTCTCCGATCATATCCTCCGGCACCTCCAGCCCGAAGAACCGGAGGATGGAGGGAGCGACATCGTAGATCTGATAGCGCTCGGCTTTCCGCGGCGCTCCGGCATCTCCCGGGTCCCAGACGAAGATCCCGTCGGGGAGGTGGTTCGCATCGTCGGGGCCGGTGTCATTCTCGCGCAGGTGGATCGACCCGACACCCACCGAGCCAGCGGAGCGCCAGTCGAGGTCGCCGAAGTAGACGATCATGTCGGGCGGGATGTTGGTGACCTCGCGATAGACGTCCTCCGGCCTGAAGACGCGGGTGCCGATGGGCCTCCCCTCTTCATCACCGAGCGCCTCGAGCGCGGCTATGAGCTCGCTGCGAACCCCCTCATATGCCCCCGGCGGGATGCAGCCTTGTGGCTCGCGGCCGGCGACGTTGAGGAAGAGCCGGCCATAGTAGCCGCCCTCGCCCCAGGCCTTGGTGTTGGGCCAGTCGATCATGTCGGCCGTGAGGCGCGTTCGTCCGACGGGCCGCTCTTTGAGCGTAAGATACCCCTGCTGCTGGAGCCACTCGTTGATGCAGATGGCGCCCTCCATCGCCTTCGCCCCGTGGTCCGAGACGACCATGATAGAGGCTCCCTCTCCGGCCGCTTCTACCGTGCGTCCGATCTCGGCGTCCACCGCGATGTAATAATCGTGCAGGACGTGCTCGTACGCGTTCCCGGCTTCGAAGAGACGATGCTCGCGATCGCAGTAGCGCCAGAAGCCGTGCTGCAGGCGGTCCGGTCCCATCTCGACCATCATGGCGAAGTCGAACTCGTCCACCCGGAGCAGCGCGCGAAAGGCGCGGAAACGAGCGGCTGTCATCTTCCGCACCGACGCCAGGAGCGCCTCCTTATCATCGGTGCGGAAGTCCTTGACGTCGAGAACGTACTCGCCCCCGGCGGCCTGGTCGAGCACCTCTTTCACGCCTTCGGGATACGTGAAGGTGACATCTTTGCCCGGCGTCATGAACCCGGACACCATGATGCCGTTCAGAGGCTTGGGCGGGTAGGTCTGGGGGACGCCCATGACGAGAGACTTCAGGCGATTGCGGGAAAGGTAGTTCCACACCGTCCGCGCCGTGACCGCCGTCGCGTTCGCCACACTCAGCGCGTCGTACTCGTAGGATGCGCGATTGCGGAATCCGTAAATGCCGAGCATGCCCGGGTCCTTGGAGGTCATCATGGCGGTCCAGGCAGGCACGGTGATCGGGGGGATCGTTGAATGCAGTCGCGCGCCAACGCCCCGGGAGAGCAGCGCCTTCAGGTTCGGCATCTCCTCCAGCCAAACCTCGAGCGCCCACTGCGGCGTGAAGCAGTCCAGCCCTATGACCACCAAGCGCCTCATACGTCGCCTCTCACCGGGCACTCTCGGCGAGCAGACTCGCCACCTCGGGGCGGGTGAACTCCGGAGGGGGCAGTTCGCCCGCGGCGAGCATCTCGCGAACCTTGGTGCCGCTCAGGAACACGTGGTCTTCCTTCCCGTGCGGGCAGGTCTTGGTGCTGGCCATGTTGCCGCACGTGCGGCAGAAGAAAGCGTGGTCGAAGAAGAGCGGGGTGATGTCGATCTCCCGCGGATCGAACTCGCCGAAGATGGCGTGCGCGTCATAGGTGCCGTAGTAGTTGCCGACCCCGGCGTGGTCCCGTCCCACGATGAAGTGCGTGCAGCCATAGTTCTTGCGCACGAGGGCATGAAAGACGGCCTCCCGGGGCCCGGCGTAGCGCATGGCGGCGGGGAAGACCGAGAGCACGACGCGGTCCCTGGGATAGTACCTCTCCAGCAGCTCCTCGTAGCACCGCATGCGGACGTCCGCCGGAATGTCGTCGCTCTTGGTCTCGCCCACGAGCGGGTGAATGAGCAGACCGTCACACACCTCGAGCGCGCACTTCTGGAGATACTCGTGGGCGCGGTGGATCGGGTTGCGGGTCTGAAACGCGACGACGCGGTTCCATCCCTTGGTCGCGAAGAGCACCCGCGTCTCCTTCGGCTCCAGGCGGTAGCGGGTGAAGTCTCTGTGCTCGGGGCGGCGGATCATATGAACCGTGCCCCCGAGGTAGATCGGCGAGATGCTCTGGAGATACTGCACGCCGGGATGGGCGTCGTCGTTCGTGCGCAGCACCATCTGGGCTTCGTAGTCGTGGTCGGCCTCATAGCAGTCGGCCACCTCCATGACGGCCAGCGCGCGGCCGGCCTCATCCACCAGGGCAACACGGTCCCCGCCCTTGAGCTTCTTGTGTTCGTCGGTCTTCGCGGAAAGCACCACCGGAATCGCCCAGACGAGGTCGTTCGCGAGCCGCATCGAGTCGATCACGCTCCGGTAGTCGGCCTCACCCATGAATCCCTCAAGCGGGCTCATGGCGCCGGTGGCGATCATCTCGAGATCTGCCAGCTCTCTCTGGTTCAGCGCCAGCGTCGGAAGCTCACCCGCTTGGCCGGCAAGCCCCTCCCGCTCTTCTCCCGACACCATGCGATTCACAAGCCTTCCGCCGTGGGGATGAATCATCGGCAGTACCTCGATTCCTGGGAACGCTTAGAGATAGCCAAGCTCGCGGAGACGCTCTCGCGCCCCCTCTACCTCGGCCTCAGTCATCCGGTCGCTCGCGGCCGCTTCCGCGCGCCTCTCGGAAACGGGTTGGGAGGCGAGATCGCGAAGCACGTAAGTGGCGAACTCTGTCACAGATCGGAAGCCGGTTCCCTCTATGAGCTGCCCAAGGCGCTCATAGAGCGGGCGCGGGATCTTCAGTGTCACCATCTGTGAGGGATCATGGGGCATGACCGCTTACACTCCTATCAGAGTGTACCCGACGTCTGCACCACCGTCAACCCCCTTCGGACAGGGAAGGCTCTCCGCGCGGGCCCCTCGAACATGGCGTGAGAGCCGAGATGAACCCGATGGGGGCAAGCCTGGATGGAACTCTATTTCTTCCGACATGGTGAGGCGGAGGCGGCGTCTGCTGGCGGGACGGAGGCGGCGCGGAAACTTACAGACAGGGGTAAGCGAGAGAACCGTGCCATGGCAGAGGCGCTCCTGCGGGCGGGGCTGAAGCCTGAAGCGGTCTTCACAAGCCCTCTGGTGCGGGCGCGCCAGACCGGCGAGATCCTGGGCGAAGTCTTCGGGCTGCCCCCGCAGGCCGACGAGGGCCTGCGGCCGGGGGCAACATTGAGCGAAGTGGAAGCGTTGGCTTCCGAGCGCGGTCTCGCGCGTATCATGCTGGTTGGACACGAGCCGGATCTGAGCACGATGATCCATCAGCTCACAGGTGGGCGGGCGAAGATGCGAACGAGCGGATGTGCGCGCGTGAAGGTAGATAGCCTGAGCACGGGACACGGGATTCTGCTGTGGCTGCTGGCACCTGATCTCTTCCCGGCGTCTGAAACTTCGCCCTAGGAGTCGCGTCGAATATGGGCTCTCTGCAATCTCAAGACCAACTGCGCACCACGCTGCACCGCATCGACGGCCGAGGCTACAAGGCCTACAAAGACCTGCGCGGCGGCTACGACTTCGGGCGCTACGCGCTGCTGATAGACCACGTCCAGGGCGATCCTTTCGCCGCGCCGAGCCTCCTGCGGGTGCGCCTGCCGCAGCGCGTGGCGAAGTTCCCAGCCGAGCTGTTCTGCAATCGGCCCCGGCGGATCGCGCTGGAGGACTACCTCACCCGCGCCTTCGGCGCCGCCTGCAGGAAGCGGGGCCGCCCCGACCGCGGATCGGGAAAGAGCGGCGACATCTACACCGCATCGTGCTCGCAGGAAGTGCTCGAGCGGACATCGGCGCGCGTGACCGCGGACCACGTCGAGCTTCGCTTCTTCCTCGGCCTCCCCGCCTTCGGTCGGCGCATCGCCGGCCGGCAGGCGGAGGAGATGCTCTTCCAGGAGCTCCCCGCCATCGCCGTCGCCTCCCTCCTCTACGAGAATCTCCCCGCCGACGACGTTCGCGCCCACGTGCAAACGGTCGAGGACGCGCAGGCCCTGCGCCGCCAACTCGCCGAGAAGAAGCTCGTCGCCTTCGTCCCCGACGGCGCCGTCCTCCCCCGCGAGAGCGGCGTCAGCGACCATCCCCTGCGCGGCGAGGTCGTCCCCTTCCGCTCCCCCGACTCCCTCCGGGTCGAGCTGGAGGGGCCCAACTGCGGCCGCATCCCCGGCATGGGCATCCCGGAGGGCGTCACCCTCATCGTCGGCGGCGGCTACCACGGCAAGTCCACCCTGCTGAACGCCATCGCCCGCGGCGTCTACGACCACATCCCGGGAGACGGCCGCGAGCGCGTGGTGACCGATGCGGAGGCGGTGAAGATCCGCGCCGAGGACGGCCGCTTCATCGCGAAGGTCGACATCAGCCCGTTCATCAACAACCTTCCTTTCGGGCGGGATACACGGTCTTTCTCGACACCCAATGCATCAGGCTCGACTTCTCAGGCCGCCAATATCATCGAGGCCCTCGAATCCGGAGGGCGAGCGCTGCTCCTGGACGAGGACACATCGGCCACCAACTTCATGATCCGGGACGAGCGGATGCAGGCGCTCGTGGTGAAGGAGAAGGAACCGATCACGCCTCTGGTCGACACCATCCGCGCGCTCTACACGCTCCGGGGCGTCTCGTCGATACTCGTGATGGGCGGATCGGGCGACTACTTCGACGTGGCCGATACTGTCATCATGATGGACAGCTATCGGGCGCATGATGTGACTGATGAGGCAAAGCGCATCGCCCGCGTGCATCCAACGAATCGGCGCCAGGAGTTCGCGGGGACCTTCGAGGGGCTGCGGGCGCGGGTCCCGCTCGCTCGAGGGGTCGATGCTCGGCGTGGCCCCCGAGGCCGGGTAAAGATCCGCGCGCGGGGCGAGGACGCCATCTCGTTCGGACACGAGCAGATCGACCTCTCTGCTCTCGAGCAGATCGTGGAGCAGTCCCAGGTGAGAGCCTGCGGGTGGATCATCCACCAGGCGGCCGAGAAGCTGTTCGACGGGAAGCGCACCCTCCCCGAAATCCTCGACCTGATCGAACGGGATCTAGACAGTAAGGGCCTGGAAGCACTGGTCCCCAATCTGGCGGCCGATTACGCCCGGCCCCGGCGGCACGAGCTCGCCGCGGCACTGAACCGTTTGAGGACCCTGGAGATCGCCCAGCGCTAGCGCCTCGCCTGCCGCTTGCTTTTCCCGGTGGCGCAGGTTTCCAACCTGCGTAGGCGGCGCAGCCGCCTCCCACTCGCGCCCATCGGCGGAAGCTTGCCCGCCCTCCGTGTGGCGGGCCCGCCGGCCGTGTGGAGGACCCGCCGCTGCTCCCTCCCCCGGCGCCCCCAGCTGTCATCCCGCGGGAGCAAAGCGACCGAGGGACCTCAACACCCTGCGTCACCCTCCCCTCCCCCCTCGAAGCGCATTCACCGTATCGCGCACGCTGATCTCATGTAGGGCGGGCATTCCCATGCCCGCCGGCCGTCCTTCCCCCCCGCGAACGCTCCCACGACGTCTTGGCCGTTGGGGAGGGGGAAGAATCGAGGGGGGAGGGTCCCTCCCCCCTCGAAGCGCATTCACCGTATCGCGCACGCTGATCTCATGTAGGGCGGGCATTCCCATGCCCGCCGGCCGTCCCGCCGCAGGTCCACCTCAGGCCGTTCGCCGCTTCGTAGCAGCGACACTTGTCCGCCTCCGGCGGATTCCTGCCGCTCCCCCCTCGATACAACACAATGTAACCAACGGCCACTCTCGCCCGGGACACCCAGAGAAAAGGGTCGGACCCGCCATGGTAGGCCCCCTATCCAGCTCGGTTGTACCTTGCGCGGGAGCCCTGTGCGCCTCTGGCGCATTGCCTCCTGCCCTCTCGCCGCGCACGCGCCGTTCAGTCTGCCTGCGGCCAGGAGTACGCCGCGGCCTTCACGCGCGCGTAGTTGTCGTCCAGTGCGGGTTCGAGCAGCAGGATGGCTGCAATCCGACGCGCCATGTTCGTTACCTCGCGCGCCTCATCCATGGTGAGCGACCGCCCCAGCAGCTTCTCCTCTCGGTAGCTCAACCACTTCTTCATCACCTGATAGCCGCCGATCCTGTATTCCCACACCCTTTCCGGCACATTCCGCCAGTAGGCGATGTCGTTCAGGTACACGTCCAGCGTGCTGTCCCCGTAGGGCAGATCGCCCGTTGGGCAGGAGCGTGCCTCCTGCCCAAGCCGTTCGCCGTTTCTCGTAGGGCAGGAGCGTGTCTCCTGCCCTGTGTGCGTCGCGGTCAACTCTTCCGGCGAGTACGGCCGCTTCACGAGCTTCCCTGCCCCCGGCATGGTCGCCCCGCCTTTGCCAGCGTGGCCCCACCCCGCCTTCACCGCCAGGTCGCCGGCAGTGGGGTCCAGCGCGCCCCCGCCCTCCCGAGAGATGACAGCGATCTCCCGCACCTCTCGCCGAATGTTGCCGCACGTCACGCCTGGAACAGGATTCTCGGTATCAAGCAGGGCTGCAACCTTCTTCCCCAACTCGGCGGATGCGAGCAGCGCCTCCTTCGAGTCAGGCAGAGGGATCCGCGGCCAATCGCGGCGGATGCCATCGGCGTTTTCGCTGAGATAGGCGGGCGAATAGCCGATGGCGAGCGCGTGCATCCAGATCAGCCCCGCCGTCTCCGCGTCGGCATTCGGATCATCGATGCCGAGCGAGGCGAGGTACGCGCGGGCCGCGGGCGAGAGGTTGGCAATCGTAGTCACGCCGCTGTCGATGAGGCTGCCCTGCGGCCCCTTCCTCCCGTGTCCGTGCTGTAGACGTACCGGGAAGTAGTACGCGTGCCTCATAAGTGCGTTCTGGAAGCCGATGCCTGTCGTGTAGGCAAACGGCACCCCCTCTGGCGATGCCACACCCCGCTTGCGCGTCGCAAACGCACTATTGCTCGGCCAGCATTGGCGCCCATACTCCGGTCTGGGTTCATTCCAGAGCGGCCTGACGTGGCTGTAGTAGCACCATCGTTGGTCCATTGGCCGCACCATGCCCCGCCGCACGGCCGACTCGCCAAACGACTCGGCCGACAGCACCTTCTGTCGCGTCTTCCGAGCATCGAAGCGGGCCGCGTCTCTAGTGATGCCAGAGGTGCCTTCGACTGAGGCAACCTCGTCGAAGTCGCGCGAAGGATCGTAGTACACCCTCATGCGTGCCACCAGCGGAGCGCGATCCATGCTTACCAGGGCGCTCGCGCGGTTCTCCAGTATCCCCAGTGAACCTGCGGCACTCGCCAGCGACGGGATGTCGGCCCAACTCGCATACTCGCCGGACACCTGCTCCGGCCTGAAGGAGAAGCGGTTAGTCGCATCCGGCACCGCGGGTTCGTACTGAGCGTCGAATGCCGCGGCGGCAAGGCTGGCCACCAATCGGGCCCTGCGCTCGGCTGCCTTGGCCGCGTCGAGGTCGTTGCGGAATAGCACTCGATTGGCGCTTTCCAGCTCTCCGTTCTTCACCCACAGTGAGATCGCGACGCCCTGCTGAATGCCCACTGAGAAGCCGGGGATCGCGAAGATCGTCTCGCTCGTCCCTCCGTCCGGCGCATACTCCGAGATCCTCCGGTTCCCATGCATGTTCTCGATCCAGAACCGGTCGAAGGATTGAAGGAGATGCTTGCGCAGTACTACGTAGGATGGATCACTAACCCACGAGTGGTTCGAGATATAGGAGACGACGCCGCGCCCTGTCTTCTCGGCAATCCGCCGTTCTGCAAGCCTGAAGAATCGCACGTACAGATCATCCAGGTAGTTCCTCGCTATGCCCCATTCTCGAAGGCCCTGCTTGTACGGCTCGACCAGCCCCCCTTCTTCCTCCGGGCTGACGCCCGCGAACGCGTTGTACGGCGGATTGCCGAGGATCACGAGGATCGGCACTTCCCGCTTGACCTTCTCCGCGGCATCCCGCTCCTGCTCCAACTCAATGAACGGCAGGCGCTTCTTCTCGCCCTCCGGCGGCTCCCACCCTGTCAGCGCGTTGGTGAGGAAAACACCGGCCCGTTCGTCTCCCGCGTCCGACAGCGGCGCACCCAGGTTCTGAAGCAGCAGGCCCAACTGCAGGTGAGAGATCACGAACGGAGCAGGCAGAATCTCGAATCCGAAGACTCTCCCCATCGCCGCCTTCTTCAGGTCCTGTGCCGCGAGGGCGTCTCCTCCCTTTGCCCGAAGCGTCTTCTGGATGCGGTTTAACACCTCTACGAGGTAAGCACCGGTTCCGCAGCAGGGGTCGAGGACGTAGACGTTGGGGTCGGCCAGGCCGTCGGCTATGCCAAGCTCGCTCCGCAGGACTCGGTCCACGCGCTCGACCATATACTCCACGATCTCCGGCGGGGTGTACCAGACGCCAAGCTCCTTGCGCAGTTCCGGGTCAAACGCCTGTAGGAACGGCTCGTAGAAATACTGGACGGCATGCCCTTCCTCGAACTTGCTGAAGAACTCCCCCCGGTTCACTCGGTTGAGCGTGTCGCCGGCCCAGTCCAGCACTTCAGCGATGTCGAGGGGGCCGAGTTGGGCGCGCGAGGAGATCTGCTGGAAGAGAGCGCTGATCATGGGCACGTGCAGGTACCACCCTGCCTCGTGCCAGTTGAAGCGAGCGGTCGGGTCGCCCTTATGCTGTTTGTCCCACAGCACCCAGGCCGAGAAGACTCCGTAGAAGAGCGTCTGCACGAGGGTGGATCGGAAGAAGTGCTCCCCCTTCTCGCCCTCGAACTTCATGCCGAGCGCGTCCTCCAGGGCCGAGCGAATAGCAGCCAGTTCCGGCAGGTCCTTGCGGGCCTCGACCCGCGCCCTCGCCTCCCGCGCGTACGAGGCGAGAAACCACGCGACATCCTTGGGTTCGACGAGTTCGGCACGCCGGAGCATCGCGCGCTTCAGGTACTCGGTGAGCCGCTCACTGCTTTCCCCGGCCATCTTCCGCGGGTGTGCGACGCCGGACCAGAATGCGCGTTCGTCCTCAGCCAAGGAGTAGCTCTCGTATTTCGTCGGCTGACCTTCGTGATCGTAACCCAGCAGCAGGAAGTCGCGGTAGTTGGTGACGAGCACCTGGCGGTACTTAGAGAGATAGCCGCGGACCTGTTTCCTGTCGGCGACTTGGAAGACGTCCTCGTCTGCGCCCTTCACCTCCAGCGCGCCGCGGGAGGGCATCTGTCCGGGGCGCGGCTCCTCCTTCGAGGACCTCGGGAACTGGTCGGGAGTGAAGAAGCCACCATCAGGTATACCGGCGCCGGCATTCTGGAGGTTGATGATGCAACGAACGCGCGGCTTGAGCTTCCTGCCGATCTCGGTCAAGAGGTTCGACAGCGCCGCGTAGTAGGAGGTCTCTTTCACCCCCGCGCCCGAGCCGTGGATGTCGCGCAGTTCAGTGAGGTAAGCCTCGACCGGGTCCGACATCATCCTCTCCCCTCCCTGAGTCTCACGTTGTCGGTATTCGCTCGTTGCGTGGCAATCCCCTGTGCCATCGGGCTCTCTGAGCACTTGAGTCGGCTCTCATCCTGCTCCCCCCAAGCGAGCCGAGAACGGGCGTGCCCCGACGCACCCCTCGCCCGCCACCTCATCCCCTCCCCCGCGACATCTGCGCGGCAAGCAAAATCGCATCAACCATGCTTTCTTGCCCAGCAAGCCCTTGCCCGACAATGTCGAAGGCCGTGCCATGATCGACCGAGGTCCGGATGATCGGCAGACCCAGGGTGACGTTCACTCCCCCCACTCGCAATCCCGTTCCGCTCCCCGTTCCGGCCGGGGCCTTTGCCCGTGCCGAGTGTTCCGAAAAGCGTGCCGGCCGTGCCGAAAAAGCGTGCCGGCCGTGCCGGCCGTGCCGTAAATCCCGCCGTCTTGACCGCGATGTGGCCCCGGTCATATGTCATTGCTACGACAACGTCGAACTCCCCCGCCAGCTGCCGCGCGACGACCCCAATGGGCAGGACCACAGGCCTACTCTCTGGTAACTGTGTGTGAACGCCGCCGTGCGAGGATGCAACATCACGTTGACGGGCTGCGAGAAGCTGCCTTTCACATATCAAGCGAGCCCTTATCTCTTAGTTGTTCTCCCGCGGCCAGGAGGAGTCATCCACTGATGACGCAATACACATCTCGAGAGCGATTGCTGGCCGCCATCGACGGGCCGGCGGCAGCTTCCGTCCCCTGCTGCTTCATGATCTTCAGCGCTCTGCGCCAGCAGTGCAAGGACGAGGATGAATTCGTCGATCGCCAGCTCGAGCTGGGTCTTGATGTGCGGGTTCCGGTGGACGACTTGCCGATTCGCTTTGGGGCAGAGGTTGAGCTGAGCGAAGAGAAGGAAGCGCCCGCCGCCGGCGGCACTCCCCTCCTCCGTCGCACCTACCGCACACCCGCCGGTGAGCTGACTGCCGTGGTGAAGCAGACGGAGGACTGGCCGTACGGCGATCGGGTTCCCCTTTTCGACGATTACTTCACGCCTCGCGCGCTCAAGTTCCCGATCACACAGCCCCCCGACCTCGATGCTTTGCGGCACCTGCTCCCGGAGCCGAGCGCTGAAGAGATCGCAACCTTTCGGGAGCGAGCTGCGAGACGGAAGGCGTTCGCCCATGAGCGAGGGGCGGCGCTGGCCGGCGGATGGAAGTCGAGCCGTCGCGCTCAGGGGGAGGACAAAGGGCTGGTGGGGGAAGACGGCGGCACGGGTACGGTCGTGGACACCCTCATGTGGCTCTGTGGGGGGACGGAGCCGCTGATGTGGGCCTACGACGAGCCGGAGTTCCTTTCGGCGCTCATTGGGCTGATCGAGGACTGGAACCGGCGACGCCTCGAAATCCAGCTGGAGATCGGGCTCGACATCGTGATCCGGCGGGCCTGGTACGAGGGGACGGAGTTCTGGTCTCCGGCACTCTACCGTCAGTTCATCCTCCCGGGCCTCAAACGGGAGGTCGAACTTGCTCATCAGTATGGTGCTCGCTTTGCCTATATCATCACGAGCGGGATGATGCACATCGCCGAGGCCCTGCTCGAGGCCGGCATCGACGTGATAATCGGGGTCGATCCGGGGGAAGGCAAGGGGACAACCCTGCAGGATACGCGGGATGTCTTCGGGGGCAAGATCGCTCTCTGGGGCGGCGTCAGCGGGCCCCTGACGATCGAGGAAGGAAGCGAAGCCCAAGTCCGGCAGGCGGTGGAAGAGGCCATGGAATGCCTCGCGCCGACGGGACGATTCATCTTGTCGCCCGTAGATAACGTGAGCGCGGGAACGGAGCAGGGCTGGCGGAATCTGCGTGTCTTCATCGATACGTGGAAAGCGCTCGCGGGCCGCACTGGAGGAGCCGCCTGAGCCGCTTGGCGAGCCTCTGCGGGCAAATCGCTCCGCTCTGCCCCACGGGCATGCGGGTCTGCTGCCGTCAGTAGAGCGTAGGTACGCCTGGGTTGTCCTCAGCAAAGCCGCAGTCCGACGTGGGGCCAGGGGGCTCGAATCCTCGCAGGCGGCCTCGTTCCGGATCGCGCTTGCTTGGCGATTGCCGAATAACCTCCTCCGATGCGAACCAGGAGGCGTGGCCGTCCAGGAATCCGATGTTGACGCCTCCGCGGTGCCGGCTGTACGGCGCGCGCAGCGCCGGATCCCGAAGAAAGCTGCCGTCGTTGGGCGCGTGGTGATAGAGCCCGCAGTCGGCGGCCCAGGTGCATTCCTCCCAATCGACCCAGCCGCAGGCTTCGTTCGCACACTCCAGGGCGCAGATGTCGGGGTACGCCAGCGTCCCGGTTCCTATGCTCTCCACCTGCGCGCCGCCGTCAGCGAACACCACCAGCCAGGCGGGGTCGCTTACCTCCCTCGCGTTTCGTCCAGCCAGGGAGCAGTTCGCCGCCACCGACTGCACGAAGACCCCAGGCGGCGCCGCTGCCGATGATTGTCCGCGAGGAACCGCCAGACGTCCCTGCGCCACGGAGTCCGTGACTTCCCCTCCCCAGCCGCGGGGATAGCTCGCTATCCTGGGGCACAGAAGTGCCTTCATACCCCACTGGCCCTCGTGATCCCGGAGGTAGGCGAGCCAGTCGGGACCCGCGTTGATGAATAGCGCAGGTTGCTCCAGCCGGGCGCTGGGGCAACGCCAGGTGCCGTTGCTCGGCAGATAGGGATCCAGTATCACGGGCCAGCGGAGGTAGGGATTCGCACTCTGGGGCAAGGGGCATCCGCTCACCAGATGGGCCCGGCCCTTGAGAGACCCCTGTCCTCCCCCGGGCGATCCGTCGAAGTACTCGATGACATCGCGGCGACTCTCGACAGGGGGGAAGAGTCCATCGTAATCGTCCAGGTACATCTGCATCGCGGTGCAGATCTGCTTCAGGTTGCCGAGGCACGTCCGCTCCTTGGGGTCGCCGCCCCGCCCGCGGCCCAGACTGCCTATCAGAAGGCCTGCAAGCCCTGCGATGACGAGGACCTCGACCACTGTGAGGCCGCCGATGCGCACGTTCCGTGTCGTCATCCTCCCCTCTCCTGTCCCCCCTCTGCCCCCGCCGGCACCTGGTACAGAGATACGTTGCGCCGCACCGCGGCACCTGCTGTGAAGCGCGGCACCCCCCCCTCCTGGGGCACCAGTTACAGCTCGGCTTAGGGAGAATCGATGGTTTTTTCTTGACATCGACGGCCGCCCGCCCTAATATCTGGATGGATTTGCGAGGTAGGGGCGAGTGGGCCAAGTCATCGCGGTCGTGAATCAAAAGGGCGGAGTCGGCAAGACAACTACGGCGATCAACCTTGGAGCCTGCTTGGCCGCCCTGGGGCGACGGGTGCTGCTTGTGGATATGGATCCCCAGGGGAATGCGACGAGCGGGCTGGGGGTGGACAAGGCCAGCCTGACCAGGACGGTTTACGACTGCCTCCAGGATGGTTCCCCGGTGAATTCGGCCGCGGTGGAAACCACTGTGGAGGGTGTGTGGATTGCGCCGGCGACTGTGGATCTTTCGGGAGCTGAGGTGGAGCTGGTCAGCGTGCTCGCGCGGGAGACCCGGCTGAAGGTTGCTCTGGATGGGGTGGCCAGGCAGTACGACTACGTCCTGCTGGACAGCCCGCCGTCACTTGGGCTGCTGACCGTGAACTGCCTGACGGCGGCCGACTCGGTGCTGATACCGATTCAGTGCGAGTACTATGCCCTCGAAGGTCTGGGCCAGCTCCGCAACACCCTGAACTTGCTCCGGAGGATGCTGAACCCGGAGCTTGGGGTGCTGGGGGTCGTGCTGACGATGTACGACGTACGGACCCGCCTCTCCGCCGAGGTGGCGGACGAGGTGAGGAAGCATTTTGCCGGCCGGGTGTTTCGGTCGGTGATTCCGAGAAGCGTCCGGCTGTCCGAGGCACCCATCTACGGGCAGCCGATAATCTCGTATGCGCCAGAGAGCCGGGGGGCGAAGGCCTACACGGAGCTGGCGAGAGAGGTGATCGAAATTGGAGAGACGCAGGGGGATCAGGTCGCTGATACCGACGGGGACGCTGGCCGAGTCGGCGGAGCTGATACAGGAACTGCCGGTGGAGAGGCTCTCGGCGAGTCCGTTCCAGCCGCGAGCGGAGGTGAAGGAGGAGGCGCTGGCGGAGCTAGTGGAGTCGGTGAAGATGCACGGGATTCTGCAGCCGTTGGTGGCGAGGCGAGTGGGGAGCAACTATCAGTTGATCGCGGGGGAGCGGAGGTTGGAAGCAGCCAAGCGAGCGGGACTGGAGAGAGTACCGGTAGTGGTAAGGGAAGCGAGCGACCAGGAGATGCTGGAGCTGGCGCTGGTGGAGAACCTCCAGCGGGAGGACATCAACCCGATGGAGGCGGCGGAGGCGTACCGGCGGCTGATGAGCGAGTTCGCGCTGACACAGGAGCAGGTGGCGGAGCGGGTGGGGAAGAGCCGGCCGGCGGTGGCGAACGCCTTGAGGCTGCTGAATCTTGCGGAGGCGATCCGGCTGAGCCTGAGGCGGGGGGAGATCGACGAGGGGCATGGGAAGGTGCTGGCGGGGCTTCCGAGTGAGCGGCTGGCGCTGCGGCTGTGGCGGCGGGTGGTGCGGAGGGGGATGTCGGTGCGGGAGACGGAGGCGGCGGCTGCGAAGCTGATGGGCCGGACTGTTCCAC